>Ga0105045_10001866_pt1 | contig 17441 bp, 13 predicted proteins | sample MAT02_FD_78089 | JGI IMG/M metagenome (GOLD analysis project Ga0105045, IMG submission 78089) | Freshwater microbial communities from Lake Fryxell liftoff mats and glacier meltwater in Antarctica - MAT-02 (megahit assembly) | ecosystem: Environmental > Aquatic > Freshwater > Ice > Liftoff... | reverse complement strand
GGTCGACGATCGTGGCGAATCCGCCGTCGAGATACCGCACCCCGAGCGTGGCGGCCCGACGAGCGCTCGAGAACGCCAGGTCAGCCGGCAAGATGTCGGGCGCGTTGACGTAGGTCGCCAGGCGGGCCATGGCCTCGACGAACTGACGGGGAGCACCGCGAGCGTGTCGGGCATCGAGCCAGGCTTCGAGAGAGGTAGTTGATGCCATGGGCCCGGGATCGCGCACCAGCGGCAGGACGGTGCGGGTCATGCCCAGCCGTTCGCGCGTGGTGAACAGGCTCGTCCGCAGGCTGGCAACCGGCCCGTCCGGCAGGCGGTGCAAGCGGCCGTCAGCCAGCGCCTGGGGCGCTTGGAGCGGCGGGGGACTGCCGTGGGCGACGTCGACCCCCAATCCGACGAGCGTCTGTTCGGCCGGGCCCCCCACGTAGAGCGCACGCGGCCCTCGGTTGAACAGGTAGCCACGTCGGTCATCGACGCGTCCTCGGCCGCCGAGCGACTGAGGCTCGACCAGCACGACCGACGCCCCATGGTCGCGCGCCGAGATCGCGGCGATGAGGCCGCCGATGCCGCCGCCGACCACCGCAATCGCCGGCCGGTCGTTGTTGGTGCCTTCGTCCATGGGAACTCCTCAACTGGTCGTGGACCTGACGAGCGAGGCGGCTCGGTTGTGACAGTTGGGCGCAAGGTTGCAGAGTCCGAACGATCCGATGACGTTCGTGTGGACTCCTGGCCTGAGGCCTGGGCATCGGTCATACTCGGCCGCCATGGCTCTTCATCGACGTCGGCTTGTCGCCGTGTTCTTCGTACCCCTTGCCTGCATCGTTGCCGCATGCGGGCATCCCGCGGATCGCGATGACGTGTCGACCGCTGGGACCCCCGATGTAACCGCTGCGGCCTCCACTACGGCCCCCACTGCGCTCACCGCGCCCACGACGACGCCAGTGGCGCCGCCCGACGTCGTGCCGACGGGCACGGAGGCATCGCCGGTTGAAGGGCTCACCGCTGACGAACTTCGCGCCGTCATCGGCGCCACTGCGAGTGCTTCGGTCCGATCCGCGGCAGGCCCGATCGCGGATCGGGTGAGCGCACCGGGCGGAGCGCGGGTGTGGCGGGTGCGCATCCCGGGCACGTTCGTGGCCCGATCCGCTCGGGCGGTGATCACCGTCGGCGGAAGGACGGTGGGTGAAGGGGTGCTGGCCGCAGATCTTCGTTCGCTGACCGCCGTGACGATCGATGGAACCGGGCTGGTGGCGGGGGCGGCGGTGGCCGTCGTGTGGGAGGGCGCCGACCCTGTCGGCGCCGGACGTCTGGTGGTGGTTCGATGAGTCCGATCGCCACTCCTCGTCGTCACGTGATCCGCCGGGTCAGCGCGCTTGGCATCGGTCTGGCCCTCGTGGTCGCGCTCTTCACCCCGCCCACACCCGCGTCCGCCATGGCTGCCACGACCCTCGGCTCGACGCTGGGCGCAGGGGCGCCCCTCGTGGACCCGGGCGACCTGGGCCCCGAGGTGGTCACCGAACTCGAGTACGACCTGGGTGACCTTGGCTTTCAACCGCAGGGCTTCCCGGCCAAGGTCGAGATGAAGGCCAAGGTGTACACGCCCGACACCATCGTGGGAGCCGCGCCGATCGTCATCATGCAACACGGTCGCCACGCGACGTGCGCCACCGACGAGGTCCAGCTGCTGACCTGGCCTTGCCCGCCGGAGGTACCCGAGATCCCGAGCTACCAGGGCTACGACGCGCTCGGCCGCAACCTGGCGAGCCACGGCATGGTGGTCGTGTCCATCGGGGCCAACGGCATCAACGCCAACGATGGGTTCCTCGCCGATGGTGGCGCCTCGGCCCGTGGCCAGCTGATCCTCGAACATCTCCGGAGATGGCAAGCCTGGAGCGTCAGCGACGTCGGATCGCCGTTCGGTTCCCGGTTCGTGGGCCACCTCGACTTCGGTTCCGTGGGCCTGATGGGCCACTCGCGCGGTGGCGAGGGCATCGCGTCGGCCATCCAGCTCAACCAGCGCATCGGATCACCGTTCGGCATCCGCGCCGCGATGGCGCTGGCACCCGTCGACTTCGGACGCCGGGTCATCGGCGGGGTGGACTTCGGCGTGATCTTGCCGTACTGCGACGGCGATGTCTCGGATCTGCAGGGGGCCTCGTACTACGACGACGGCCGTTATGGCTCGCCGGGGGACCCCACTTCGAAGTCCACGTACCTGCTCTACGGAGCGAACCACAATTTCTTCAATACGGTCTGGACCACGGGGCCGGGGTCGTTCGACGACGCTGGCTTCTTCGGCATGATGGATGCCGCCCCCGCCCGTGGCGGAGCGCCGGTCGGACCTGTCGATCCGTGCCAGCCGGGCGGTGCCAGCCGCCTGTCGGCCCCGAACCAGGAACAGGCGGGAGCCACGTTGATGGCCGCCTACCTGCGCCGGTACCTGGGGCCTGAGCCGGCCTTGGCCCGGTTCGTCACCGGTGTGGCGCCCTACCCGGCGTCGGTGGGACCAGCACGGTGGTCGGTGGCCCACCACGCACCGGACCGGCTCGACATCGCAACCTGGGACTCGCCCGCCGGGTCGCGCAAGAACGCCTTCGGCCAATTGGTGCAGATCCGTGGACCCTTGACCGGTTTGGTGTGCAATGCCGGCGAGACCTCGAACTTCACCGGGGAATTGTTCGCGTCGCCTGTCACCTCGTGCCCATCAGCCGAGGGACTGGCGGCGACGAACGACACACCGGTCTTCGACGTTGGCTGGGTGCGCCAAGGGCCCGTGGTGCGGCTTCCGCTCTCGCCGGCGGGCACCGATGTGACCGCCTATGACGGCCTTCGACTCCGCGTTGCGGTGCTCGGAGACTCGCGCAACACCGCTCGAGCCAAGCAGGACTTCACGATCGTGCTCGAGGACACCAACGGTGCACGGGCTTCGGTGCCGGCGAGCACGGGAACGAACGGCTTGGCGCGACTCAACCCTGGCTTCGTGCAGCACGCGGTGCTGAATGGCCTGCGGATCCCTGTCGCTTCCTTCGGGTCAGTCGATCTCACCCGGATTCGCGCCGTCGAACTTCGTCTTGATCGCACCGGGGCCGGTCGGTTGTCACTGGCGGACCTGGCGTTCACCCAGGAGGGGACCGGCGCGGCGGCGTCGCAGACGGTCGGTGCGGAGGCGCTGACTCCCCCCAAGCCGTTGTGCCGCAGCACCAATGCTCGGCGGTGGGCATGCGCACTTGTGCAGGCCGCCTGGGGCCGGGACCCCGCGGAGTACGAGATCGCGCCGCTCGCGAAGCGATATGCAAGCGCGGCTGGTCGGCGCCAGGGCATTGCCACCGTCCTCGCGAATCCGGCAGCAGCCGCAGTGGTGCACCAACGGTTCGCCCAGACCTTCGTCGACGGCGCTGCCGACCCAGAGCAACTGGCGAGCGTGCTCAGCGCCGCAGGCCACCGGTACTGGGAGTCTGCCAAGGTCGACATAACGGCCGGGTTCGCCTTCTCGGTCGGATCGCTCAACTCGTCGCCGCAGGTGGTCCAGGCCGCGTACCAGACGTTCCTCGGCCGCAACGCCGACGCAGCAGGCTTGGCCTTCTGGACGACACGGGTGGAGCAAGGGGGCCCCCAGAAGCTGGCCTCCTCGCTGGTGCTGACCGCCACCCATGCCGGGCGCATCGTCGACGAGCGGTACCGCCAGATCCTGGGTCGTGGCCCCGATGCGTCAGGCCGGGCCTATTGGGTGGGCAAGCTGGCGAAGGTGGGTGGAGAGCAGGCGCTGGTGGCGTCGCTGCTCGCTACCGAGAGCTTTCGGGCCTGGGCGGTCCACTGAGCGCGTCGGGTCGGGCGCGTTAGCGTCCGGCCCGATGACCCTGTTCGACCTCCCCGACGACACTCCTGGTGGCGCGGGGCAACTCGGAGCGTCCGGCGACGGCCCTACCGAGCGCACCCGACTGGTGCTCGCCTACGACGGCGCGCCGTTCCACGGGTTCGCGCGCAACGAGGGTGTCCGCACGGTGGGTGGGACCTTGACCGAGGCCATCAGCACGATCATCGGTCATCGCGTGGAACTGACCTGCGCCGGGCGGACCGACAAGGGGGTGCACGCCCGGGCCCAGGTCGTCCACTTCGACGCACCCGCTGGCGCCGTGAACGATCGCGTGCTGGTGCGCTCGCTCAACAAGTTGTGCGGACCGGCCATAGCGGTCGAGACGGCCGAACGGGTCCCCGACGAGTTCGATGCCCGCTTCTCGGCCTTGGCTCGGCGTTACCGATACGCGATCTACAACCGACCAGTCCCCGATCCGTTCAGCGCGAGCTCGGCGTGGCACGTCGATGCGCCGCTCGCCTTCCACGCCATGGTTCTTGCGTGCGATGCGCTCATCGGCGAGCACGACTTCAGCGCGTTCTGCCGACGACCCAAGCGGCGCGACGGCGAGCAGGCCAGCCTGGTTCGTCGCGTCTCCGAGGCGCGCTGGTACGACGACGGCGGGGGCCGCCTGCGCTTCGAGATCGAAGCGTCCTCGTTCTGTCACCAGATGGTGCGCGCTGTGGTGGGGACGTTGGTCGATGTGGGGCGGGCCAAGAAGCGTCCTGGCGATCTCCTCGGGATCGTGCGCTCGGGAGAACGAAGCCGGGCAGGGGAGCTGGCACCCCCACATGGGCTCACGCTCTGGACGGTGCGCTACCAGGGGTGGTCATCGCACGAGGCAAGCGCGACCTTCGCCGACCCACGTTGACGACGACGAGTCGCGCATCGCATAGTGGCGCCGCTGGACCTCCGCCCCGAGGCTCGGCCTCCGACACAAGGGATGGAACCACATGTCGATCGCTTTCCACTGGTTCCTGCCCACCAACGGCGATGGCCGGCGGCTCGTCGAACCGGCAACGCCCACGCTCGGCACGGCGGGAGGGCAGAGACCGGCCACCTTCTCCTACCTCACCCAGATCGTGCTTGCGGCGGAGTCCTTCGGGTTCGAAGGGGCGCTGACCCCCACCGGACCGTGGTGTGACGACGCGTGGATCACCACCGCGGCGCTGGCCCAGCGCACCGAGCGCCTGAAGTTCCTGGTGGCCTTCCGGCCGGGCGCCATGTCGCCCACCCTGTCGGCGCAGATGGCGGCTACCTACCAGTTCCACACCGGCGGACGCCTGTTGCTCAACGTGGTCACGGGCGGAGATTCGGCCGAGCAGAACGCGTACGGAGACTGGCTCGACAAGGAGGGCCGCTACGAGCGCTGCGCCGAGTTCCTCCAGATCGTCCGGGCCCTGTGGGCCGGCGAGCGGGTCGACTTCGAAGGCCGGCACCTCCATGTCGCTGGCGGTGCCCTGGGCAGGGTGCCCGACCCGCTGCCCGGCATCTACTTCGGCGGCTCGTCGCCCGTTGCCCTCGATGTGGCCGCCAACCATGTCGACTCGTACCTGACCTGGGGCGAGCCACCAGCCCAGGTCGCCGAGAAGATCGCGGCGGTCAAGGCCAAGGCCGATGTCGTGGGCCGCACCCTTCGCTACGGCATTCGGCTCCACGTGATCAGCCGCGACACCGCGGACGAAGCATGGTCGGTCGCCAACGGGCTGCTCGAGGGCATCTCCGAAGAGGAGATCGCCAAGGTCCACGCTCGCATGCAGACCACTGAATCCGAGGGTCAGCGCCGGATGCTCGAACTCCACGGCGGAAGCCGTGACGACCTCGAGGTGTCTCCCAACCTCTGGGCCGGCGTCGGGCTGGCCCGTGGCGGGGCTGGGACGGCGCTCGTTGGCAGCCACGCTGAGGTGGCCGACCGCATCGCCGAGTACGCCGCACTTGGGATGGACGAGTTCATCCTCTCGGGCTACCCCCACCTCGAGGAGCTGTACTGGTTCGGCGAGGGTGTGCTCCCCATCCTCGCCGAGCGCGGCGTGTGGCAGCGCCCGATCGGCTTGGCGGAGGGGATGCGGACGGGGTCAATCGATGCTGGTGGCGTCAGCTTCGGCGTGGTTCCCGACCGAAAATAGCGGTTCGTTCCGGTCCACCACCCGACGCCTCGCCTCTGCTATTTGCCCCGGCCGACCGGTGGGCCGTAACGTAACCCTTCGGCCCGAAGCCGCCCGAGGGGCGTTTCTGGCTCACGACCAGCAGATCCAAGGAACAGCCGTGCCCACGTACAGCCCCAAAGCCTCAGAGATCACACGCGAGTGGATGATCGTCGACGCCGATGGCCTGGTGCTCGGCCGTCTTGCCACCGAGGTCGCCTCCATCCTGCGGGGCAAGCACAAGCCCACCTACGCCCCCCACATCGACACGGGCGACCACGTGGTCATCATCAACGCCGAAAAGGTTGTGCTGACCTCGGGCAAGGCGGAGAAGAAGAAGGTCTTCCGCCACTCCGGCTTCCCCGGCGGCCTCAAGGAGCGCACCTTTGCCGACTTCCTCGAGAAGCGGCCCGAAGATGCCGTGCGCAGTTCCATCCGGGGAATGCTCCCGAAGAACCGTCTCGGTCGGGCCCAGCTCAAGAAGCTGAAGGTCTACGCCGGTCCCAACCATCCGCATGCCGCTCAGAAGCCTCAGGCGCTCGAGCTGGCCCACGCCCGCCGTAGCGCGTAGGAGTACCTCTCGTGTCCAAGCCCCTCGTGCAGTCCACCGGTCGTCGCAAAGAAGCGGTGGCTCGTGTTCGCCTCCGCCCCAGCGAAGGCGATGTGCCGGCCACCATCACCATCAACGGTCGTGACGTGGTGGACTTCTTCCCCAACCCGACCCACCGCATGATCTTGTCCGAGCCGTTGACGCTGACCCAGCTCGAAGAGGCGTACGACGTTGACGTCACCATCCACGGCGGCGGGGTCACCGGCCAAGCCGGGGCTGTGCGCCTCGGCATCGCTCGCGGCCTGATCGAGCTCGACCCCGAGTTGCGGGCCGTGCTCAAGCGGGCTGGGTTCCTCACCCGCGATGATCGCAAGAAAGAATCGAAGAAGTACGGCCTCAAGAAGGCCCGCAAGGCACCGCAGTACTCGAAGCGGTAGTCGAGCATTGATCTGTCGAGAGCCGCAGCCGTCGTGCTGCGGCTCTCGCCGTTTTCCAGAATTGTCACCGCTTCGGCGGTGGGCGCAATGAGGTGGGGTCGATGACGTTGAAGTTCGGGACCGATGGCGTGCGCGGCGTGGCCAACCAGGAGCTGACGCCCGAGCTGGCCCTGACCCTTGGCCGCGCCGGCGCTCGGGTGCTGGGCGGTGAGCAGTGGGTGATCGGTCGCGACACCCGACGCTCGGGGCCGTTGTTGGCTGCCGCCTTGGCCGCCGGGTTGGCCACCGAGGGCGTCGAGGTGGTCGACCTCGGGGTCGCCCCGACCCCCGGCGTGGCCTTCCTCGCTGCCGCTGACGGCATGGCCGCCGCCGTGATCTCGGCTTCGCACAACCACTTTGGCGACAACGGGATCAAGTTCTTTGCGGCGGGGGGCCGCAAACTCTCCGATGAGCTCGAGGCCCAGCTCGAAGCAGAACTGGCGTCACTGGGCTCCCCGGTTGATCTCCGACCGCGGCCCTCGGGTACAGGGGTCGGCACCATCGTGTGGGCACCAGAGCTTCTGGCACGCTACCGCGAGCACCTGGTGGCGGGCGTGCTCGATCCCGGAGCGCTGGCGGGGCTGCGCGTGGTGGTCGATGGCGCGAACGGCGCCGCATCGGCACTAGCCGCCGACGTCTTCGGTGCGCTGGGGGCCACGGTGCATGCCATCCACACCGAACCCGATGGCGTGAACATCAACGAACGCTGTGGGTCAACCCACCCTGAGGACCTCCAAGCCGCGGTGGTGGCCCACGGTGCCCACGTCGGCCTGGCTTTCGATGGCGATGCCGATCGGATGCTCGCTGTCGATGCCACGGGAGCGCTTGTCGATGGCGATCAGATCATCGGCATCTGTGCGATCGACCTTCACGCCAGGGGGCAGCTGGCGAACGACACCGTCGTCGTCACCGTGATGAGCAACCTGGGGTTCCGACAGGGGATGGCGGCCAGGGGCATCGAGGTCGTCATCACCGACGTGGGCGACCGCCACGTCGCTGAGCAGCTCGCCGGTGGCGGCTACGTCCTCGGCGGCGAGCAGTCGGGTCACGTCATCTTCCCCAACCTGGCGTCGACGGGGGATGGCATGCTGACCGGGCTGGCCCTGACGGGCGTGATGGCGCGGACCGGGCTGCCCCTGGCGAGGCTGGCCGCCGAAGCCATGGTTCGCCTGCCCCAAGTGCTCATCAACGTTCGGATGGCTCGTCGCGACCCCAACCTCGTGGCCAAGGTGGCCGGCCCGGTGGCCGACGCCGAGGCCCGGCTGGGCGACCGGGGTCGGATCCTGCTGCGCCCCAGCGGTACCGAGCCCGTTGTCCGGGTGATGGTGGAAGCACCGACGCTCGAGGAGGCAACCGAGGTAGCCGATCACCTGGCCTCGGTAGTGGCGGCGCTCGACGATTGACGGGTCGCTCGCCCCAGCCCGCCCCGGTCGACCCCAGGCCGCGGCGCAGAGTTGGCGATGCGGCGAACGGTACGATGATTTGGTCCCGGCGTGCTGGGATCTCTGACTTCACCTCCGGAGGAACCCCGATGTGCGGCATCATCGCCGTCGTCCGTCGCCGCAGCGATCGGGCCACCCCCACGTCCGATGAGCTGGTGCACCCGCTCGAGGGTGCCGCCGAGCGGTTGTTGGCCGCCCCGGCATCGGAGCTCTCTCACGCCATCGCCGGTGTTGCTGAGCGTGTCGAGCAGGTCGACCGGCTGCTGCGCGGGACTGCCGGCATCGCAGCACTGCTGGGCGATCGGAGCCTGCCCGCGGTGCTGGCGTCGCTCGTTGCCGAGATCGGCGCTGCGCTCGCATCGGTCGAAGGGGGCCTCGACGACGACCCGGCACCGGGTGCTGCGCTCGAAGCGGTCAATGCGGCGGTGATCCGCCTGAAGGATGGCTTGTGGGCGATCGAGCGAGACCGCCTCCGATCGGCAACGGCGGTCGCCGACCTGGCCGGTGCCACCCCTACCCCTTCGGCCATCGAGGCCTTCGCCTCGGTGCAAGCGGCGCTGTCTGCGCTCGATCGGCTCGAGGTGCGCGGTCGGGACTCGGCGGGGCTGATGCTGCTCGTCCACGGTCACGGCATCGACGTGAACGAACCGGCGCTGGCCGCGCTGTTGGCCGCCCGTGCCGGCGACCCGCTCTTTACCTCTGGTGCGGTGCGCGTGACGCCCGAAGGGCATCTGAGCTTCGTGTACAAGGCGGCGGCCGAGATCGGCGAACTGGGTGACAACTCCGCCGTGCTGCGAGCAGCCATTCGTGGCGACGCCCTCTTGCACCTGGCTGTTGCGGGCGAGGGTGCCGAGGTGACGGTCCTCGGCCACACCCGGTGGGCATCCATCGGCATCATCTCGCAGCCCAACGCCCACCCCATGAACTCCGACGAGGTCGGTCGAGACAGTGGGCCATACGTCACCGCGGCCCTCAACGGCGACGTCGACAACTTCGCGGACCTCAAGGTCACCGATGAGCTGCGCATTGCCGCCGAGATCACGAGCGACGCCAAGGTCATCCCCACGCTCGTCTCGCGCCGCCTCGCTGCTGGCGATGAGCCGCTGGACGCATTCCGCCAGACCGTGAACCGATTCGACGGGTCGGTGGCCATCGCCGCCAGCGTGGCCACGGCCCCCGGCACGCTCCAACTCGCCCTGCGCGGCAGCGGACAGGCGCTCTATGTCGGCCTCGACGACGACCTGTTCATCGTGGCGTCTGAGCCCTACGGGGTGGTCGAGGATGCCACCCGGTACCTGCGCCTCGATGGCGAGACCCCGGCAGACTCCTCCGACCCTTCCGGGTCGCGCGGTCAGGTCGTGGAGCTCGACGCCACGCTGGCCGGCACCGTGGAGGGAGTGCGTCGCCTGAGCTACAACGGCATCGAGCTGCCGCTCTCGGCCGACGAGCTGGTGGTCCCCGAGGTCACGACGCGAGACATCGACCGTGGGGCGTACCAGCACTTCTTGCTCAAGGAGATCGAGGAGGCGCCGGGGTCGTTTCGCAAGACACTGCGCGGCAAGATCATCAAGGAGGGCCCGCACCTGCGCGTGGCGCTCGGGCCCGAGACGATCCCCGACGCCGTCCGGGCCGACCTCCGGTCCGGGGCCATCACCCGTGTGCAGGTCATCGGCCAGGGGACTGCCGCGGTGGCGGGCCAGAGCCTGGCGAGGGTCCTCGCCGCCGAGGTGGCCGGTACGCCGGTGCGGGTCGACGCGCTCCCGGCCACGGAGCTCTCGGGATTCTCCTTGCGGGCGGACATGGCCGACACGCTCATCGTGGCCATCAGCCAGTCCGGTACCACGACCGACACCAACCGGACCGTCGACCTGTGTCGGGGTCGCGGGGCTCGGGTCATCGCCATCGTCAACCGCCGTTCGAGCGACCTCACCGACAAGAGCGACGGCGTGCTGTACACGTCCGATGGTCGCGACGTGGAGATGAGCGTCGCCTCTACCAAGGCCTTCTACGCTCAGATCGCGGCGGGGTTCTTGCTGGCGTGTGCCATCGCCCAAGAGGTCCCCGACACCGAGGGCGGCGACGCTCGCCGGAGCGAGCTGCTGGCCGGGCTCCGAGAGCTGCCTGCTGCCATGGAAGCGACCTTGGCTCGCCGCGATGCCATCGCCGAGGCCGCCCAGGAGCTGGCGCCGTCGCGTCGATACTGGGCCATTGTCGGGTCGGGGGCCAACCGGGTGGCGGCCGAGGAGATCCGGATCAAGCTGTCGGAGCTCTGCTACAAGGCCATTGCGTCCGACGCCATCGAGGACAAGAAGCACATCGATCTGTCGTCGGAGCCGCTGATCTTGGTGTGTGCTGCGGGGCTGGTGGGTTCCAACGCCGACGACGTGGCCAAAGAGGTGGCCATCTACCGCGCCCACAAGGCCACCCCCATCGTGGTGGCCACCGAGGACGAGGATCGCTTCAACGCGGCGCTGCGGGTGTTGACGGTTCCTCACGTGCGACCGGAACTGGCCTTCGTGCTCACCACCGTGGTGGGTCACCTCTTCGGGTACGAGGCGGCGCTGGCCATCGACGCCCAGGCCCGCGGCCTGCGAGAGGCGCGCGGTGCGGTCGAAGATGCCATCGCCAGCCCTGCCGTCGAAGACCTCGACAAGCTTCTCGCCGACCTTCGGCCCACCCTTGAACCCATCGCCGCCCGCTTTCACGATGGCCTCCGTTCGGGGTCCTACAACGGCAGCCTCGAGGCCGGTACGGCGGTTCGCCTGGCCAGCATGCTCCGCTACGCCACGGGGCTGGCGCCGCTTGACGCCTACCAGGTGGAGCACGGACGCGTCGGCACGCCGAGCGTGGTCATCGAAGACCTCACCGCGGCGCTTACGGCAGCCATCGAGGAGCTCACCCGTCCGGTCGATGCCATCAAGCACCAGGCCAAGACGGTCACCGTCGGCATCTCCCGCTCCGACGAGAGCCTCGTCGACGTGGCGCTGGTGAGCGCCGCGCTGAACGCAGGCGCCGCACGCGATCGCCTCAGCTACAAGGCCCTACGCACGCTGGCCGGTCTCGATGTCTCCATCGCCGAGGTCACGGGCTACACGCGATACCGCATCGAAGGCGACGTTGCCGACGGTGAGGCCACCATCGTGGTCGTCGACCGAGGCGGCATCGCCAGGGACCTGCCGCTGCGCACCGAGCGCAACCCACTGCTGCGCGGCACCAAGCACCGGGTTGCAACCGAGCGCGAGGTCACGGTGGCCGTCGGTCGCTCCGACGGCCGGAGCCTGGTGCTCATCCCCGAGGTAAAGGGCACGCAGTGCACGGGCATCACGCTGGTCCATGCACGCTTCGTCGACGAGTTGCCCGCAGGGCGCATGCGGTCCGTGCTCGAGTCGTATCGCGGCCGGTACGCGGCCCTCAAGGATGCGGTGACCGAGACCGAACCCACCTTCCGCGACGACATCCTCGGCACCATCGCCCCCATCGAGCTGCTCACCGTTCCTGTCAATGTTCTCGCCGATCGCTGGCGCTCGATTCCCGATGCGAGCGGCTCGTGATCATCATCGCCTTCGTCTTCGCGGCCGCGCTGGTCATGATCGCCATCGCGTTCGTCAACAATCGCAAGGGCGTGTGATCGGGATCGGGGTCGACCTCGTTGAGGTCGACCGCATGCGCGCTGCGGTCACGCGCACGCCGGGGCTCGTGCACCGGCTGTTCACCGCCGGGGAACAGGCCTACGCCCAGGCGGCGGCCGATCCGGCCGAGCGCTACGCCGTTCGGTTCGCCGCCAAGGAGGCGGTCATGAAGGCGCTCGGCGTCGGCCTCGGCGCCGTCGATTGGCACGACATCGAGGTGGTGCGGACCAGCACGGGTGCCCCCGAGCTCAACATCACCGGCCGGGCGCTCGTGCTGGCCGACGAGGCGGGCGTGACGCGCTGGAAGCTCACCATGACCCACACTGCCACCATGGCCGAGGCCGTCGCCGTTGCGCTCTGAGGGCGAGCCGAGCACTCAGCGGGTCAGGTCCGTGAGGATCTGCTCCCAGCGGGTGAGGGCAATGAGGTGGCCTTCGCCTGGGAACACGTGGAGCCTGGCGTCGGCGAGGGTGGTGGCCCACCATTCGCCGAACGCGGGAGGAGCGGTGGAATCGGCCGATCCGTACCAGAGGTCCACGGGCGCAACGACGTCGGACCAGTCCACGTCAACGTCGCAGACCTGCAACTCGAGCTCTCGGATGAGGCCGCCGGGGCCTTGGGCGACGGCGTCGACGATGCCCGCGGCCAACGAGTCGACTGCCCCAGCGATGGCGTCGAGCGCAGCGCGCCGGGGGCCGTCGGCGGTCTCGAGGATGTGCTCACGGGCCAGTGCGTCATCGCACGGGGAGGGAGCGAGCATGGGTGCGGCCAGCTCGGCGAGCCCGGCCGCGCCCAGTTCCGCGCCGAGCTCGGCGACCAAGTGGCGTCCACCATCGGCGTCATCGAGGATCCCCTCGGTGGAATAGGCCGCGAACGGCACCAGACCCGCGGCGACGGCCACGCGAGCGACTCGGTCGCCGTGGCGGGCGGCGAGGGCGAGCGCGAACGGCGCCCCAGCAGACCAGGCGAGCGGGTGCCAGCGCTCGATGCCGAGGTGGTTGGCCAGGGCGACGGCGTCGTCGGCGACGGACCCGGCGGTGGCCGTTCGGTGCGGCGAGGACAGGCCGATGCCGGGTCGATCGAAAGCGACGAGCCGGATGCCCGCAGCGGCGGCGAGGCCGTCGTCGGGGTGGCGAGCGCGTCGGGAGTCGGGTGTTCCGTGCAGGAAGAGCACAGGCACGCCGGTCGGGTCGCCGACATCGTCGAATCCCAGCAGCCGCCCATCGCTGAGTTCGAGCGTCCGACCAGTTCCCATGGGGAGCGCAGGCTATCGGCGCTGTGAGGACCGCGATCCGGGCAGGATGGAACAATGCAGCCCATCGTCACCCCCGAGGAGATGGCGGCGATCGATGCCAGCGCTCATGAGCCGGTCGACGTGTTGATCGACCGCGCCGGCGGCGCCGTGGCCCGGGTGGCGTTCGAGATGCTCGATGGCGCCTACGGCAAGCGCGTCGTGGTGCTGGCCGGCCCGGGCAACAACGGTGCCGACGGTCGGGCTGCGGGCCGGCGGCTGCGGTCGCGGGGGGTGGGGGTTCAGGTGATCGATGCCGCCGCGATGCCGGGCACGCTTCCGGCTGCCGACCTTGTCATCGACGCTGCTTATGGGACGGGCTTCCGGGGCACGTTCCATGCCCCGATGCTGGCGCACCCGCACACCCCCGTGTTGGCTGTCGACATTCCGTCGGGCGTGTCTGGCCTGACGGGCGTCGTGTCGGGAACGTCACTGCCCGCGGTGCGAACCGTCACGTTGGTCGCATGGAAGCCGGGCCTGCTCTTGGCGGATGGACCTGGCCTCGCCGGCCACGTCGACGTGGCCGACATCGGACTCGACACATCTTCGGCTCGGACCCATCTCGTGACTGCAGCCGACGTAGCTGCGTGGCTGCCGCTTCGTCCCCGTGCGGCCCACAAGTGGCAGGGTGCGGTGTGGCTGGTGGCCGGCTCGGCGGGCATGACCGGAGCGGCGCAGCTTGCGGCGCGCTCCGCCCAACGTGGGGGCGCGGGCTACGTACGACTCTCGGTTCCCGGTGCCGGACTCGCCGTCGATGCACCTACCGAGGCCGTGGTGGTGGCGGTGGAACATCGAGGTTGGGCTGCCCAGGTCCTGGCCGATCAGGATCGGTTCGGTGCCCTGGCGGTTGGTCCTGGCCTGGGCCGCGACCCTGCCACCGACGTGGAGGTGCGTGCGCTCGTTGCTGCGACGCAGACCCCCACCGTTGTCGACGGCGATGGGTTGCGCGCCCTCGGGGTGTCCACCCGCGACGTGCTGTACGCCCGACGCCACAAGAGCGTGCCCATCATCCTCACGCCCCACGATGGCGAGTTCGAGGCTCTCGCCGGTCACCCTCCGGGCGCTGACCGGTTCGAGGCGGTGCGCTCGCTGTCTGCGGAGCTCGGAGCGATCGTGCTCCTGAAGGGCCCGACCACCCTGGTGGCTCGCCCCGACGGCGCCGTGCTGGCATCGGCGACGGGTGATGCCCGGCTGGCGACAGCGGGAACGGGCGATGTGCTGACCGGCCTGATCGCAGCCCTGGTGGCACAGGGCGTCGAACCCTTCCGAGCCGCATCGGCTGCTGCCTTCCTGCACGGGGTCGCTGGGGACCTAGCCTTGCCTCGCGGCTTGGTGGCCGGTGACCTCGTCGACCACCTCCCGGCCGCGTTCGCCGAAGTCGCCGGAGACTAGATGTCACGATCAACGCCCGTCTCGAATGTCATGACCGTCGATGTCTTGACCTTTCGTCCAGAGGACAACGTCAGCGATGCCATGACCGGCCTCGTCGACCGCGGCATCGATGCAGCACCGGTCGTCGATGCGGAGGGCGCCGTGGTCGGCATCATCTCCACAGGGGACCTCATCGTGCAGGAGACCCAGCTCCACGTCCCCACCGTGATCTCGCTGCTGGGTGCCACCCTCGAGCTGCCGTCGGCGAAGCGTCACTTCGAGGAAGATCTGCGGCGGGCGCTCGGGAGCACCGTCTCGGACGTGATGACCCCCGACCCCATCACCATCGGGCCCGATGCGACGGTCGAAGACGCGGCCACCGCACTCCACGAGCACCAGGTCAGCAGGCTGCCGGTGGTCGACGAGGGTCGGCTGGTGGGCATCGTGGCGCGAACCGACATCTTGCGCGCCATCATCCGCGATGACGCCGCCGGCGATGCCTAGGTCGGTGCCGTGAGACCGGTGTGGGCCGAGGTTGACCTGGGCGCGATCGCCCGCAACGTCGCGGTCCTTCGGGCCCACGCCGCGCCGGCCGCCTTCTGCGCGGTGGTGAAGGCCGATGGGTACGGACACGGTGCCGCCGCCGCCGCTGGCGCTGCGCTTGCGGGCGGGGCCGACGTGCTGGCCGTGGCCCTGGTGTCCGAGGGGAACGAGTTGCGTCGCGAGGGCATCGACGCGGTGGTCTTGGTCCTGTCGCAAGCGTCGCCTGACGAGCTCGACGAGCTCGTGGCCGGTGACCTCGATGCCACGGTCTACACGGAGGTTGGTGTCCGCGACCTGGCCGATGCGGCCGCTCGCGCCGGGCGGGGAACCGACCGGCCGATGCGAGTGCACCTGAAGGTCGATACCGGCATGCACCGAGTCGGCGCCCAACCAGCCGATGCGGTGGGGCTGGCCAAGGCCATCGATGCCGCTGCTGGCTTAGAGCTTCGGTCGGTGTTCACCCACTTTGCCGTGGCCGACGAACCTGGGAACCCGTTCACCGCAGTCCAGCTCGAACGGTTCTCGCACGCCGTCGCCGAGATCGAAGCCGCGGGTCTCGAGGTGCCGTGCATCCACGCCGCCAACACGGCTGCCTCCATCGATCACCCAGCGGCGAGGCTCGACCTGGTGCGCGTTGGCATTGGGTCCTACGGGATCGACCCCGCTCCTGCGCTCGCCGGCCGGGTGCGCCTCGAACCGGCACTGTCCCTCCACGCTCGGGTGTCTCACGTGAAGCGCGTCGGCGCCGGCGAGGGCATCTCGTACGGGCTGCGGTACCGGCCAGCGGTCGAGACCACCATCGCCACGGTGCCGCTCGGCTATGCCGATGGTCTTCCTTGGCGGCTCGGGTCTTCGGGTGGAACGGTCCTCGTGGGTGGGGCAGAGCGGCCGATTGCGGGCTCGGTGACCATGGACCAGATCCTCGTAGATTGCGGAGACGAACAGGTTGAGGTTGGTGACCCGGTCGTGCTCATCGGACGTCAGGGAGACGCCGAGATCACCGCTGCATCCTGGGCCGAACGCTTGGGAACCATCGCCTACGAAGTCGTGTGTGGCATCAGCCCGCGCGTGCCCCGCCTCTACCGGGAGACCACTCCATGAAGCCACGCAACGTTGTTGTCCTCGGGGCTACTGCGATCGGTATCGGTGCTGCCATCGCCGGTGCCTATCGGGCAACCCACCCTGGCGACGCCGCGGGGCCGGTCAGGCCATCGCCGGCGAAGGCTCGGCGGCCGCTGGGCGATGACTTGTTCGACCTGCCCGACGACGTGGTGCACCACCGCATCGCCACCCCCGACGGCGGAACGCTGCACGCCATCGAGAAGGGCCAGGGTCGGCCGCTCGTGCTGCTGCACGGCATCACGTTGCGCAGCGACGTCTGGGCACCTCAATTCCACCAGCTCACCGATCGCTTCCGGGTGATCTCCGTCGACCTTCGCGGCCATGGTGAGTCCGACGCTGGCACCGACGGGTTCGGCATCAGTCGGCTCGCCGCCGATCTGGCCACGCTGCTCGAGGCGCTTGACCTGCGCCACGCCGTGGTGGTCGGCCATTCGATGGGGGGCATGACGGCCATGCAGTTCTGCGGCGAGCACCCTCAGGTACTGGCCGAGCGCGTCGCTGGCCTCGTGTTTCTGGCCACGCGTGCGCACCAGGTCTTCCCGCCCTACGTCGACCGAGGGGCGCGGGCACTGATCGCTCAGGGCCAGGGGCTCATCGATGCCGGTAGCGCCCTTCCAGCTCGAACCATCGTCAGCACGCGGGCCGCTCGGTTGGCCTTCGGTGACAAACCCTCCAAGAAGGCCGTCGCCATCGTGGCAGCTATGGGCCAGTCGATGGTGCCCGAGGCGCTCATTCCCTCGTTGGCGGGTCTCATCGAGCACGATGCGCGTGTTGCGCTTCGGGCCACGGATACGCCCGCGCTGGTCGTGGTGGGAACGCGCGATCTCCTGACACCGGTTCCGGCCGGCCGACACCTCGCCCATCTCCTACCCGATGCCGAGTTCGTGGTGCTACCTCGGGCGGGCCACCAGCTCATGCAGGAGCGGCCCGATGAACTGGCCGACCTGCTCGATGCGTTCGTCGCCCGCATCGAGGGTGACGCGGCGAGCGTTGCCGAAGCGGTGTCCGAGCAGGATGGGT
>Ga0105045_10001865_pt1 | contig 17451 bp, 15 predicted proteins | sample MAT02_FD_78089 | JGI IMG/M metagenome (GOLD analysis project Ga0105045, IMG submission 78089) | Freshwater microbial communities from Lake Fryxell liftoff mats and glacier meltwater in Antarctica - MAT-02 (megahit assembly) | ecosystem: Environmental > Aquatic > Freshwater > Ice > Liftoff... | reverse complement strand
GAGCACGTCGAAGTGGTTCGACAACGACCGCCCGGTCATGATCGGCGAGAGGGGGGTGGCCACCGGCCGGAGCAGCCGAGCGACCGAGGAGAGCAGCTCCGAGCTGGCCACCACCGAACCGGTCGGGTCGTACGCGACGCCCATCAGGCTCTCCGCTCCGGCGGCGGCGGCTCGACGAACCAGTCCGCTCTGACGGCGGCTCTCGTACTGGAAGGCGTCGACGAACCGTTCGGTCTGGTTCATGACGTGCGCGAGCGGCAGGGGTGGCATCGGGCGTTCCGGCGCGTCCTGGGCCAGGTCGAACAGCTCGAGCATCAGCGCGACGCCGCCCACGCCGTCGGTGATCGCGTGGTGGATCTTCAAGATGATCGCCGCCCGGTCGCCGCTGAGCCCCTCGATGACGGTGGCCTCCCACAACGGCCGGGCCCGATCGAAGCCCTGCATGGCGATCGGCGCCGCCATCCCGAGCAGGTCGCCCATGGCGCCGGTACCCGGGACCCGGGCGGTCCGGAGGTGGTAGCGCAGGTCGAAGTTGGGGTCGATCTCCCATCGTGGCGGTGCGATCGACAGCGGGTTGGAGCGCACCCGCTGCCGCAGTCGGGGGATCATCCGGCTGGCCCGCTCGAAGGTCCGGTGCAGGCGGTCGAGGTCGACCGCTTCGTCGAGCACCACCGCGGTGGTGATGGTGGACCGCAGCATCGGGTCCTTCTCGATGGACCACATGAGGGCGTCGGAGTCGCTCATCCGATCCTCGAACGCCACCGGTGTCACGTTCTGGTCGGGCTGATCAGCGGTCACGGCCAGATGATAGGACCGCCGGGTGTTCAGTCGCAGTCGTAGTTGGCGCGGAAGGTGTCGGTCTCGGTGCGCCCGTCGGTGAAGGTCCGTGTTCTTTCGGTCGCGACCCGTCCGCACCCCGAGGTGGGGTTCTGTGCGGTCTGCGCGCCGACCGCGGTGCGCGTCGACCAGAGCTGCACGGTGATCGACGTGGAGGTGTAGGTGGGCCAGACGACGATGCCGTACTCGGTGTCGTTGCGGATCTTCAGGTCGACGCTGGGGAAGGCGAGCGTCGCTTCGCGCCCGAAGGGGTATCGCGAGATGTACTTCGAGTGCATCTTGTAGCTCGGGATGTCGAGGCCGCCGAAGAACGCGGCGTTGAACATCGTGGTGGCGAACTGGCTGACTCCGCCGCCGATGTCGGTCGTGAATTCGCCGTCCTGGATGACACCGCCCTCGACGAAGCCCTTCTCGGCGGTGCGGCGTCCGACGGTGTCGTTGACCGAGAAGGTTGTGCCCGGTGGGATGAGCGTGCCGCGTAGGAGGTCGGCCATGCGCTGGATGTTGGTGACCCGTGACTCGCAGCACTGGTGGTTGGTGGTGAACGAGCCGACGATCTCCCTGACGCCGAGCCCCGCTGCCCACTCGCGTCCTTGGGCCGCGGTCTCGAGACGTGTCGGCAGCTCGATCGTCGTCTCCCCGCCGAGCAGCGCCGCGACGATCATCTGTGGGGCCTCGACGGTGCAGCACACCTGCGCGTCCTGGCCCCCCACCGGTACGGGCACCCCGCCCGGCAGATCGAAGGTGACGCCGGTCGGGTTGGCGCGCGTCGGCACCTCGGCCGCGAGGACCTCCGCGGCGACGTCGTCGCTCAGCGTCAACGTGGGGGTCCCCTCCACGACCGACATCGCGAAGCCGGGTCGGAACGCAGCGCCGTCGACCTCGGTCGAGGTGCCACCGGCGGCGAGCGTGATGGCCGCGACCGTCACCTCGTTGGCACGTCCGGCCAGCTCGGCGACCTGTTCGTCGCTGATCGACGGGTCGGTCACCGTGAGCTCCACGGCGACGGTGATGGGCCGGGCGATGTCGCCGAGCGTGCGGGGCAGCGCTGCGACCACGTCGTTCACGGTCAGCTCCTGCCCCGGAGTGCCGGGGACCACGCGCACCTCTTCGGCGGTGGCGTCCAGCGTCGGCTCCACGGGTTCGGTCCGCCGTTCGCCCTCGAGGTCGATGAGGGCGGTCGCCAGCTGCTCGCTGTCGATGGTCAGGGCCACATCCGCGCTGCGCTCACCGAACCACGACTGGAGCCACCGCACCGGGCGCACCGGCAAGGGGTCGTCGCGGCCGATGTCCATCACCCGGTCGACGGTGCGTGCCCGGTCGACCGACAGCCCCAGGTCGCCAGCGGTCGTGGTGAGCGTGAAGTCGCCGGCGTCGATCTCGACGGCGGTGGCGGGGAGTTCGGTGGCCAGCTCGGCGACGCTGCGGTCGAGTTCGTCGGGCGTCTCGTTGCCGACCGACGTGCCGGCGAGGGTCACGCTGCGTGCCACGCGATCGCTGCTCAGCCAGCCGTCGATCGCCCAGGCGGTGGTGATCAGCGCAACCACCAGGAGTGGGGCCGCGGCGATCCACAGGACGGTCTTGCGCAGGGGGGACACGGCCTACAGGGTCGCGCACCCGGAGCTGTTGGGGGGGCACCCTCGCAACAGCTCCACAGGTTCGCTCAGGCGGTCAGCACCGTGATCGTCGTGATCACCGCCACGACGATCGCGGTGAGCGGCCAGCCGGCGCGTGCGTAGTCGCTGAACCGGTAGCCGCCGGGGCCGTAGACCATGGTGTTGGTCTGGTAGCCGATGGGCGTCAGGAACGAGGCGGACGCCGCGATCGCCACGGCGATCGCGACGGCGCGCTGGTCGAGGCCCGCCTCGGACGCGATGGACAGCGCTATGGGTAGCACGACCGCTGCAGCTGCGTTGTTGGTGACGACCTCGGTGAGCAGCACCGTCGCCAGCACGATGCCCAGGATGATGCCGGTGGATCCGAATGACGACAGCGCGCCGGTGAAGCTGTTCGCCACAGTGGCGGCGAGTCCGCTGTTCTCGATCGCGGCACCCAGGCCGAACGCCGCGGCGATCAGGACGATGACATCCAGGTCGATGGCATCGCGCGCTTCGCCGTAGGTGAGCACCCTGGCTGCCACCAGAGCTCCGGCTGCGAGCAGCGCGGCGGTCAGGATCGGCAGCACGCCGAACGCGGCGAGGGTCACCATCGCAAGGGTCACCAGGCCCACCAGGGGCGCCTTGCGGGTCATCCCGGGCGGGGTGCCACCGACGTGAGCGACGATCAGGAAGTCGGTGTTGGAGCGCCAGCGCTGGGCGAAACCGGGCCGGGCGAGCACCAGCAGCGTGTCGGTCGGTCGCAGCCGGACGTCGCCGAGCTTGGCATCCACTCGCTCCCCGTCGCGCTGGATCCCGATCACCGCAGCCTGGTACCGGCTGCGGAAACGGGCCTCTTTCAGGGTCTGGCCCGACAGCATCGAGGATCGTCCGATGACGGCCTCGAAGAAGGTGTGGCGCGGGCTGTCCAGGTCGATCAGGTGCTCCTGTTCGGCCGAGTGCAGCCCGCGCTTCTGCTGCAGATCCAGGATCTGGTCCACCCGACCGGCGAAGGTCAGCCGATCAGATCCCCGCAGCAGCGCATCGGGGTTGGGTGGTGTGATCGTCTCGCCGCCCCGCTCCAGTTCGACCAGGTACACCCCGTCGAGATCGCGCAGTCCCGCGCTGGCGACGGTTGCCCCGTCCAGGGGACCGTCGGGGACGACCTGCATCGAGACGGTGTACTCGCCGACGTGCTCCTCTGCCCGTTCGGGCGCCGTCATGCGGGCGGGCACCAGGCGTGAGCTGATCAGGATCAGCGTCGCCAGGCCGGCGATCGCGACAGGGCCACCGACCTTGGTGACCTCGAAGACCCCGAAGGGTTCCTGGCCGCGGTCGGCCAGCAATCCTGAGACCACCAGGGTGGTCGAGGTGCCCAGCACCGTGATCGTGCCACCCAGGATCGTCGCGAAGGAGAGCGGCAGGAGGAACTTCGACGCGGACTCCTGCTGACGCCGGGCCCACGACAACAGGTCGGGCACCAGCATCGCCACCAGTGGCGTGTTGTTCAGGAACGCCGAGGCAGCAGCGGTCGGCACGGCGAGGCGGACCAGTGCCGTCGTGCCTGTGTGGTTGCCCAGCAGGCGGCCGGTGAGCGGGGTCATCATCCCGGTCTTCTGCGCGCCGCTGGCGATCACGTAGAGCGCTGCCACCGTCAAGGGCGCCGCGTTGGAGAAGCCCGCAAAGGCCTGACCTGCGTCGATGACGCCGACCACGAGCAACGACACCGTGGCAGCCACCACGATCGCCGCCGGGGGATACCGGGTTCCGGCGAGCGCTGCGAGTGTCGCCACGAGCACCGCAGCGGTGATCCACGCGTCCGCGGTCAGCGTCGTTCCAGGGTTCGCAGCATCGTCACAGGATCACAGATCGGCACATGCGTGGGTGCGGTGAGCGGTGAGTTGTTCAGAACAGCGTCAGATCCGCCGTCCGTGCGCCCCGCAGGACGTCGTAGTCGACCTCGACGCAGCCGATCCCGCGCGACTCCGCCAGGACCTTGGCCTGGGGCTTGATGACCTGCGCGACGAACACCCCGCGCACGCCCCGCAACATCGGGTCGCGGTCCATCCGCTCCAGGTAGCGGGTGAGTTGTTCGACCCCGTCGATCTCGCCGCGCCGCTTCACCTCGATGGCGACAGCGTTGCCCTGTGCGTCGCGGCACAGCAGGTCGACGGGGCCGATGTCGGTGGGGAACTCGCGGCGCACCAACGTCAGGCCCTCGGCGATGCTCGTGGGGTTCGAGGCGAGCAACTCCTGCAGATGCGCCTCCACTCCGTCCTTGGACAAGCCCGGATCGACGCCCAACTCGTGGGCGGAGTCGGCGATGACCTCGTGCAGGTGGATGGTGAGGGTCTCACCCTTGGGGTTGGTGACCGTCCAGTGGTCCTCGTGCTCGACGAGTCGGTTGGGCGAGTTCATCCAGTTGAGCGGCTTGTAGGCGCCGCCGTCGGCATGGATGGCCACACAGCCGTCCGCCTTGACCATGACCAGACGTGTGGCCTCGGGCAGGTGGGCGGTCAGCCGTCCTGCGTAGTCGACGGAGCATCGGGCGATCACCAGGCGCATCGGGGACGAGACTAGGGCGTGGGATCAGCTGTCGGTGCGGGCGAGGTCCGGGTGCCGCAACGACAGGTCGTTGCACTCCGCACAGACGTCGTCGGGGATGACGCCGAGGCGCATCAACACCGAGAAGATCCTGCACCCGAGGCAGAACCCCAGCGCTGCTTCGAGCGCCGCTGCGACGACGAGCAGCGCGATCACTGCGCGCGCTGCTCCCGGTGCGCCGGCGATCCACAGCAGCGAGGCCGTGACGCTGAAGGTCACACCGATGGCTTGGGCGAAACGCTTCGGGGGCCCGGGAACGAGCTTCTCGTGGCGAGCGAGCCGGGGTGCGACGACCCGGACGGCGAACTGGCCGAGGGGACTGAGGCGAGGACCCGCAGCCGCCCTGGCGATGAATCCGTACGTGAGCGGCACCAGCACCCAGCCCCACCCGAGCGCTGCCACGGTCGCGCCCATGACCACCACGCCGGTCGCGACGGCGCGCGCCGCCACGTCGTTCACGGGATTGGGGAAGGAGAAGAATCCAGGGGTGTCCGACACGGGTGACACGGTAGGTCCCTAATCCCGACCAGACAAGTCGGGTTTAGGTTTTCCTCAACCCGGTCCCGGGGCGCACACGGTCGGGAGGGTGTCTCAGCGACCAGCGACGGTCCGGGCGAGGATGCCCATGGTCGCTCGGAGCGCTCCCTCGGAGATGACCGGGAAGATCCCGGCCTCGCGCCAGACGGGATCGATGTCGGACCAGTCGTAGTACGACGTGAGCTGGGTGCCGCCCTCGACCGGTTCGAGCCGATACCCGTACACGTGATCGATCGGTGGGTCGATCTGACCCCGGATCCGCCACGCGATCTCCCGATCGGGCCGGAAGGCCGTGATCTCCACGGTCACGTCGTACTCACCGAGCGGGTAGTCGTTGAGCGCCTCGCGGTCCATGTGCACCACGAACGTGTCGCCGATCGCCCCCACGGGGGCCCCACTGGATCCCATCAGCATGCCGGAGCTGTCGATGGCGACGTGACCTGCGGGGTCGCAGAGCACCTCGAAGATGCGTTCGGGATCGGTCGGGACCATCCGCTGGACCTCGATGCGCTCATTCTCCATGCGGCGATCCTGTCACGAAGTGCGACGGCCCGGCGCTGCGCCGCCGACCTGGCCGCCGGTCCATCGGACCGAGCTCAGGAGCGTGAGTTCTTGAGGGCCTTCAGGCTGCGTGCCCGGTTTCCCGCAGGGAGGATGACCTTGCGCAGGCGGACCGCGGTCGGGGTGACCTCGACGCACTCGTCCTCGGCGAGGAACTCGAGTGCCTGTTCCAGCGAGAGCCGCCGTGGCGGGGTCAGGCGCTCCGTGTTGTCCGATGAGGACGTCCGCATGTTGGTGAGCTTCTTCTCACGGCAGATGTTGACGTCCATGTCCTCGCCGCGGGAGTTCTCCCCGACGATCATCCCCTCGTAGACCTCGTCGCCCGGTCCGATGAAAAGTGCGGCGCGCTCCTGGACCTGCAGCACGGCGTAGCCGGTGACCGGCCCCGAGCGGTCCGCCACGATCGAGCCGCGCTCGCGGGAGCGGATCTCACCGAACCAGGGCGCCCAGCCGTCGAAGATCTGGTGCAGCATGCCGGTGCCACGGGTCTCGGTCAGGAACTCGGTGCGGAAGCCCAACAGGCCACGCGCCGGCACCCGCTGTTCGATGCGGACCCAGCCCGTTCCGTGGTTCACCATGTCCACCAGCTGCCCCTTGCGGGTGGCGAGCAACTGGGACACGGCGCCCAGGTACTCCTCGGGCACGTCGATGCTCACCGACTCGACCGGCTCGTGCAGCTTTCCATCGATCTCGCGGGTCACGACCTGGGGCTTGCCGACGTTCATCTCGAAGCCTTCTCGGCGCATCGTCTCGACCAGCACCGCCAGCTGCAGCTCGCCACGGGCGTGGACCTCCCACGTGTCGGGGCGCTCGGTGACCATGACACGCAGACTGACGTTGCCGACCAGCTCTGCATCGAGTCGTGCCTTGATCTGTCGCGCGGTGACCTTGTCGCCGTCACGGCCGTTCAGCGGCGAGGTGTTCACTCCGACGGTCATGGCCAGGCTCGGCTCGTCGACGCTGATCACCGGCATCGGTCGTGGATCCTCGGGGTCGGCGAGGGTCTCGCCGATGGTGACGTCCTCGAGGCCGGCGACCGCGATGAGCTCGCCCGGTCCCGCCTCCTCGACCTCGATGCGTTCGTGGGTCTCGGTGACGTACAACAGGGCGACCTTGGCCCGCTCGACCGACCCGTCGGCCCGGCACCAGGCGACCTGCTGACCCTTGCGGATGCGGCCGTGGATGACGCGGCACATGGCCAGGCGTCCGACGAACTGGCTGGCGTCCAGGTTGGTCACCCACGCCTGGAGCGGGTGGTTCGGGTCGTGGGTCGGTGCGGGCAGGTGGTCGACCAGCAGCTCGAACAGCGGAGTGAGGTCGGGGGCGAGATCGTCGGTGGTCGTCGGCTTGTCCATCGAGCCACGGCCGGCTCGACCGTTGAGGTAGATGATGGGGAAGTCGATCTGGTCGATGTCGGCGTCGAGGTCCATGAACAGGTCCTCGACCTCCGAGACGACCTCATCGATACGGGCATCCGGACGGTCGATCTTGTTGACCGCCAGGATCACCGGCAGGCCGAGCTCCAGGGTCTTGCGCAGCACGAAGCGCGTCTGGGGCAGCGGGCCCTCGGAGGCGTCCACGAGCAGCACGACGCCGTCGACCATCGTCAGCGCACGCTCGACCTCGCCGCCGAAGTCGGCGTGGCCGGGGGTGTCGACGATGTTGATCTTGACCTCGTCGCGACCCTCTCCCGTCCAGCGGACCGCGGTGTTCTTGGCCAGGATGGTGATGCCCTTCTCGCGTTCCAGATCAGTGTTGTCCATGATCCGGTCGACCTCGGCCGCGCCCTCGCGGAAGGCGCCGGACTGACGGAGCATGGCGTCGACCAGGGTCGTCTTGCCATGGTCGACGTGGGCGATGATGGCGACGTTGCGCATGTCGTCCACGGGCACGCGGGTGGACGCGTCGGACTTGGCGGTGGGGGAGGTCATGGTGGTTTCCAGGATCGGATTCGCCGCGATCGGCGGCGGGGGGACGAACCAGTCTGGCCGATGGAGCCTGGAATGTCCGAACTGCCCGGACCTCAGCGACGTTCGAGACGCTTGCGGATCAGTTCGCGCCGACGTTGCAGCTCGCGGTAGGTGACCGGGATGTCGGGTTCGTCGATGATGCCGAGCGAGGCCCGGATGGCACCGGGATCGACCTCGAAGTGCTCCGCGGTGACACCGATCTCGGCCGCGAAACGATCGCCGTGGGTCATCGCCAGGTGGGTCGAGAGGTTCGCGAACTCCGAGATGAGGTCCAGATCCGGCGCCAGGTTCGCGATCGCTGCGTCGAGGAACACCAGGTTCTTCACGTACAGCATCAGGATCTTCGGCAGGCGGGCACCCATCGCGAGCAGGGCCTTGATGATGCGCTGGAGCTCGCCGACCAGCTCCTCCTGGGACAGCTTGGTCGGGTCGAAGGGCTGTTGGTCGAGCCCGAGCTCCGCGATGACATCGTCGATGTCGGTGTCGGGAGGGAGTGCTCCCAGATCCCGGAACGCGATCACCTGGCCGCGGATGTCGCCCATGGCGGAGCTCAGCATCAGTCGCATGAACGCGGTGCGTTCCAGGTCGGTCATGCGGGCGGTGATGCCGAAGTCCAACAGCGCGATGCGTCCGTCTTCCGCGATGAACAGGTTTCCGCCATGCAGGTCGCCGTGGAAGATGCCGTGCACCATGCAGCCTTCGGTGAACGCTGCCATGCCACGCCGCAGCACCTCGTGGGTGTCGATGCCGGCAGCCTGCATCGACTCCAGGTCGTCGAAGCTGTAGCCGGACAACCGCTCCATCACCAGGACCCGCCGTGTGACCAGCTCCGGGTGCGGCCGGGGGATGATCACACCGCGCTGGCCGAGTTCCGCGCACGACTGCGCCACGTCCAACATGTTCTCCGCCTCCAGGCGGAAGTCGAGCTCCTCGGCGATCGTCTGGGCGAACAGCTCGACCAGCGCCGGAGGGTTCGCCAGCGCTGCGATGGGAATCCGTCCGACCAGGAACGGCGCCAGCCACGCCATGACCTTCAGATCCGAGTGGACCTGGGTCCGGATGGTGGGTCGCTGGACCTTGACCACGACCTCACGGCCCACGGTCTCGTCGCCGACCGGGTGCAGACGTGCGGCGTGTACCTGGGCGATGGACGCAGCAGCGATGGGGCGTCGGTCGAAGTGTTCGAAGACCTCCTCGAGGGTGCGGCCCAGGTCTTCCTCGACCACACGTCGAACCGCGTCGAAGGTCTCCGCCGGCACCTGGTCGCGGCAACGCTTGAACTCGTCGACCAGCTCGGCGGGGAAGAGCCCCTCGCCGCTCGAGATGATCTGGCCCAGCTTGATGTAGGTGGGGCCGAGACGCTCCGCCGCCATGCGCAGCCGGCGGGAGAGTCCCGATCGCGACGTCACCTCGTCCTTGCGGCGGTCCTTGACGGCCCACAGCCCGACACCCAGCCCCAGGGTCCCAGCGACGACCGCCAGCCGGCCTGGGGGCGGCAGCAGGCGGCGAGCGGTCAGGTAGGGAACCTGTCGCAACGTGTTGGAACGCAGCACGTCGATCCCGCGGTTCCAGACACACTCCTCGCGACGCACCACCCAGGGGCCGTGCTCGGTGAAACAGAAGTGCTCCAGATCTGGAGAGGGGGGCTCGGTCGTCGCTGCCGGGGAGTCCATCGCCTGTCGGTCTACCTCAGCAACGTCGGCGGAGCGCAGCCGGGCGCCACGAGTTCACCCCAGCACCCCGGCGACCATGGCGGCGTGCTCGGGGCGACAGATCAACAGGTCGGGCAGATAGGGATCCGCTCGGTTGTAGACCAACGGTGACCCGTCCAGGCGGGTGCACTGCAGCCCCGCTGCAAGCGCCACTGCCACCGGCGCTGCGGAGTCCCACTCGTACTGACCGCCCGAGTGCGGGTAGACGTCCGCCTCGCCGCGCACGATCGCCATGGCCTTCGCCCCGGCGGAGCCCATCTCGACGAGCTCTGCGCCCAGCCCCTCGGCGATGGCCAGCGCCTCGGCAGGAGGCCGGCTACGGCTGATGATCACCCTCAGTTGCTCGGGTGCGGCCGGCACGGCGGGGGCATCACCGGTGCCCAGCACCAGGCCCAGCCCCGGCAGGGCGACCGCTCCGGCGGTCGGGACGCCGTGCTCCACCAGCGCCACGTGCACCGCCCAGTCCGAGCGCCCCTCGCCGTACTCGCGGGTGCCGTCGAGGGGGTCGATGATCCACACACGCGGGGCGTCCAGACGGGTGGTGTCGGCGATCTCGTCCGCACGGGCCTCCTCGGACAGCACCGCGTCCTCGGGGCGCTCCCGGGCGAGTTCGGCCATGAGCAGCACGTGGGAGGCCCGGTCGCCCTCGTCCTTGATGGTGCGCTCGTCGGCCCCTCCGGCGCTCAGGCGTTCGCGGAGCTCGAGCAGGGCAGTGCCGGCGCGTTCGGCGAGGGTGGCGGCGAGGAGGTGGTCCTGTTGGGTCGGCACCGGATCAGGCTATCGGGAAGTGAGCTATCGAATCCCGACCTTGCTGATCGGGATTCAGGACCCGTAGCCTGTCGGATTGCTCATCGCTGACAGCGTCGCGGCGGACCCACCGAACGGTTGGTCCTGCCCAGGCCGGTTGCATCGAGGGGCCGATACGCTCGTGGAACCGACGACCACCGGGGAACCCCACCCAACGATGAACTACGAACTTTCCCACCTCAAAGCACTAGAGGCGGAGTCCATCCACATCATTCGTGAGGTGGCCGCCGAGTTCGAACGGCCGGTGCTGTTGTTCTCGGGCGGCAAGGACTCGATCGTCATGCTGCGCCTGGCAGAGAAGGCGTTCTGGCCGGCCAAGGTCCCGTTCCCGTTGATGCACATCGACACGGGCCACAACTTCGACGAGGTCTACGACTACCGCGATCGGCGGGTCGCTGAACTCGGCATCCGGCTGGTGGTGGCCTCGGTGCAGGAGTCGATCGACAGCGGTCGGGTCGTGGAACAGACCGGTCCGAGAGCCAGCCGGAACCAGCTGCAGACCACGACCCTGCTGGACGCGGTCGAGCAACACGGCTTCGATGCGGCCTTCGGTGGCGCCCGGCGCGACGAGGAGAAGGCCCGCGCCAAGGAGCGCGTCTATTCCTTCCGTGACGAGTTCGGGCAGTGGGACCCGAAGAACCAGCGGCCCGAACTGTGGAACTTGTACAACGGGCGTCACCACCGCGGCGAACACATCCGGGTCTTCCCGCTCAGCAACTGGACCGAACTCGACATCTGGCAGTACATCGCAGATGACGGCATCGAGGTGCCCTCGATCTACTACGCGCACCAGCGTGAGGTGTTCGAGCGCGACGGCATGTGGCTGGCGGTGACCCCGTTCGTCACGGTCATGGATGGCGAGGTGCCCGAGGTGCGCTCGGTCAGGTTCCGCACGGTCGGCGATGCCTCGTGCACCGGTGCGGTGGACTCGGCAGCGGCCAGCGTCGAGGAGATCATCGAGGAGGTGGCGGCGACCCGGCTCACCGAGCGGGGCGCCAGTCGAGCAGATGACCGGGTCTCCGAGGCCGCCATGGAGGACCGCAAGCGTGAGGGGTACTTCTGATGGCCAGGTGGTGCGCAGCGGAGCGAAGCGAGGGACAGTGGACCGCAAGCGTGAGGGGTACTTCTGATGGCTGAGCTGTTGCGATTCGCGACCGCCGGATCGGTCGACGACGGCAAGTCCACGCTGATCGGCCGGCTGCTGTACGACTCCAAGTCCATCTTCGAGGACCAGATGGCGGCCGTGAGTGATGCGAGCCTGCGCATGGGACTCGAGGGCGCCAACCTCGCCCTGCTCACCGACGGTCTGCGCGCCGAGCGCGAGCAGGGCATCACCATCGATGTCGCCTACCGCTACTTCGCGACGCCCAAGCGGAAGTTCATCATCGCGGACACCCCGGGCCACGTGCAGTACACGCGCAACATGGTCACCGGTGCATCGACCGCGGACCTGGCGATCGTGCTGATCGATGCCCGCAAGGGTGTGCTCGAGCAGTCGCGGCGGCATGCCTTCATCGCGTCGTTGCTGCGCATCCCGCACCTGGTGGTCGCGGTGAACAAGATGGACCTGGTCGACTACGACCGCGACCGCTTCGACGAGATCGTCGACGAGTTCCGGGCCTTCGCCGCCAAGCTCGAGGTCACCGACCTGACCTTCATTCCCATCTCGGCCCTGGACGGCGACAACGTCGTGTCGCGGTCGCCCAACATGGAGTGGTTCGAGGGTGCATCGCTGCTGCACCACCTCGAGTCGGTGCACATCGCCTCGGACCGCAATCTGATCGACGCCCGGTTCCCGGTGCAGTACGTGCTGCGCCCGCACACCGACGAATACCACGACTACCGCGGCTACGCGGGCCGGGTTGCTGCCGGGGTGTTCAAGCCCGGCGACGAGGTCGTCGTGCTCCCGTCGGGGTTCACCTCGACCATCGCCGGCATCGACACCCTCGATGGCCCCCTCGACCAGGCGTTCGCACCGATGTCGGTGACCATCCGTCTGTCCGACGAGATCGACATCTCGCGCGGCGACATGATCTGTCGGCCCCAGAACCAGCCGACGTCGTCACAGGACGTCGAGGCGATGGTGTGCTGGCTGACGGAGGCCTCGACGCTGGCCCCGCGCACCAAGCTCACCGTCAAGCACACGACACGTACGGCGAAGGCGCTGGTCAAGGACCTGCAGTACCGCCTCGACATCAATTCGCTGCACCGCGAAGAAGGCGTCGCGGCGCTCGGGCTGAACGAGATCGGCCGCGTGACGTTGCGCACGACCCGGCCCCTGTTCTTCGACGAGTACCGCAGGAGCCGAGAGACCGGCTCGTTCATCCTGATCGACGACAGCACCAACGCGACCGTCGGCGCCGGGATGATCCTCGGCGAGGCCACGTGAGCGCAGCCACGTGAGCGACGCCGCTGACCGGATCGTCGTCTGGCATCCGGGCCATGTGGCGCGGGACGAACGGTCCCGGGCCACGGGTACCGCTGGCCGCGTGGTGTGGTTCACCGGCCTGTCGGGGTCGGGCAAGTCGACCGTGGCGGCCGAGGTCGAGCGCTCACTGGTGTCGTCGGGTCGTGGCGCCTACCTGCTCGACGGTGACAACCTGCGCCACGGGTTGAACGTCGATCTCGGGTTCTCGGCCGCGGATCGCGACGAGAACGTACGACGTGTCGGTGAGGTGGCGACGCTGTTCGCCGATGCCGGCGTCGTCGCGCTCGTGCCGCTGGTCTCGCCCTACCGCTCGGCGCGCGACGCGGTACGTGCACGCGTCATCGCAGCGGGGCTGCCCTTTGCCGAGGTGTTCGTCGATACCCCGCTGCAGATCTGCGAGCAGCGTGATCCCAAGGGGTTGTACGCGAAGGCGCGGGCGGGGGAGTTGTCGGGCATGACCGGCATCGACGACCCCTACGAGGCTCCGAGTGCCCCCGAGCTGGTACTCACCCCCGCCGACGGTGATGCCGGCGCCCAGGCCCGGCGGGTCCTCGCGCTGCTCGATCTGATCTGACGATCAGGAGTCGGGTGTCACGGTGTCGGTCTCTCGCCAGCACCACCATGCCAGCACCGACCGGTAGGGGCTGTAGGGCTCGCCGAGAGCGTCCATCTGGCGTTCGGTCGGGTGCTCGGGCAGCCCGAACGCGCGTGCATATCCCGCACGGACCCCGTAGTCGCCGGCGGGCCAGACATCCAGCCGGTTCAGATCGAACAACAGGAACATCTGCGCCGTCCACGGGCCGATGCCACGCACGATGGTGAGGTGGTCGATCACTGCTCGGTCATCCAGGTGGCCGAGGCGCTCCAGGCGCACGGAATGCTCCGCGCACTTGGTGGCCAGGTCGACCAGGGCGGCGGTCTTGGCACCCGACAGCCCTGCGCCGCGCATCTCCTCGACGGGTGTGGCGAGCACGGACCCGGGCGTGACGGGGTCGCCGACCGCAGCGATCACCCGCCCCCAGATGGTCGCCGCGGCACGTCCTGCGAGCTGCTGGTAGGCGATCGAACGTGCCAGCACCTCGAAGCGGTCCTGGGCTCGCACGCCACGCCCGATCGACGGAGCGCCGTGACGCTCGTGCAGCGCCGCCATGACGCCATCGCGACCGGCGAGCTCGGTGGCGGCAGCTCGCCAGTCGGCTCCCGATGTCGCAGCGCGCATCAGCGGTTCTGGAACGTCGGCGGCCGACGCTCCAGGAATGCTCCGACGGCCTCGCCCATGTCCTCGGTGAACGAGGTCATGATCTGGGTGCGGTTCTCCAGGTCGATGCCTGCGGTGAGGCTGCCGACCTCGAGCTGGCTCCACATGACTTCCTTGGTCATCCACACGCCGGTCGGCGAGTTCGCACAGATCTGACGTGCGGTGGCGAGCGCGGCATCCATCAGGTCACCGTCGTCGACCACGCGGGTGACCAGCCCGATGCGATCCGCCTCGTCGGACTCGACGAGGCGGCCGGTGAGCATCAGCTCGAAGGCGCGGGAGGCGCCGATCCAGCGGGGCAAGAGCCACGACACCCCGATGTCGCACCCCGACAGGCCGATGCGGACGAACGCGACGTTGAACCGCGCCGAGCGCGCAGCGATGCGCACGTCCGAGGCCAGGGCGAGCGCGAGCCCACCGCCGGCAGCAGCGCCGTTCACCGCTGCGATGACCGGCACGCGGAGCCCCCGGAGCTTTGGGACCAGCGATGCGATGCGCTGTTGCAGGGCCATGCCGGCCTGCACCCTCCCGGGTGTGGCGCCACTGCGTGCCGTCCTACCGGCGGTCGTATCGGCAGGGGAAAGGTCCACCAGGTCGAGCCCCGCGCAGAAGCCTCGGCCGGCGCCGGTCAGGATCACGACGCGTGCATCGACGTCCGCAGCGACGTCGTCGAGCGCGTCGTGCAGCTCGTCGATGAGCTGCAGGCTCATTGCGTTCAGCCGGTCGGGCCGGTCGAGGGTGAGCACCCTCACGCCGCCCACGTCGTCGCCGTCGGGGGTGCTCAGCACCACGGTTCGGGCGTGCTGGTCCTCGGGTTCGCTCGGGCTCATGGCCCCGAGCCTGCCACGGCGGTGGGTGTGATCAGGCGGAGCGCTGCGCGGGGGCCGATGCGGCGGCCCGACGTGCTTTGACCACCGGAGTCGTGTCGACCTTGCCGTGGGGTTCACCTGCGGTGTCGTAGCAGCCCGAGTGGTAGTGCTCGACCCGGACCCAGCTGCCCTCCTCATACACGTTGCAGATCACCTGTTTGGGGCGCACCTTGGCCTGGAACTTGACCCGCTCACCGCACGTCACGCAGTCAACGGCGCTACCGGGCTCGACGTCACGCAGCACCGCCCGACTCCGAACCGAGCCCCTGGTGCTTCTCGTGGACTTCTTGGTGGTCGTGGTGGTCCCCATGCACAGGTCTTCGGCGCGTCCGGCGCGCCGCCTGAACAATCGGCAGCTCAGCGGGTGAGCGGTTTGTACTTGATGCGGTGCGGCTGTGCCGCGTCGGCACCCAGTTCCTTGCGCCGCACCGTCTCGTACTCGCTGAAGTTGCCCTCGAACCAGCGAACCTGTGAGTCGCCCTCGAACGCAAGCATGTGGGTCGCGATCCGGTCGAGGAACCAGCGATCGTGGGAGATGACCACGGCGCAGCCGGGGAAGGCTTCGAGTGCATCCTCGAGCGCTCGAAGGGTGTCGACGTCGAGATCGTTGGTGGGCTCGTCCAACAACAACACGTTGCCGCCGGAGCGGAGGAGCTTGGCCAGGTGCACGCGATTGCGTTCACCGCCGGAGAGGTCCCCGACCTTCTTCTGCTGGTCGGGTCCGCGGAAGTTGAAGCTCGCGCAGTATGCGCGACCGTTGACCTCACGGTTGCCGATCTTCAGCAGGTCCTGGCCGTCGGTGATCTCCTCGTAGACCGTGCGGTCAGGATCCAGGGAGTCCCGTGACTGGTCGACGTGGGACAGCTGGACCGTGGAGCCGATCGCGAGCGTGCCGGCATCGGGACCGTCGCCCGCGCCGCCGTTGGCTGCATCGACGATCATGCGGAACAGTGTTGTCTTGCCGGCGCCGTTGGGGCCGATGATGCCGACGATGCCCGCCGGGGGCAGCGTGAAGGACAGATCCTCGACGAGCAGCCGGTCGTCGTAGCCCTTCCGGAGATGTTCTGCTGCGATGACGAGGTCGCCCAGGCGTGGACCCGGGGGAATCGCGATCTCGAGCTTGTTGGACTGCTCCCGGTCCGACTCGGCCTCGTTCTGGAGCTTCTCGTAGGCCTGGAGTCGGGCCTTGCTCTTCGCCTGGCGGGCACGCGGGGCCATGCGCACCCACTCGAGCTCACGTTCAAGGGTCTTGCGGCGGCTGTCGTTGGCCTTGTCCTCGAGAGCCAGGCGTTGTTCCTTCTGCTCCAGCCAGCTGGAGTAGTTGCCCTCGAAGGGCATGCCACGGCCGTGGTCGAGTTCCAGGATCCACTGCGCCACGTTGTCGAGGAAGTAGCGGTCGTGGGTGATCGCAACGACCGTGCCCGAATAGTCCTGCAGGTAGCGCTCGAGCCAGGCGACCGATTCAGCATCGAGGTGATTTGTCGGCTCGTCCAGGAGCAACAGGTCGGGTGCGGACAGCAACAGACGGCAGAGCGCCACCCGACGACGCTCGCCGCCGGAGAGCACCGTGACATCCGCGTCCGGCGGAGGAAGCCGCAGCGCGTCCATCGCGATGTCGATCGTTCGTTGCAGGTCCCAGGCGTTGGCTGCCTCGATCTTCGCTTCGATCTCGGCCTGCTGTGCGCCCAGCTTCTCGTAGTCGGCCTCAGGATCGCTCCACTGCCCCATCAGCTCGTCGTAGTCGGTCAGCAGTGAGGCCACGCCGGCAACACCATCCATCACGTTGCCCAGGACGTCCTTGTCCTGGTCGAGCTGCGGCTCCTGTTCCAACAGGCCCACCGAGAAGCCCGGCGTGAGCCTCGCCTCGCCGGTGTACTCGTCGTCGCGCCCCGCCATGATGCCCAACAACGTGGATTTGCCCGAGCCGTTGGCCCCGAGCACACCGATTTTCGCCCCGGGGAAGAACGACAGGGAGATGTCCTTCAGTACGTCGCGGTCCGGTGGGACGAACTTGCCCACGCGGTGCATGGTGAAGATGTACTGGGCGCTCATGGCGCCTGAGCGTACCGGGCCCACCCGTTGCCCTCGTCACGGTCCCGAGCAGTTGCGCGACAGAGGCCCGGGCACGTGGGCCCGGGCCTCTGTCGACTTCGTGAGGAGCCTGACGGCTCAGCGCCTGGCGGGCGCCTTCTTGGCCGGAGCTTTCTTGGCTGGCGCCCTCTTGGCTGGCGCCCTCTTGGCTGGCGCCTTCTTGGCGGGTGCTTTCTTGGCTG
>Ga0105045_10001864_pt1 | contig 17453 bp, 9 predicted proteins | sample MAT02_FD_78089 | JGI IMG/M metagenome (GOLD analysis project Ga0105045, IMG submission 78089) | Freshwater microbial communities from Lake Fryxell liftoff mats and glacier meltwater in Antarctica - MAT-02 (megahit assembly) | ecosystem: Environmental > Aquatic > Freshwater > Ice > Liftoff... | reverse complement strand
TTTACCGGTATTTTGCAATTTCTACAAAAAGGTACCAATAAAGCAAAGTTGAAACAGGTAGGTAAAAATGGTATTTTGGTAGTGGAAGAAGTGAAGACAATGAAAAATCTGCATAATTTTTTACATCGTATGCGGGAGTCTTTATCATAGATTTGAATAACTTTCATTCAATCCGTAAATGGTCGAAATTAACCATTACTTTATCAGTTGGCAGAGCCTTTTATTTATCCAAACTCATACAACAAGAGCTGGGGCGAGGCCGGGCCAACTAATTATTTCTAAGCAAAAATAGGGGCAGGAGTCTTTGTATTTGTAAGCATCTTGCTTTATCTCCCTCATTTTTTTACAATCATCGAAGCAAGGAAGGCATAGTTTTGAACGACTGGTTGCTGCATGTGCCTCCATCCGGTGATTTTTCTATTATCATATTTCTACTCGTATGGGCAACATCCTTATTGATAATTGTCAGATCAGTGCGTAAACCGGCCATATTTTTAAAACTCCTGTATTTATTGATTGCTGTTACGATCATTAGAATAATTACAATCTCGTTGTTTCCGCTTGATCCACCTGCTGAACTGATTCCGTTGAGAGATCCATTGATAAGCCCTACCTATGGCGGCAAGAATTTATTTGTTACAAAAGACCTTTTCTTTTCAGGCCATACTTCGAATTCATTGATCTGTTTTATGTGTCTGCAAAAGAAAAAAGACAGGCAGTTTGCACTGGTAGCATCCATACTTGATGGCTGCCTTGTTTTGTTGTAGCATGTACATTACACGATTGATGTAGTAGCAGCCATTATATTCACTTACGGGCTGGGCGAGGCAGCAAAGCGACTGGATTTTTTGAAAGTTTGATTGTGCTATCTACCTTGATTTTCTACCCCTTTTTTGATGCACATATACAATTTTGTCAAACAAAATTTGCATAAAACCAAGGATAACTGTTCAGCTTCTTCAAAATATTTTATTTACAGCGGTGTTGCAGCATCAGGCATTCCCGCAGCAATAAGCAATCTATGTCGGTAGATAAAGCATCTGCTAATAAGATTACTGAACTTTTTTACAACTACCTTTCAAAAAGTTTTGCCATTGACATTGCTTTACAAAAGGCAACATTGGAATTTATCAACCACATTTATCCAATGGAAAAAATTGCCACATTTCTTTGCACGACTAATTTTAAGAGCCGAAGTGAAAAAAATAATTGCAAGCAGCTGAGGTAAGTAATTTTTATAAGGCCTAGTATATAAACAATTTAATTAAGCAACATAGTGTTTATAATTTCTTGTCAGCATCCTGTCTTGTAAATGTCCATTTAATCTTTTTCTTCTCACTATTTCTTTTTTGTGCCCAATGGGTTATCTTGCTTTCCAATATGTCCGCCTGACCAATTCTTCTTGCTAAACTTTCCCTATCCATCATGTTAATTTTTATCTCAGCCATGTTGAGCCAACTGCCATGTTTTGGTGTATAATAAAATTCTATTTTGCTTAAAATTCTTTTCGCTTCCTTTTTGGTAAATGTTTCACAAAATGAGGAGGCAAAATGTATATTTAGATTGTCTAGTACAAATCGTATTACTTTTACCTTTTTGTAATTTTTGTCTACCAAGTCTTTAATATAATATGCAAAATCATTTTTCTGCCTCCTACACGTTACTTATATTTTTCGCTTCCCAGCCAAAAGTTCTACAGCCACAAAAATATTCCTGTTCCATTGCGCTTGTATTCATAATCATATTTTTTTAAACTGAGGTTTTAATGGTATAATTTTCCTTACATCCTCTAAGAGCTGTTTACTTTTTTGATCAACACAAACAACAGGGCGTTGCTCATCATAGTCTTTAGCATATAAATCTAATAACTTATACATCCTTTCCCTGTATTGAGCAGTGATTGCTACGATGCACCACACCCGTCTTAGCCAAGGCTTACATTCGTTTTTTTTAAAATTAGTCGGACTGTTTCTTGGTTAATTGTTGATAGATCTTCTTGCTCTTTGAGGGTATCGGTTAACAATTTCAGTGTCCATCTTATCCTTCCTTCTGGTGCCTTACTACAGGCGGTAGCAATTACCGATGCCTCTTGCCGTATATCATATTTCAAAGGTTGACCACTTCGTTCTTTCTCTTCTAATGCTCTCTCTATACCTTCTTCAAAATATTTTTGCTTTGTCCGCCAAATCGTTGTCCGTTCCACTTCAAGAAAATCTGCTATCTCAGCATCTTTCTTGCCTTTATGAAGTAGTAAAAGAATATTAGCTCTATCATATTCTCGTGCACTCCTGCGCTCGAACTTCTTAAACGTTTGAAGAAATAAAATCTCTTTCGGCTTTAGTTTAATTTCCTTTCTCTTCATAATAATAGATTATTTCCACAAAGAAATGAAACTATCAATATGTTGCAAAACTAAATTGTTTATACACTAGTTCTTTTAGTAAAGCTATAACCAAAATATAAAAAAAAGCATTTAGTTTTTTAAATCACACCGTAGAATTCGGCAAGAGTATTCTCATAATCCATGCTCTAAAACCCAAAAAGGCCATTCGCTCTTAACGAATGGCCATAATTAATTTACCAGAATTAAAATTACCAGCCTTTTTTTGCTACGCCATCTTTAACGGCTTCCAATGCTCTTGCTTCACCAAGCATAGTGGTCATTTTATTACCTTTACCGTCATTGCCTTGTGCCATATATCCGCCACGGGCTGTTTTGGTTATCACTGCATCCTGCATGGGAACGTCCTTTTCTTTTGTTTTCATGCAATAAGCTGTTAACATTTTTGACATTTTGTAGAATTTATGGTTAGTAAATATGATTGAAGTACCAAACTTCAGAGTACAAGCTACTAAAAATATTGGTTTTAGCAAAAAATACAGCGGAAAGTCTATGCCGGCTCAAAACCTGGAAATCCATTTGAGGCAAAGTTTTTGAGTAAATGAAGAAATATCAGCTAAGTGACTAAGCTCACTACTATCCTTCTTTTTGCTAGAAAAACAGCCCGACCTGGAGCCGGGCTGTTTGTATCATTATTGAAAAGCATACTACATCTATAAAAGCTACACATCGATTTTAGCATATTTAGCATGTGTTTCAATGAACTCCCTTCTTGGCGGCACCTCATCTCCCATCAACATACTAAATACTAAATCAGCCTCGGCAGCACTTGAAATGGTTACCTGCTTTAATGTTCTGGTAGCAGGGTTCATCGTTGTTTCCCATAATTGATCAGCATTCATTTCACCTAAACCTTTATATCGTTGCGTAGTTACGCTATCATCTTTTCCCTGACCAAATTTTGCGATCAACCTCTTTCGTTCCTCGTCAGTCCAGGCATAATCTGAATCCTTTCCTTTTTTAACAAGATACAAAGGCGGCTGGGCAATGTAAACGTATCCCTGCTCCACCAGTTCTTTCATATACCTGAAAATAAAGGTTAAAATCAATGTCGCAATGTGACTTCCATCCACATCGGCATCCGTCATAATGATCAATTTGTGGTAACGAAGTTTGGAAAGATCCAACGCTTTAGGATCTTCAAGGGTACCTATCTTAACGCCCAAAGCGGTAAACATGTTCCTGATTTCTTCGTTGTCGTATATTTTATGCTCCATTGCTTTTTCCACGTTCAATATCTTACCTCTCAACGGTAGAATAGCCTGGTAGCTTCTGTCTCTGCCCTGTTTGGCAGTTCCACCTGCGGAATCACCTTCCACCAGGTATAACTCACAACGATTAGGATCCTTATCACTGCAATCGGCCAGTTTGCCGGGCAATCCACCACCGGTTAACACGCTTTTACGTTGGACCATCTCGCGGGCTCTTTTAGCTGCTGCCCTTGCCTGTGCTGCAAGTATTACTTTTTGTATAATGGTTTTGGCATCTTTCGGATTTTCCTCCAAATAGGCGTTCAATACACGGCTTAAAGTGCTATCCACCACTCCCATTACCTCATTGTTTCCTAGTTTGGTTTTTGTTTGTCCTTCAAACTGCGGCTCTGGCACTTTTACAGAAATAATCGCACTCAGTCCTTCCCTAAAATCATCTCCTTCAATTTCAACCTTTGCCTTCTCAAACATTCCTTCTCTTTCACCATAGCTTTTAAATACTCTGGTAATAGAACGGCGAAAGCCAGCTACGTGGGTGCCGCCTTCAATGGTATTGATATTGTTTACATAACTAAATAAATGCTCTTGGTAGCCGGTATTGTAAATCATCGCTACCTCAACCGTTACATTGCTGTTGGCATCATACCCATCGCAATAAATAACCGTAGGCAATAATGGATTTCTATTGGCGTTTCGATCCAGCATTTCAACAAACTCAACAATTCCTCCTTCGCTGTAAAATGTTTTGGTGTATACTTTACCATCTTCCCCGAATTCCCGAAGGTCATTGATGATAATGGTAATTTTTCTATTCAAAAAGGAGAGTTCTCTTAAACGACCTTCCAATATTTCTCTGTTATAAATACCAGAGGTAAAAATGGACAGATCCGGCCAGAATTGAACTGTTGTGCCATGTGTATCGGAAACACCGGTTTCTCTGACCGGATACTTAGGAACGCCCTTGGCATATTCCTGCTCAAAAGACTTACCATCTCTGTTGACAGTTACATGCAGTTTGCTACTGAGCGCATTTACGCAACTTACACCCACACCATGCAATCCACCCGAAACTTTATAGGAATCCTTATCAAATTTTCCGCCGGCATGAAGCACTGTCATTACCACTTCCAATGCACTGCGATTTTCTTTGGTGTGTAATCCGGTGGGGATGCCACGACCATCATCGGAGACGGTGATGGAATTATCTTCATTAATGACAACCATGATGTTGTTACAGTGACCCGCAAGAGCCTCATCAATGGAATTATCCACTACTTCGTAAACCAGATGATGCAATCCCTTAACGCCGATATCACCAATATACATGGCAGGGCGCTTACGAACAGCTTCTAAACCTTCTAAAACCTGGATACTATCGGCACCATAGCCGTGAACGTCGGGAACTGCTACTTCTTCAATTTCTGTACTCATATTTTTGGTCTAATTCTCTTTAAAATTATCAAAATCTATATTCACGCAAATATAAGGAAAATCAAGGGTTTAAGGCAATTTAAACCGGTGCCCTAAGATTAGTTTCCCCGAAGATTTCCACAAAAACCGGCAATGTTTTGCGAAATATTGGATTCCATTAAGCAGGCCGGTATTCAACGCTTATATGTAATTTATTTATGATTGAAATCTTACAAAAAACAGGAATTCTTTACCTGTTTTTTTTTCACGAAAATCGCTTTTTAAAAATCAATCAATCTCTTTTAGGGTTGTTTCAATTTTAAATACTCCTCGTTACGGTAGACTTTTATTCAGGCTTTTGCTCTATATTTGCATCGAAATTTATCAATGAATCAATCTACTCACATACAAAAAATTGCCCAAAGGGAGTCTCTTTTATTTGATGAGTTGGATGTTTTGCAAGATATTGACCGTTCTGTACCCGGTTCTGTACATTATTCAATTAAACGATATAAAAAGGAACCAGAATGGAGTATGGAGGACACGGGTATGCTGGTATATCATTATGAAAAAAACAATGAGGAAGCTAATTACCTTGAACTTAAATTTTGTGTAACCGGCAATGTATATTGTCGTCAAAAGCAAACTGAGTGCGATTTTTGTAAATTCAACGCGTCTAAAATCTGTTTGGAAAAAGTGGAAAGCGTTGATATATTGAGTTTTAGTTTTAAGCCGTCTTACCTTACCCAATTTGTGAAAGGAAAGAAACAATTGAATATTTCTGACGAAGTATTGTCTTTCACGCATACATCTTCTTTTTCTAAAACACTGCCACTTTGTGGGAAAACAAGAAAGGCCATTGAAGCCTTATTAAATCATACCTATACAGATACGCTGGAAAATATCTTCATCAATGCCCAGACACAGATACTGTTGTTGTATAGTATGGATTGTATGCTGGGTGATAAAGAGGAAGTATTTACCTGTAAATTTCTGGCCAATGCAGAAGACCGGGAAAAAATCACCAAAGCAAGAGAAGTATTATTGCAACATATTGGTGAACCCCTAACCATTAAAGAATTGAGTCGCAAAGTGGCAATTAACGAATGCTATCTTAAAAAAGGCTTTAAAGAATTATTCGGAACCACTATTTTCGACTTTTACCAAAGCCAGCGGATGGAACATGCTAAATATCTTTTATACGAAAAAGGATTGAGCGTTACGGAGGTATCCCTTCTGCTGGGCTATTCTTCTATCTCCCATTTTAGTACTGCTTTTAAAAAGCATACTGGCATTAAGCCATGCGAACTTCTATTGAGGTAATCTGCCTTTACATTTCTTTTTGAGTAAACTTAGTTTCCCGAACATATAGCAGCACATAGAGAAGGAGGATTTTTTTTTGCACTTGGAAGAACATTGAAAAAACTTTTAAACGTTCAATCTCATTATACCGGAAACCTAAATAAATAAGTGCTTTATTTAAGCTCCCAATAATTGCCTATCAGTCAAATAAAAAATGCGTTCTTATGATTAAGTATTTTTGCGTTGTTTTTCCTACAAAGCTTAGTGTCAAGTTAAGCCTAAACCGACTCAAAGTGATTACACGAATTTGCGATACTAATTTCACGAATTAGAATTAACTACTGAATCAACGCGAGTTTTACAATTCGTAGGTAAAATAAATACTACGCCAATTTAAAATTAACATAGCCAAGTAGCTTTTTTGGATAACCATTAGCAGGAAATAAAACCGTTAACCTTTCAGATGATTCAATATAAAGCCTGCTGGAAACCCAGCAGGCTTTATTGTTTCGCTTAAAAAGAAGTCAACTTTCCCAACTGAATTGGTCATATTTCAAGACACGGAAACGATTTTAACTGGATATTGATTTGATTTTAAATACTTAATTAAATCTGTAGGAATAAAGTTTGAAATATATTTAATATGAAATTGTAAGTGAAGTTTAGTTTAAAAGTGACGGGAGTAGGAATACCCCCGTCTTTACCCTAATAAAACCCTAAACCAGCAAAGATTTCAATCAAAAATTGATCTCATCTTGCAGACTTTTCTATGGAAGTCTTTTAAAACATTGATGTGTTTCTAATTTTATTTATTACCGCATCAACAAAATAAAGAACCTATTATATAATTATTCAGAATAAACCAGTTTCTGCCAGACAATTCGGTTTGGCAAAAGGTCTAAAATAATTCAAAATGATCACTCTTAGAATTGATTAAAAAGTTGCTAATACTATGCCAAAGCGAAAAGTTGTGGAAAACTATCTAAAACGAACTATGTTCATAATAACATGTATTTTGGGCATTTAAACCGGAACAAAATAAGACTAAGGTTTACTTATAATTTGAATAAAACACCGCTTTGCATAAGTGAGTTGCTAAGGAAAGCAAGACATTCCCACCAATTGAATTAAGACGGGCACCATTTCGTTCTTCTACAAACAGACCGATTTTACTAACTTTGCCGACATTTTATATTACAGACAGTTAGATTATATGAGCGCCAAATACAAAGAATATCAGCAATTGAATTTACCGGGCATCGGTAATGAGATTTTGGAAAAATGGGAAAAGTCGAGTGCTTTTAAAAAAAGTGTAACCTTTAGAGAAGGACATCCGCCTTTTGTGTTTTATGAAGGTCCCCCAAGTGCCAATGGTATGCCTGGTATTCATCATGTAATTTCAAGGACTTTAAAAGATTTGGTTTGCCGGTATAAAACCATGCAGGGATTTCAGGTAAACCGAAAAGGTGGTTGGGATACCCACGGTTTACCAGTTGAATTGGGCGTTGAAAAACTACTAGGCATCACCAAGGAAGATATTGGCAAAAAAATATCAGTTGAAGAATATAATGCCACTTGTAGGAAAGAGGTATTGAAATTTAAAGACAAATGGGATGATATTACTAATAAAATGGGCTATTGGGTTGATCTGGAAAACCCTTATGTCACCTTTGAAAACAACTATGTAGAAACGCTTTGGTGGGTATTGAGTGAATTATATAAAAAGGGCTATCTATACGAAAGTGTAAGCATTCAGCCTTATTCGCCTGCCGCCGGGACAGGACTTAGTTCGCATGAACTGAACCAGCCAGGCACCTATAAAGATGTAAAGGATACCAGTGTAGTGGCCATGTTCCGCATACCTGATACATCCGAAGGAATAAATTTAAGCAATCCTATAATTGGGAAAATATTTTCTGCAATATCAGCAGACACTGCTTCAATCCCCCCTTCGGGGGGCGGGGGGGCCTTCTTTATGGCCTGGACCACAACACCCTGGACTTTACCTTCCAACCTTGGCTTAACTGTTGGTCCCAACATTGAATATGTCTTGGTAAAAACGTTCAATCCTTATACCCATTTGCCCATCAATGTTATTCTTGCAAAGGCCTTAATGGGTAAATACTTTAAGCCTGAAGCAGAAAACGGAGACTTCGAAGCTTACAAAGAAGGTGATAAAGTGTTGCCGTGGAAAATACTGGTTGAATTTAAAGGCAAGGAGTTAGATGGAATTGATTACGAACAACTACTTCCCTCGGAAGCCAATACGATTGATGCAATAAAAGAAACAACACCGGATGCCCAACCGTTCAAAATTATTTTGGGCGATTTTGTTACCACCGAAGATGGAACAGGCATTGTACATACTGCCCCCGCATTTGGTGCAGATGATTACAAGGTAGGTAAGAAAAACAACCTCGGCATTTTAACCATGGTTGACAAGCAAGGCAAATTTGTAAATGGATCAGGCGAATTCAGTGGCCGGTTTGTAAAAAACTACAAAGACGAAAAAGATTATGTGGATGTAAACATCGACATCAGCGTGAAGCTAAAAAAGGAAAACCGTGCCTTTAAAGTTGAGAAATACGAACATAGTTACCCTCATTGCTGGAGAACAGATAAGCCAATAATCTATTATCCACTGGATGCATGGTTCATAAAAACCACTGCAGTAAAAGACCGAATGGTCGAACTAAATAAAACCATCAATTGGAAACCGGCAGCAACCGGAACAGGCCGCTTTGGTAATTGGCTGGAAAATATGGTGGATTGGAATCTCAGCCGTAGCCGTTACTGGGGCACTCCGCTTCCTATCTGGCGCACGGAGGATGGGACCGAAGAAAAATGCATTGGTTCTATCGCAGCATTGAACCTTGAAATAAAAAAGGCAGGCGAAATATTGGGCGGCGATACTAACCAGCATTATTTGCACGGTGGTATTCTGGATCTGCATAAACCTTATGTAGACGATATCATATTGGTGAGTTCCATTGGATTGCCGATGAAAAGGGTGGCCGATCTGGTAGATGTTTGGTTTGACAGCGGCGCAATGCCCTATGCCCAATGGGGCTTACCCGACACTTCCTCCAATAAATTTGGTCCGCTTAGCACTGAAAACTTTTGGCAATACCATGCAATTTCTGAAACATCTCCTATTAGCGGTAAAGGAGCCAACGGTGCATTCCCCGCAGATTTTATTGCAGAAGGCGTAGACCAAACAAGAGGATGGTTTTATACTTTACATGCGCTGGGCGTTTTGCTATTCGACAGTGTAGCCTATAAAACTGTGGTTAGCAATGGCCTTGTACTGGACAAGAATGGCAATAAGATGAGTAAACGTACCGGTAATGTTATCGATCCATTTGAAACGATCAATACATTTGGACCGGATGCTACCCGTTGGTACCTGATCACCAACGCTTCGCCATGGGACAGTTTAAAATTTGATACAGAAGGCATTAAAGAAGTACAAAGAAAATTCTTTGGTACACTTTACAACACTTACCAGTTTTTTGCGCTTTACTCCAACGTAGATGGATTTAGTTTTAAAGAAACCTACATTCCGGTAAAGGAAAGACCAGAAATTGACCAGTGGATTTTGTCATCGCTCAATAGTTTAATAAAATCTGTTCAGCAGAGTTTTGATGAGTATGAACCCACGCAGGCTGGACGGGCAATTGAAGATTTTGTAGATGCACACCTAAGTAACTGGTACGTGAGACTCTGCCGCCGCCGGTTTTGGAAGGGAGAGTATGAGCAGGATAAAATTTCAGCATACCAAACTTTATATGAATGTCTTGAAACCCTCACCAGGTTGATGGCGCCGATCGCCCCCTTCTTTGCAGATTGGCTATTTCTGAATTTAAACAGCGTAACCAGCCGTTTTACAGTAGAATCGGTTCATCATACCGATTTTCCAATTGCAGATGAAGCATTGATAGATACAGATCTTGAAAAAAGAATGCAACTTGCTCAGGATGCATCATCACTGATTTTATCATTGCGCAAAAAAGTGAATATCAAAGTTCGCCAGCCACTACAGAAAGTGTTTATACCGGCAATGGATGGTGAAATGGCAGCAAGGATAAAAAAAGTAGAGGATATTATTAAAGCCGAGACCAATATAAAAGATTTGGATATTTTAGGGGCGGACAATGATTTCATTCAGAAGAAGGCGAAGGCGAATTTTAAAACGCTTGGCAAAAAACTGGGACCTAAAATGAAATGGGCCGCAGATGAAATAAGCAAATTTAGTAATACAACAATAGACAAGGTGTTGGAGGGCGATTACTTGCTTAATCCTGACCATTTACAAAAAAATGAAGAACCAATCTTTATTAGTAGTGAGGATTTGGAAGTTTCTACTGACGAAATTGCCGGATATGAAGTTGCAAACAAAGGCGCTTTAACCGTTGCACTTGATATAACAATCACCGAATCCCTAAAAAAGGAAGGTGATGCGAGGGAATTCGTCAATAAAATACAGAATATTCGAAAAGACAGCGGTTTTGAGTTAATGGACCGGATAATTGTATCCGTATTGGAAAATGAGGGTATGCAAGATTCATTAATTCAATTTAAAGATTATATTTGCGCCGAAATTCTGGCAGATTCGCTTGCTTTTTACCCTGCTTTAGACGAGGGATCCGAGATTGAGGTGAATAATGCCATCTTAAAAGTGAACGTACTTAAAAAAGCAGATTAGTATGGCAACAAAAAAGCAGATTTCTTCAAAAGCAGGAAAAGCAACAAATAAACCTGTTGTAAAAAATGAACCGAAGGGCGTTAAGAATGTTTTGGAAAAGAAGGTTCCGGCTACCAAAGTGGCAACATTAAAAAAAGCTGAACCAAAAATGGTTACAAGAAAACCGGTCTCAAAAAGTTCATTCAAGCCTGTTGCAAAGGATGTAGTTGCCAAATCCGCAACAAAAAAAACGGTAAAACCACTACCTAAAAAAGTTGCTGCTAAACCTGGAAAGCCGTTGGCTAAAGTATTACCAAAAAAAGCACTTGAATTTAAACAAGTGGCAAAGCCAGCTCCTAAATCGGCTAAACAAATAACCAAAATAGCAATTAAAACAGCTATTGTAGTCGAAAAGAAAGCAACACCAGTTGAAAGAAAAGTAACTCCTAAACCAGTTACAGTTAAAAACGTATCAATTAAAGCTCTTAATCCAGCTAAAAAAATTATGGCAAAAAAAGACGAAGTTAAAAGTCCGGCGGCTATAGCCCCCGCTAAAAAAGCAGTTGCGGCAGTACCGGCTGCTGAGGTAAAGGCAAAAGACATCAAAGTGCCTGCACCGAAACCCGTTGTGATTCCAAAGATCTCCACTAAAACAGTGCGTAAATACCAACCGGAATTTACAAAATCCGTATTGGATAAGGCTCAAAGAGACCCAGGTGCACCTTCTCAACGTTACAGCGATGGAGAGTTACAAGAGTTTAGGGAATTGATTCAACGCAAGCTGGAAGCAGCTAAAAAAGAATTGTCCTACCTGCACGGTTTAATTACCCGTAAAGATGAAATGGGTGGAGATGAAGGCGATAACCGCTACATGACCATGGAAGACGGAAGTCTTAGTATGGAAAGAGAGCAATTAAGTCAAATGGCCAGTCGCCAAATTACTTTTATTGATCACCTAGAAAAAGCAGTAATGCGCATCGAAAATAAGACTTACGGTATTTGCCGGGTAACGGGTAAACTGATCGACAAGGCTCGTCTGCGTGCAGTGCCTCATGCTACTTTAAGCATCGAAGCAAAGATGTCGGGTAAATAATCAAGCGTTTCCTTAAATAATTAATAAAGAGAATGATCGTATCATTCTCTTTTTTTATTGGAATTAGGCAACCTTTGATTGGCACCTGATCTACAACTTCTTCTAAAAACTTACATTTGCGTTTACTCAATTATCTATGCAACTTATTCCCGTAAAAGACAGTGCAACTGCTAAAAAATTCCTACAGGTACCGGTAGAATTATATACAAATGACCCGAATTGGATTCGCCCACTTGATAAGGATATCAACGAAGTATTTGATGAAAAAATAAATAAAGCCTTTCGTTTTGGTGAAGTAGAGCGCTGGTTGCTTCTTAATGATGAAGGAAAATTGATTGGTAGGATTGCTGCTTTTATCTATAAAAAATATAAAAATAAAGGAGACGATGTGCCGGTAGGTGGTATCGGTTTTTTTGAATGTATCAACAAACAGCAGGCGGCCGACCTTTTATTGGATAATGCCAAACACTGGCTGATCCAAAAAGGTATGGAGGCAATGGACGGTCCGATAAACTTTGGAGAAAGAGATAAATGGTGGGGCCTGGTCACAAAAGGGTTTGAGGAGCCCTTATATGGTATGAATTATAATCCGCCCTATTATGCTTTTTTGTTTGAAAATTATGGTTTTAAACCCTTTTTTCACCAGGTATGTTTTGGCTTGCATCCAAAAGCACCGCTTGAAAAAAAAATTCATGACAGGCATGCTGTATATGATAGTAACCCTGAGTTTTCTTCAAAACACATCAAAAAAGACCAACTGGAACAATTTGCTTATGACTTTGCCACTGTATATAATAAGGCATGGGCAGGCCACGGCGGTTTAAAACAAATGGCCAAAGAACAGGTACTCATTCTGTTTAAAAAGATGAAACCGGTGATGGATGATAAGCTGATATGGTTTGCCTACCATAACAATGAGCCCATTGCCATGTTTGTAAACATCCCCGATTTAAACCAATGGTTCAAATACCTGGATGGCAAATTCGATCTGTGGCACAAACTCAAATTTCTTTGGATCAAAAAATTTAAGCCCAATAAAAAATTCAGCGGAATTGTTTTTGGCGTAGTTCCGGAGTGGCAGGGCAAAGGTGTGGATGCCTATATCATAGGCGAATCGGCTAAAGTGATACAGCAGCCTGATGTTACCTACACCCAATATGAAATGCAATGGATTGGGGATTTTAATCCAAAAATGATCAATGTAGCCGAAAGTCTGGGAGAGACTTTCCGAAGCAGGAACCTGACCACCTACCGCTATTTGTTCGACAGAACAAAGGAATTTAAAAGACATCCAATGCTGCCGTAATAGCGAACCGTTACTTTAAGTATCAGAAATAACGCAAAGAGTCAGAATCAGTTGTTTAATAATAATAGTTGGTTCGACTCAAGTAAACGGGCACTTCTTTTTAGCCAACGATTTTGGATAAAAGAGTCAGTTGTTTATTAACTTGCAGCTATCAATTCAAATCAAAAAGCGTTCGCCCGATGGCGATTTTTATATGGATAAATTCATTGTTTCAGCACGTAAATACCGTCCGCAGATTTTTTCAACTGTAGTTGGACAATCTCATATTACTACCACTTTAAAGAATGCCATCAAAAACAACCAATTGGCGCATGCTTTTTTATTTTGTGGACCAAGGGGTGTGGGTAAAACTACCTGTGCCAGAATCTTAGCCAAAACCATCAACTGCGAAAACCAGACAAAAGATGGAGAAGCATGCAATACCTGTAATAGTTGTGTTTCATTCGATGCCGGCACTTCCCTCAATATTCATGAACTGGATGCTGCCAGCAACAACTCGGTAGATGACATACGGAGCTTGGTGGAGCAGGTTCGCTTTGCACCACAGGCGGGTAAATACAAAGTGTACATTGTGGATGAGGTTCACATGTTGAGTTCTTCTGCATTCAATGCCTTTTTAAAAACGTTGGAAGAACCTCCCCCATACGCCATCTTTATTTTAGCTACCACCGAAAAGCATAAAATACTGCCTACTATTTTAAGCCGTTGCCAGATATTCGATTTTAAAAGGATTACCAACAATGATACGGTAGAGCACCTGCAGGAAATATGTGACAAAGAATCCATCACTGCCGAAAAAACCGCCCTGCACGTAATTGCTCAAAAAAGCGAAGGTTGTATGCGGGATTCGCTTAGTATTTTGGATAAAATTGTAAGCTTTACCAACGGAGAAGTTACTTATAAAAACACGCTGGAACATCTGAACATTTTAGATGAAGATTATTATTTTAAGCTATTGGATTTTGTACAGCAACAGGACCTGAGCAGTGCTTTATTGATGTTTGATGAAATTAACCGGAAAGGATTTGAAGGCGACCTCGTGTTAAATGGCTTTGCAGAATTTTTACGTAACCTGCTGGTAAGCCGGGATGCCAAAGTAGCCATGCTGCTGGAAGTAGCGGAAGATTTCAAACAGAAATATTTACAAACTGCACAAAAGATAGCACCTGCTTTTACAGTAAGTGCCCTCAATATTTTAAATGAAGCCGAGATCAATTATAAACAGGCCCGCAACAAGCGATTGCATGTTGAGTTAACCATCATTAAGCTCAGCTATTTACAACAAGCTTTGGAACTGGTAAACAACGATGTCGTTGTAAGTAAAAAAAAACTAATTGATGGTGCAAAAACAGTCTCATTCAGGGCATTACCGATCATAGAAGTGGCCGGATCACATCCGGGAGAAGTTGCAAATGCTGCACCAACCACCGGCGCAAGACTCATTATAGAAGAGCCTGCACCGCAGATAATAAAGCAGGTAAGCAATCAACCGTTGCCAACTGTACCAGTAAAAGATTTAGTTGAAACAAAACAGTCTTCCCATGTTCAGGAACCAAGAGTATCCTTTGGTTCGCTTTCAAGTATCCGTAATCAAATAACAAAGAAAAACAGTGAAGGTGGCGCAGATAAAAAACCTTTAAATGAGGAGGAATTACATGCAGCCTGGGGCTTGTTTGTAGAGAAGCTAAGAGAAAAAAGCAATTTCTCCGCAGTAACAAATTTTAGAGCTGCTGAGCTAAAAATAATCGATGAAAATACCATAGAGATCATCACCAAGGGTGATATTCACAAGGCGTTTGTAGAAGTTGAAAGAACCGATCTGATTACCCATTTACAGAAATATTTTAATAACCGAACGCTTATTTATCAATTGTCAATCAATGCAAATGATGAAGAAGAAAAGGCTGTAGCCGAAAAGCCCTTAACCAGAAAGGAACAATACTTTAAAATAATTGAAGAGTATCCGCTGGTGAAGGAACTAAAGGAAAAATTGAGGCTTGAACTGGAATAGGCGTTTATGGCTGGTACAAAATAAGCGCTTGGGCTATTTTTCCGCCGTAATGATGCTTTTACCATATCTATCTTTTGCCTAAGCATTCTCTTGCATTAACCGGAAAAAACATGATCAATATTGCTGAAAAGAATTGGGGTGCCACCAAAATAATACGGTAACTGAATTAACTGAAATGTTTTAGCAAAACGACAGCGGATATATTTTTGATTCTTCTAAATTTGAAAATACTTTCGGTATGCAGGCAACATCCTATGAAGAAGGGATAAAGCAAACCGTACGGTCTTATCAAATTTGCAATTTCACCTTAGCGAATAAGAACATTCTCAATTTAATAACTCTATATATTAAATGATGGCTAATAATAGGGTAGATATTTGCCATTTTTGCATTAATTTCGACTTCCATTTCAAAACAATAGAAATTATTAATTATGGCAGAAGTGATTAGAATGCCCCTTTTGAGCGATACTATGACCGAAGGAAAGATAGTAGCCTGGAATAAAAAAGTTGGTGATACTGTTAAAAGCGATGATGTATTGGCGGATGTTGAAACTGATAAAGCGACCATGGAGGTAACGGGTTATGTTGATGGAGTGCTCTTATACATAGGAATTCCGGCTGGTGAAGCTGCCAAAATAAACCAAATTATTGCAATTGTCGGTAAAGCCGGCGAGGATTATAAAGCGCTATTGGAATCTGATGGACCTGTTGCTGGTAAAACGGAAACCGCACCAATTACTACACCTGCGAAAGTTGCACCAACTGTTGCAGCTCCTGTTGCAGCACCTGCTAAAGCTGATCCGATAGCTATCGGATTACCGGCTGGTGCCAAAGAAATCAGGATGCCTTTGTTGAGTGATACTATGACCGAAGGAAAAATTGTAAGCTGGAATAAAAAGGTTGGAGATCTTGTGAAAAGTGATGATGTATTAGCTGATGTGGAAACAGATAAAGCAACCATGGAAGTGGTAGGGTACGAGGAAGGAACATTGTTGTACATTGGCGTAGAGGCAGGCAATGCTGCAAAAATAAATGAAATCATTGCGATAGTAGGAAAACCCGGTACCGATGTAAGTGCCTATGTAGCGGCGGAAAAAGCAGGAGCGAATGCAGCTCCCGATGCTGGTGCCCAACCTACCGCTACTGAAGAAGCGGCCGTTGCCCCGGCAGAAGCTACACCTGAAGCTGAAGTGGCCTCAATATCCGATAGCAGGATTAAAGCATCACCATTGGCTAAAAAATTAGCTGCGGACAAAGGAATTGATTTAGCTAAAGTAAATGGTTCAGGTGATAACGGCCGCATCACTAAAAAAGATATTGATAGTTATGTTCCTGCTGCTGCCCCGGCTGCGAAGGCTGAAGAACCCACTGCACCTGCCGCTGCCCCGGCTGCGAAACCCGCTGCAACTGTAGCTGCGTTTGTAGCCAACGGACAAGAAGGATATACTGATACACCGTTGACGCAGATGCGTAAAGTAATTGCCCGACGCCTGGGTGAAAGCAAGTTTAGTGCGCCGCATTTTTACCTTACCATGGAAATAAACATGGACAATGCAATGACCTCACGGGTAGCGATGAATGAAGTAAGTCCGGTTAAAATTTCCTTTAATGATATGGTGATAAAAGCAAGTGCCATGGCGCTGCGGTTACATCCGGATGTTAACAGTAGCTGGATGGGAGATTTTATCCGTCACAATCAACACATCCACATTGGTTCGGCACTGGCTTTACCGGAAGGATTAATTGTACCGGTAATTCGTTTTGCTGATCAAAAATCATTGTCGCAAATTGCGGCTGATGCTAAAGAATTATATGGTAAGGCAAAAGATAAAAAATTACAACCTGCTGAATTTAGCGGTAACACCTTCACCATTTCCAATTTGGGAATGATGGACATTGAAGAATTCACAGCCATCATCAATCCTCCGGATAGTGCTATTCTAGCAGTAGGAGCTATCAAAGAAAAAGTAGTAAGAAAAGGCGATGGTTTCGGCGTGATCAATGTAATGAAACTAACCCTAAGCTGCGATCAC
>Ga0105045_10001861_pt1 | contig 17470 bp, 3 predicted proteins | sample MAT02_FD_78089 | JGI IMG/M metagenome (GOLD analysis project Ga0105045, IMG submission 78089) | Freshwater microbial communities from Lake Fryxell liftoff mats and glacier meltwater in Antarctica - MAT-02 (megahit assembly) | ecosystem: Environmental > Aquatic > Freshwater > Ice > Liftoff... | reverse complement strand
GTTGACGGATATACATAACTCGTCAAGCTAACCGCGAAAAACAATGGTTCCAAGACCACTCGAATTCTCACTACATTTGATTTCCGAGTTTTCCACAATCTAAGGGAAGCATCCAACACCAAAACGTCCCGCAAACCCACTCTGCCGCACCTCAAAAAAATTATTGAAAAACTTGTTGGGGAAGTTGGGTTAGCGCGGTATTCGCAGATTCTAATTCTTTCGCTGCCCATTCAGTATCAATGTTGTCCTGGATCAATTTATTGAGAACTGCCGTACAAGCATTAAATTGAAGTTTTGCCTGGTCGGGCATACCAATAGCAAGCTGCAGGTTCGCGAGTAACTTGGTGACTTCGATCCAGTCCTTAGTCCAGTCCAGGGAAGAAGGATCGGCCTTCAGCAAGGACTCGCAGATGGACTGGCCTTCTGCCAATTCACGGATTGCCTCTGCCGAGTTTCCTTGGAGCCTTCGCGTGATACCCAGATGCATTTTGGCGACCGCCAATTCCCTTTGGATGCCTAGGTTGTTGGGGTCATTTTTCGCAAGCGAAGTAGTCAAGTCGATCGCCCGAGACAGGTTATTGACGGATTCCTCGACGCGATCAAGTTCACCCAAATTTGTTCCGACATTGTCCAAAGCGGACGCAACATCCGACTGGCTTCGGGCGTCGTTGGGTGATGCGTTGAGTAGACCTTCACGAATGGATAAGCACTCTTCGAACAGACCAATCGAGTTGCCGGGTTTGCCAAGCTGCTTATGAATATCGGCGGTCAGTTCTAGCCATATACTCAGGTCTCTCTTAAGCTCAAGGACCTCGGGTTTCTTCTCGCTATGTTGCCTTGCTAGAACTAGTCCCTGTTGGTAGGAAGCTAAGGCTTGGTCAAAACGTTTTTCGGCGGCATGGACATTTGCCACTCGACTAATGCCAATAAGCCAGTCTCGATGCTTGGATGGGTTTTCAGGATCGGATTCGGCGAGCTGCTGCATAATTTGAAGAGACTCTTGGTAGAGCTCCATTGTCTCGACGGTTTTGCCTTGTTGCAAAAGTAAGATCCCTATCGAGATCAGGGACAAGGCAACATCCCGTTGCTTCATCGTGTTTCCTGGATCGCTTGCGGAAAGCTCTCTTGCAATCGTCAAGGAATCGCGAGTCAGTTCTAGCGCCCGAGAAGCGTTTCCGCGTTTTGTCTCAACTTTGCCAAGATTATCGTAGGTAACTGATAAATCACGCTTTCGAATAGAATCCATCGGATCCCTTGCCGTCAATCTCTTACGAATTTCCATTGAGTCCGTCAAGAATTGAACCGCTTCGTCCGAGTCCCCTTGTCGCGATGCCAAACCAGCACGTCGGTCTAGCGTATTGGCTAGATCTGCTTGCGCTAAAATGTCGAGCGGATCCTGTTCGATAGCTTCGCGGTGCAACGCGAGCGTCCGGTCTGCTGTTGATATCGCATCGGGAAGTACACCGAGCTTTAGCTGGTTCTCACCATATTTACCTAAAGCGATGATCAAATCACGGCGGAGCGTGGTGTTGGCGGGCATGGCCTTGTATCGATTCTCTCTCCTGTTCAAACACTCAGCCAACGCTTCTTGAGCGAGCAGAAGTTGTCCATCAGTCCCGTAAGATTCGCCCAAATATTCGAGCACAATGCAAAGCCCGCCTTCAACCCCGTGGTGTTCCGGCTGCAACTCGAGCAAATGTCGATAGTCGGACAACGCGGATTGAAAGAGTCTTCGAGAATCCTCTAGTCGTCCCGTTTTTGTAAGGAACTCGGCATAGCGAAGACTGAAATAAGCCTTTTTTTGTTGGAACTGGAAATTGTCGGGTGATTTCTCGAGCAACTTTTCACATACTGCGAGGCATTGAAGAAAGTAAGTCGATGCGTTCTCCGAATCGCCGAGCCTCATGGTCAAGTTACCTAGTGCCAAACCGGTTGCTAACAGATCAAGCTTAGCCAGTTCAATGCCTGATGCCTCCTTGTCTGATGTCTCCTTGTCTAAGCTCGTCGCAATCTCATGTGCCCGCAGGAATACACTCTGTGCGATCTTGGCTGCTGACTTTCCCTCGTTCGTTGCGATTTTGGTGGTGGTCACGCGATCAGGAAGTGGCGTACTTGAATCGGTACCAAATTGCAGGACCACATCGCCAAGTTCTAGCAGGGCCTTGAGTGTGCTCCGGTCGCCGCTAGATTGCGAGACCACGTCGGTGGCGACTTTCTCTAGCTTGGCCAATGAGGTTGCCAAAAGACGACGTCGTATATTTGCTCCTCCCGGTACCGTCTTGAGTCCCTGTTGTATATCGATCACGACAGCGTTGAGTGTTGACAGAGCGAGTTCGCTTTGTTGCTGAGCAATCTCCTTGGCTTGCTTTTCGCGCTGGACAGAATCGTTCAAGTCGCTGTTCGTTGAATCCAATTGAGTGTTGAGCGCAGCAAGCTCCTGGTTGGAAGACAAAAGTTCCGTGTTCTTACCATCGAGCACGCGGTTGAGACTTGCGAGAATTGCGTTATTCCTGGAGACGACCAATGTGAAAATGACCGTGCCTAGGATGGACATCATGGCCGCGACCGAAATCGTTGAGGCCAATGACGGATGCTTCCTAACCCATCGGCGACATTGCACCCACAATGGGTCGGGAAACGACTTTACCGGAGCATCATCAAGCCACCGTTCCACTTCGCTTCGCAGCTCATTTGCAGATTCAAATCGATCCTCAGGAGCCAGCGCAATGGCCTTGAGACAAATGGCATCCAAGGATTTTGGAACCGAAGGATTTATTTTTCGGGCTGGTGTTACTTTTCCGGTTGTAATCTTTCGTATAACATCCAACAAGCTACCTGCGGCTGGGGCTTGGCCACATAGTATTTCGTACAATATAGCCCCTAAACCGTAAACGTCAGAACGTACCGTGATCATCTCCAACCGTCCGGCAAGTTGTTCGGGTGGAGCATAAGCTGGCGTTCCAACAATAGATCCGTTTTGTGTCTCGTCGGTCTTCGATCCGCTTGGCTTAAGTGGGGTCTCAGGCTGGGCCGCGAAAGAATGATCTACGGTTTGTTTTGAGTCTGGTGCTGACGAAATGCCCATGGCCTTTGCCAACCCCCAGTCGACCACCAGCGTCTCACCGTAGGGACCCAGCATGATGTTGCTAGGTTTCAGATCGCGATGCAAAACGCCTCTCGAGTGCGCGTAACTGATCGCTTCGCACACGTCCATGAATCGCCGAAGAATGCGTCTTAGCGATTGCCCAGCGAATTCGGATTTACCTTGTTTGACACGTTCATGGAAATTCTTTATATGCAGATGCAAATTGTTCCCCTTAATCAATCGCATCGCATAATAGGGTTTGCCATTTGCTGATTTTCCGAGGCCGTAAATGGGTATGATGCCGGGATGCTCTAAACCGCCAGTCAATTGGGCTTCCAACAAAAACTTTTGCCTTAGCACGGGGTCATCGGATCGGTCGTCACGAATTTCCTTGAGTGCAACTTCCCGATTGAGAGATTTATCGAGCGCGACCGAGACGATTCCTAACCCACCCTGATCCAAAGGTCGCATAAACTCAAAACGTGGACTAACGAGGCTATCTTCGTCGATTGAAAAATCATGATCGACGGAGGACGATGGGGGATTGGTCGTTCCCGTGAAGATATATGTATTTGCCGTTCCTTGGCGACTCAACGATTCCTGCTTTATTTGTTCGACCATCAACAAAGCAGGGAAGACTTCACGAATGTCTGATGCACAATCAGGATAGCGTGCAATCAAGTCTTCGAGCGACGGGCACTTTCCATTTCGCAGTTCATCGAGAATCGACTCAATCGCTAAATCGAGCCTACCTGCACTTGAACTCTCAGGTTCGGGACTAGGAGTCATCGTGTTTTACTCATGTCTTTTTAACCGCTCCGTTGTCCGTCATTTGGTGGAGAAGTTTTGGTACTCATTGTGTTAAACTTAAAATGCCATTCCCGCCACACCGCTGAAATCTACCCTTGCATCCTATCACGAGGGTAGGAAGTTCGCCAATACCCCAGGCTAAAGCCTCTTAAACTCTTCGAATTCGATGACCGAACCAACCGCTCAGCCCACCGACAATTCCGAACCAACGGAGCTTGATCGCTTCATTGATTTCTTTCTGGACGCACAGCGGCAAGGAAGCCAACCAACCCTCAACACCTTTATTGCCCGCTATCCCCACTTGGAACAAGAGATTCGGGAATTGTTTCCGGCGATAGAATTGATGAAACATTTTGGCAATTCGGATGACGACCATTCACTTGATGCGAACAAACTCTTGGACTTGTCGGCTAGCTTTCAATTGAGCTCAACAGAGCGGCACAAGAGAGGGTGGTCTGACTTCCCGCTCCAGATAGGCAATCATCGCATCGTGAGATTGCTCGGTCAGGGCGGTATGGGGCAAGTTTTCCTGGCCGAGGATCGTCGACTAAATCGTTTGGTCGCCTTGAAAGTAATCAAGGGTAACAGTGTCTCTGAAAGCGATTCAAAGCGATTTCAAGCGGAAGCGTCGACAGCGGCAAAACTAAAGCATTCGAACATTGTTCCGATTTACGAGGTAGGCGAGGAAGATGGTTTTCAATACCTGACCATGGCTTACGTCGAAGGTCAAACTCTAGCCGAACGAGTTGCGGTGGGGCCTCTACAGCCGCGTGAAGCGGCGATGATCATTTGTCAAGTCGCGCGTGCAATGGCGTATGCCCATTCCCAAGGAATCATACACCGTGATTTGAAGCCCGCGAATATCATCGAGGATCTTCTGGGGCTGCCATGCGTTATGGATTTCGGTCTCGCTAAGCGTTGTGATGTCGATAGTAGTTTGACTCAGTCGGGACAGATTCTTGGTACTCCTAGTTTCATGTCACCGGAGCAAGCTGGTGGATTGAATTCGGACGTCGGCGTTCCCTCGGATGTTTACTCGCTCGGTGCCACGCTTTACTGCCTCCTTACAGGCCGCCCGCCTTTTGTCGCGGCAACCGTGGTGGAGACATTGAGGCATATTCTCGAACGCGAACCTGTTTCGCCAAAAAACCTAAACCCAGCAGTACCTCGCGATCTTGAGACCATTTGCCTAAAGTGTCTTCAAAAGCGACCGGAAAAACGTTATGCAACGGCGATGGAACTAGGGGACGAACTACAACGCTTCCTGGACAATCGCTCGATCCATGCTAGGCCCGTTAGCTCCGGGGAAAAAGTACTACGCTGGACGCAACGCAATCCGTTGTTGTCCGCTTCGCTATTCACTGCTCTTGGCGTTTTTTTGGTCTCCTTCGTACTCATTTCGTGGAGTCTAATTCAGGTCCAGCAAGCCCTGGAAGCGGAAGCAATTCAGACGAAATTGGCAGTGGCTTCCGGGAACGAAGCACAGAGCAACGCCCAGGCAGAGCGATGGTCGCGCTATCTCGCGAATATGTCTGCAACCGCCAGCGCTTTGCAATTGCACAATGTTGTGGACGCTCAAACTTTTTTGGAGGACGCACCCTCCGAGCACCGTGGTTGGGAGTGGCACCATTTCCAAAACCAACTCGACGACGCAAGCCTTGTTCTCAACGGACATTCCAGATCCGTTACCATGGTTATATACAGCCCGGATGGAAAGCGATTGGCAACCGGCAGTGCTGATAATACGGTCCGTGTATGGGATTCGGTAACGGGCGAACAACAGTTGGTTCTTCGCAGCAAGTTTGGAGTCAAATGTATCTCATTCAGCGATGATGGGGAAAGAATCGCATGCGGCTCAACACGGGGAATTACCTTTTGGGATTCTATCGGTCGCGAGATATCCCCCCGAGAATCGACAAACCAAGATTCGTACATCTTCCCAATCAGCAAGTCAAGCGACCATGATCTGAACTTTTGAACGCTAAGGTGTATCCAATTTGTCGATACCAACACAGGTAACGATATGGTCCTAAGTGAGTGTCATGCCACCATCATTGATTATACTTTGTCACCCGATAAGCTGACCATTGCGGTTGTTGGTGGAATTGAGGTAGATGACATCGCTCGTGCTGCTGCCCCTTTTCGATTGTTGGCGACGGATACAGGATTGGAGCAGGCCGTTTTGCATGATCACAAAGTCTTCATCAATAGTGTGTGCTTTGGCCCGTACAGTAAATATAAGGTGTCGGGCAGAGGCTTTCCCGACAATTTCTTAGTTCTTTGGGACGCTGAGACTGGCCGATCGCTTGCCAAACTAAAAGGACACGAGAACTCGATAAACTCGATAGCGTATCGACCCGATGGCAGTCGCATTGCGTCGGGCTCTTTTGACCAAACGGTTCGACTTTGGGATGGGACGACGGGGACATCGATCGCAACGCTACGTGACCACAGGAATTGGGTAAATCATGTTGCATTTGATCCCCTTGGTCGGTATCTCGTTTCGGCCTCTGAGGATCACACGTTGCGGATTTGGGACGCTGAAAACGGCGATTTTCTGGCTGTCATGCGCGGTCATTCGGGATCGGTAAATCGACTTGCCTTCAAGCCGGGCGGGACCGGGCTCGCCTCTGCGTCAAGTGACGGAACGGTTCGCATTTGGAACATCGATCAAATGGCACAACACAGCTTTTTGCGCGGTCACACTAGTTTTTTGTATGCTGTTGGGTTTTGTCCTGATGGAAAGCAAGTGCACCAGATCGATGCGATGAATTTTTGTTCTGATACAGGAGTTTCCTATAGTCCGAAAGGGGATCGAATCGCCTTATGTAGCCAGGACGGTCGCATCCGATTTTGGGACCCCAAAACGGGAGACTTGTTGGATGAATTCGACGAAGGGAAAAAGACTTGGATTCGTGACGTGGCGTTCGATTCAAAAGGGAATCGAATCGCGGCCGGGAGCACTGACGAGACCGCTGCCGAATACGCTGTGCGGATTTGGGATATCGGTCGCAAGCAAACGCTTAGGGTTCTTCCAGGACACTCCAAGGACGTTTATTCATTGGCTTTTAGTCCCGATGGTCGCTGGTTGGCGTCCGGATCATTGGAAGAAACCGTGCGTATCTGGGACGCACAGACATTGGAATTCGTTTCGGTCCTTCGGCATGGCGGGGCGGTTTACGACGTGTCGTTTAGCCCCGTCAGTGCCCGACTAGCTACTGGGTGTGCCCACAATACAATCCGTTTGTGGGATTTATCCACGTTTCGGCAAGTTACAGAATTGCGTGGGCATGAAACATATGTTCATTCCTTGTCGTGGAGTCCAGATGGAACACAACTTGTTAGCGGTTCAGGCGACTTCACTGTTCGCATCTGGGATTCGCTTTCTGTCCAGGTTAGATCGGCGGAGAACAACGGTAGTCAGGCGTCGCGTCCGGCGAACTAAGGCGATCGGAAGAATGAAAGGTACAGTAGAATGGGACGAATGTCCCGTCGGTTGACTCGTTCGGGACAATGGTCCCAAACTACAACTGGTATCTCATAGTATGGCGATCGCCTAAATTCATTGATCTCAACACGCAAAATCCTCGCGGACTATTGCATACGAGTTGATTTAGGTAATTCAATGGCGTCGGCAAAAATTGTCTCGTCAAGTTCCATGTCACTTCGCCCCCCAATCCAAGTCGCACTGCAAAAGCAACTCTCGAAGCTGTTTCAGAGCACGAACATGGCGTTGGCGGCAAGCGTTTTGAGAGATGCCTAGTCTTTCTGCAGTTTCGACCGTCTTGAGTTGTTCGACGTGCCTCAACATAAGTACATCGCGATCGATCGCATCAAGTTTATCTACGGCTTCGTTGACAATACGTGCGATCTCCGCTCTGCTAACCACCGAGCTTGGGCTGTTCTCTTTTGCCAACAAATAGGATGCGAGGACGAGCGATGAATCGCCATTCCTGCTCCTAACAATCGGTTGTTCGCGTCTGACGTCACGGGCCTGAGCTTTGATATTACGCCTTACTATCTCTGCCATCTTTTGTTTGGTTAAAAATCGCATCCAGTCAAGTAACGTGATTTCCGAGTTCCCAGAAAACTCTTGCAAACGTCGCACAACCTCTACTTGAACTTCCTGAATCACGTCCGACACATCCAAACGGGAGGCAATGCGAGGATCGATTCTCTTTGAAACCGTTTTTCGTAATATCGGCTCATAACGACGAAACAGTTCACCAAGAGCAAGTGTGTTTCCGCTTAATGCCAACCGCAAAAGATCTTCATCAGAATCTTCCATAAGCATTTACAAGTATTGAAAGCTAAGGTGGGGATGGAACTCTTGAGTAGAGGCGAGCATATCCATATCTTAACATCAAACAGATTGACGTTGGTCACTGCCGTAGGATGGTTTTCCAGTCCATCCGAAAAAAGACGGACTTGAAGTCCATCCTACGTTTTGCAAAGCCGCTTATTATCTCGGGGCAATTACTTAGCCCGGATTCTTCATAACCCGAAGCGTATGCAAAGAACCGTTGGCCAACAAAAGGGTCCTGCGCAAGTAAATGCAAATCTTTAGCGAAAGTTCCAATTTTGTGACTAATTCCGGTCGCGCTTCCCGACCCGTGTGCAGATTAGCTATTGTGGGACTTTCTTGAAACACATGCGAATCGCATGAATAATCATGCCTGATCGAGGCTTTTTCGCGTTGAAGTGCAAGTTAAGGTCCTCAAGAATCGCAATCAATTTCTTAGAAATTGAGCTCGCTGAGCTTTCCTCTCCATCTTCCTGAATGGTCTCTCGCCATGTTTAGCCGAAACAAAAAGCATTCTCGAAAAATACGCATTCAACAGAGAATGCAGTCTCTGATTCGACAGGTCTGCTTTGAATCCCTCGAACGACGCGAAGTCATGACGGCTGGCCTGGAGCCAGTCGTTCTCATTCCTGGATTTGGTGGGACATTCGCCTCCGATGAATCATCGACAGGTGTCAACGAATGGCTCACCAACCGCGGTCTTGCTCCGAATAAACTGGCTCTGGAGCCATTCGGCGGCGTCTACCAAAATATCGTTAAGTCGCTTGAGAACGTTGGCTACGTCTCGAGTCCGACTGCCGCCAATCAATCGTTGTTCGTCGTCAATTGGGATTGGCGAGTGCCAGTTGCTCCTGTGGATGCCAACGCTTTGACGGCTCCCGATGGAACGCTGGGCTCAGTCACAGCCGCCAGTATCTCCAATAGTATTTACGAAACTGGCCTTGATTACTTCGGCAAAGTACTGGCCGACATTAAGGTCAAGTATCCATCGCTTACCAAGGTCGATGTGATCACGCACAGCACAGGTGGACTCATCGCGCGAGCCTATGTCCAAAGCGCCGCATACGGTCAAGGTGGACTACCCACGATTGATGATCTTGTCCTGTCTGGCGTCCCCAACGAAGGGGTGACCGATCCGTTTAATCTCTCAGGCGATGATTGGAGCTCCAAGGCTGCTGCTCGTGCTGCGGCTCAAATGGTGGAGCGAGCGTATAGCATCATGAACGCCGGCACTGGCACCGTGATTGTTGGCCCGACTGGCAATATCACCAAAGCTGAGAACTTGACCACGCAGCAATTTACGCAGCGCTATGTGGCCTCGCTTCAGCATTTGCTTCCGACCTACAACGCAATCGATACGAACAACGACGGTATCTTCGAGAAAGTGAGCACGACGAACCCTGCTGCTAACACCCGTGTCAACATTCTGCTCACCGACCTCAACGCGGGTACCAAGAACGCTTGGCTAGGTAGCGTCGGTAAAACCAATGTTGTCTACAGCACTGAATCAACCACTCGCGATCAGCTTGTCAATCGCGTCGGCCCGTCCGCTTCCGGCTTCCTTACCGATGAAATCCTCTCCTTCCAGAACTTGATTGGTCGACGCCCTGGAACCACCGAGACTTGGTATGAAGACACCGTGTCCGGACACGGTGGTGATGGAACGGTGGCGACGTTCTCGTCGGTCGATCCATTCATCGGCGATTCTCGTATAGGCTCCAAGCTCAATCTGCTCCCCATCACAGGAGCCGCAGCCGGAGTCACCTCGGTCGGCCATTCCGAGCTTGTCGTAAATCCCTACTCGCAAACTCAAATTCTCAAAGCCGTCGGTGCTACTAACTTTAGCAACGCTGACCTTGTCACGAACTTGACCGTCTCGAGTGCTGGCTCAGTTGGCAAGGCCATTTCGGTGGGGCTGCTTCGGCCTGCCGACCTTTTGGCGAAAGCCGCTACCAACGTCAAAGATCTACTAACAACCACCAAAGCTCGCGATGTTCTCGATACCGTTGTTTCGTTTACATCGACCAAACTTGGTTCGCTGCTCCCCGTCGATAGCCTTTGGCAAAACCGCGTGATTACGCCGCTCACGAACCTGTTGACGACGAATCCAACGGCCTCTCTCGCACAAATTGTCGCCGCACTCAACTCTGGCCTTCCCACGTCGACCTTCACCGTTGTCAACGATAACGCGGTCGAAAAGTCGATAGGCTTTAATCTCAGCGCCGCGAACTTCACCAATGTCGCTGGCCGTGCACCAACTGCAGCCGGTTCGCTCAACCTCGGAAGCGGTTATTCTTCGCTGGGAGCGAGCGGCAATTACACGCTTACTGGCAATCTCGCGTTGTCCGGCGTGCTTGGACTTGACATGCTCCAAGGGGAAGATTTCGGCAGCGGTCTGTTTGTTCGCGATCTCAATCTGACGATGGGGGCCTCAGGTTCGATCGCTAACTTGAATGCCAACGTCACAATTGGCACGCTCACAGGTTCGATCGAGAATGGCAACTTTAGTCTCAACGTTTCCGCCGCAGTCGCTGCTAGGAATCCAGCGGGGGGCACGCAATTGACGATGAAGCAACTCGTCAACGGCCTGCCGCAGTTTACCAACATGGTCTCCATCACTCCGACGGCTGCAGTCGATCTCAAGCTGCCGTTGAACTTAACGAACACAGCGACCAACTTCAATCTCGCCAACTTCGGTCGGCCAGTCATCTCGGCCGCTTCACAAAATCTATTCGCTGGTGCACCTGACATCCTAATCGACATCGAGCTGGGCACGGGGCTCCAAGACCAGGTCCTGACGTTGCTCTCGTCGCTCGACAAAGCCGCTGACGATGTGTCGAGCCGCTCGGCCCTGAATCAAGAGATCCCAGGCATCGGGCGTTCGCTCAATGGCATTCTCAACGAACCCGGTAGCACAACCACGCGTCGCTGGGGTGATCTCGTCAAATTCGAGAAAGCTGCCGCCGACTACTTTGACACCTTCGACCCCGCTGCCAACAACTACAGCGTGCTCAATGTGGGCAAGAAGCCAACCGCATTGGGACTTCGAAACGCCCTAGCCAACAAGATCGATGAAGTTACCAAATCCTTGTTCAGCAGCACGGGCGGAGCCTCGCCAATCTCGCTCAAAGGTGGCGTCGATCTAGCCACCAACAAATTGACCTTTGACCTGGTTGTTAACGGCAGTTTTACGAAAGCGGTCGATCTGAAGCTCGATACATTGGGTTCGCAGTGGAACAACATCGGCGTCAACTTCAGCGCCAATGCCAAAGTCAACGTTCTCTCGACCATCGATCTCGGGCTTCAATTCGGCGTTAGTCTCACACAAGCCAACGGCGTCAATCCGTTCCTTAATCTCAATCGGTTCAATCTCAACTCGGCGATTGCAGGCGATGGTTCAACTCTCGGCTTCACGATTGGTAGCGGTACGATCGGCGGTACGATCACTGCTACCAAACTGCGAGTCAACGCAGGTGCCTCGATCGCATTGGCCAATACGTCTGTTCCGATCAGCGACCGCATCAGCATCACACCTTCCGGCTCGCTCGATCTCGACTTCGCATTCAATGCCAGCCTGTACGGCTCGAGTCTGCTTAATGGCTCGACACTTCCTAGCATCCAAGTAGTCGACTCCAACCTCTTTGACTCAACAGCTCCTACGTTTACGCTCAATGTCGCTCCACTTCTGCTCAATCTATCGTCTGAGGCAGTCGTCAACGGCTTGTTGGCCCTGGCAACATGGCTGAACAGCGCGACCAACAGCAATGCTCTCAGCACCAAGATTCCGCTCCTCAACAAGACGATCGGCGAAGTCCTCGCGACGCAAGCCGAACCGCGTACCTTTGATCGCCATCAAGTCATCGCGATCACAACTCCGGTTGCAGCAGGTGGATTCAAGCGTTTCACTGCTCAGCTCAACCTCGCGGGCAAAACCGCTGCCTCGATCGGTATCAAACCCGAGGATAAGATGCGATTTCTGGCGACCAACGGCGAACGCTTCGAAGGCATCGTCGATAGCGTTGTCGGCGAGACCGTGACCATTCGCTATGTAGATAGTCGCAACGATTCACCGGACATCTCCAATCCATCGATGACCTTTCAAGTCGGTGGGACGCTTGGCGACAATCTAAAGGCTGCCCTCGTCAACTACAACAAGCCTGGTTTCGTCGCCCCATCCCTAGGCCAACTGTTCAATGAACTGGCGGAACCGCTCGGAATTAGCGTTTCCGGTATCGTTTACAACAATGCAACCAAGATGTTGACGCTGACACCGACGTTTGCGCCTCGGCCCATTCAGTACACGACCAAGCTCGACTTCGGCAACAAGATTGCCGGGCTCGAATTCAATGCGAGCGGCAACTTCCTCGTGAGCGCCGCGCCGACGATTCGCTTACCGCTTGAAATCAACCTCGACTCGAACAGCGGTCTAACGCCAGGCAATCGCGTTTCAATCATCGACGATGCAACACCGGAGGTCAGTCTCGCCGTAACAGCACAACTCGATGACCCGCAAGCCCGCGCATCGCTGGGCTTCTTTAGCGCTGTCCTTGCCGAAGATCCATCGATTACCACTAATGACGGCATCAAGTTCACATCGAACTTTGGTATCAATGTGAAGGACCCGGGAACGGGCGGAAACGCTAACAATCGCGCGACCATCACCGAGCTGACAACACCAGCAAACTTAGCGACTTCCTTCCAACCAAGCTTCAGCGGCAATTTTGATCTCGACGGAATACTCATTAAACCGGAAATCGCTGGTGCAGTCATTCCGGGGCAAATCAGTATCTTCACGACCACCACTCCAGGTGGCGCAATACGTGGCAACGCGGTATTCAACAGCCTGGCCGAGCTTGCGACGATCTACAACAATGTTTCTGTCACGAACACGATTGGCACCACCGAAGCGTTGACCCCGGAAGCCATCGCCACGATGTTTGTCCAGTTGGGCACTTCGGTCCAAAACGTGGCTGGCAAACTCAATGTGCCAGACGGTATTCCATTCGTCAAGGAAGCCATCAGCGGCATCATCAACTTTAGCAAAACCACCCAGGACTTCGCTCGTCAACTCTACTTCAATCCAAAACTCGTTGGTACGAATGACATTTCCATCACCAACGGTCGATTGAGCCAAGATGCAACGTTTGCGATCCGCATCGAAGGTGGCGAGCCGTCGTTCATAACCGTTCCTGCCAGCAGCACATCGACCAACAACTCGATCGATGATCTGTATGCAGACATCAACGCAGCTTTGGTGGCACAAGGCTTCGGATCGAAGCTGATTGCTGAACGTCAGTTGCCACTCACCGGCTCGCAAGTCACGGGGCTGACCAACATCACCGCCGGTGCGATTCCCAACTTCGTACAGCCACTTCCCGCAGGTTACTCCCGTTTCCGAGCGACATTCCCCGTCTCCATCAATTTGTTCAACCTCGGCGTCCGTGTCGGCGACGTTATCGAATATCGCGATACCGCTGGCCTTTTCCAAAAGGCGAATGTCGACGAGCTATCTCTCTCGGCAGTCTCCTTCCGATTCAACGCGGCCAAACAAGCCTTGCCAGAACTTGGATCGGCTCGCACGATCGCCCTTTACGGTACCGCGAACAACAACAAGCTTGCCATTCGAACCCTTGATCCGACGGCCGGTATTTCGCTCGAACTTAGCACCGTTCAAGTAACAGCCGCGAATGATTTGCCTAGCCAGTTGACAGCAGATTTGGCCTTTAGCGTTGTCGTTGATGGAGTGACGACCAACGTGACCATCAAAGCCGATGCGACCAAGAACAATGGCCAGCCTTCGGACATGCTCGCAACCGTCAACAAGGCCTTTGCTGAAACGACTCTCGGTGGTGGCAAACTCAATCAAAAATTGCGAGCTCGTCTCGAAGGCTCCCAGCTTCGCATCTTCAACATCGACAGCGCAACCAAATCGCTAACGATCAACGGGGCTTCAATTCTGGGCTTCACCGATGGCCAATCGAAAGATGACAACACGGCTCGGACGGAACTAGGCTTAGGAAGCTCAACGGTCGAGACCGGCAACGTGATCGGATTCCGGGATGGCATGTTGGCCAGCCCCAAATTCCGGGCAAATACCGTTCAGGATCTGGTGCACGTTCTCAATGGCATGATCCAGCAGCAGTTTGCGGGCCAGCCATTTACTGCTTCGCTCAACTATTTGCCCAACCCACGTTCGGTGCAGTTCAACATTGCCCTGGGCACGAACTTTACCAAGACGGTCGGTCTCAATTTCGATGCAGGGCTAGACGTTGGTTTTACTCAGTTAAATATTGCTGGAGGAGCCTCGGCAACGTTTACCGCGAATGCGGGCGTTGAACTGACTGTCGGCGTCGATCTCGATCCGGCAGGCTCAGGAACTGTTTCTGCTGCTACCTTGCTGAGCAGCCTCGACAAAGGGCGAGGAACGCAGCTCAAGGTCGGTATGTTCAGTGCACCGATCAATTCTAGCGGCAAGAATTCGCCGGTCACCGACCTGACTCTTGCGGTTTCCATCAATCGATTTGGCGGCACATCGACACCTGTCAGCGTTACCATTCCCGCCGTCACGATCAGCGACAACACCAGTCTTAGCGATTTAGCAAACGATCTCAGTGCGGCACTCAAAGCGGCTAGTATTCCTGGCTTACCAGTCATCAGTGGCATACCAGCTATTGAAGTCCAAGCCAGTGATGGCAAGCTTTACCTGATCGCCAACGCCAACTCGATCAACGGCCTAACGATCGCCAGTGGTACGTCAGCGTTCCTAGGCTTTACGGTTGGCCAATTGAGCAGTGTGCCTGACTTGCTAATCAAATTGCGGAATGGCACGACGTTGACCGTGGATCTCGATCGCTCGGAAACGTTGGGCGATATCAAGTCCAAGATCGAGGCAGCAGCGGGTGGGGCAGCCAATCTCGAGGTCACTTTCGTGGCCGATCAAGTTCGACTACAGGACAAGACTGCCCCAGCCGCCACTGGCACCATCACAGGAGCGACCAACGCAAATCCAATTGTCATCACGTCGAGCAACGCCAGTACATTAGCCGATGGCCAGTCGGTTTACATCGCGGCTGTTGGTGGCAATTCGAAAGCCAACGGCAACTATTTCGTCAAGAAATTATCCGCGACGACGTTCGCTTTGTTCACCGATGCCAATTTACTTGTTGGACTCGCTGGGAATGCAGCCTACACCAGTGGCGGAACTTGGTCACGCTACGCGAATAAGTTGAAGGTGACTGCGGTTGGCGATAACAACGGGGTTAGCCCGATCGGTTCACAGCTTGGTATTGTCGCGGAGGTCTCTGGCGTCAACGACGATCCGAACACTGCAGAAGTGGAATTCAACGACGGGTCGGTTCTGCTGGGCACTCCGCTACTCAAACGATTTACGACCGATCAGTTCTATGTTGTTGCTAGTGGTAGCAAAGTCTTTGCCAATGTGACGATCAGCTCGACCGATATTGACTTGGTCGCATCTCTGGGAATTCTCGACCTCGGTATCGTCGACGGCGTGATGAATTTGACGGCCAACGCGTCTCTCAGTCTCGTTGACGTCGACGATCCCGACACATCTGCAACCAACGAGAGTCTTGACGGAAAACTGCGTCTGGGCGATTTCAATTTTAGCGCATTGCAAACGATTATCCAGCCATCGTTTACCTATGGCGGCAATGTCAATCTCCCGATCGATGGCAACGCGTTGGTGTTTTTGCCCGCAGCCTTCAAGCAGGGCGGCGCAACGCCGATGAACATCTTGGTCTCACTCGCGGGATCGGGCGTGACGACCAAACCGACTCTGACTTATGGTGTCACCAATCTCCAAGCAGCCTTGTCCAGTTTCAAGGACTTTTCGGTTGCCGATCTTGTGCAAGTTATCCAGCGTGTCGTAGATTTGCTCAAGAACAGTGATATCCAAGGGCTCAACACACCGATTCCCGTGATCAACCAAACACCCAACGACATTCTCAACGTAGTTGGCGGGCTCGCGAAGGCTGCGGAAGAACTCTTGGCTGGTCCAGATCTCGATCTTCTCAGCGCCAAGATCCTTGAGCTTGAGACCCTCTTTACCAAGCTTGCAGGCACGCCGTCACAGAATAATGCGGTCAAGAATCAGATCGCAGCGGTCAAGTCGGCGGCCAATCCAAACCATGCTTATAAGCTCAGCGTAACTCAGGCTCCTCCAATAGCAGCGGTCGCTGATATTCCACTCGATGCACCAGCCGCGGAAGTTTTCGATGAGCTGACTCGCGTCTTTGGTCCAGGCGTGGTTAAGAGCGTCACCGGAAGCCGAAGCGGTCCTTACACAGTCACTTTCGAAGCCTCCAGAGGAAACGTGGACGCACTCAAGGGAGTAAGCACGACGGGGCTCACCGTTCAATCGCGAACGGTTACCGAAGGTGTCACCGGCACTACCTCCGAAGTTCAAATGCTGACCTTTGTTTCGACTGGGCAGTTGGTTGCAGCCGCCACGGTACTTCGCAATAGCGTTGCCGGTCTGCCTGCGGGCACCGAAGGTCGTACGGCCCTTTTGGCCAAAGTAACGGAGATCCAGGACTCGATCGCTTCGCGCAGCAGCCTTGGGAAAATCCTAGGCGATGCCATCAAGAAGCAGCTCAATTTGCCAACAAATGCCTTCAATCTAATCATCGACTTCCAAGATGCGGACTCGAACGTTGCAGGCTTCCAAGCGACTGCGATTGTGAAGATCGATATTGACAAATCGGTGACCAAGACGGTTGGATTCGATTTGAATCTGCCTGATCTCGGACCAGTCACCGTAACGTCGGGTGGCAATGTTGATTTCACTGTCGGCGGCCACCTCGATCTAGACTTTGGTTTCCGGTTTGGTAGCTTCACTCCGTACTTACTGAACTCCACTGGCGTGACTCTTACCAGTTCGATCAACTCCAATGTTGCGATTTCCGCAGGCATTGGCGGCATCTCAGGAAGTCTCAATGGCAAGCTTCAACTCAAGGGCGGCACAACGCAAAACGTAACCGCGGGACAGACAACATTCATTCTCGGCAATGCACCGACCGACAACATGGTGGTTGTCAATCGCACCGGCTCCATCAGTGCAGCCACCAACGCGTCACCGATCGTCATGACGACGGCACTGGCTCACGGACTGCGTGATGGACAGTCGGTGACCATCGACGGATTGCTGGGAAATACCAATGCGAACGGAAAATACTTTGCCAAGTTCATATCGGCGACGACGTTCAGTTTGTATACCGATAAGGCATTGACGCAACCACGTGCAGGCAACGCAG
>Ga0105045_10001860_pt1 | contig 17471 bp, 14 predicted proteins | sample MAT02_FD_78089 | JGI IMG/M metagenome (GOLD analysis project Ga0105045, IMG submission 78089) | Freshwater microbial communities from Lake Fryxell liftoff mats and glacier meltwater in Antarctica - MAT-02 (megahit assembly) | ecosystem: Environmental > Aquatic > Freshwater > Ice > Liftoff... | reverse complement strand
GGAAAAGCACTTGGGTGTAACAATCTATTAAGCAAAATCTCAGCAACCACAACTAAGACCGGCGCATTGCCGTTGACAGTTCGATTCCCTGTTACAAGCCCAACGTCGTCACCCGAATAGCCCCATCGTTGAACCGATTGCTGAAGCTCGATTAGTTTCTGATCCGAGAGCGCGATCAAAGGAGTGGTATAGTAACATTGACGACCGGTGCGTAAGGCTTCGTAGACGGCAGCCTCGGCAATGAGTGTTTTCCCCGTGCCTGTAGGAGCACACACGAGAATACCGTGGTCGGCTGTGTACCAAGCGAGCAATGCCTCCTCTTGGACGGGATAAGGCGAGAACGGCAACGAATCGAAGTAATCTTCTGCAATAGAATCTCTACTAAAATTCTCAGGGCTGGATTTTTTTGGGTCAGATTTTTGAGGGTCAGATTTTTGAGGGTCGATGGGTGGTTGTGTCATGCTGGCCCCAACAGCTTTCTGACCGCCGATTCAATATCCGGTTGTCGCATCAGTGATTCGCCTACCAAGATCGCTTGAACGCCTGCGTCGTGAAGTAACTTAACATCCGCTGGCGTAAAAATACCGCTCTCGCCAACGACACATCGGTCATCAGGGATCGCCTCTTTCATGCGTATCGTATGGTGTAGGTCGACTTCGAACGTATGAAGATCGCGATTGTTGATACCGACCAATGGGCAACCTGTTGCCAGGACCGAATCGAGATTCGTGGGCTCATACAGTTCAATCAATGCGTGCATTTCGAGTGCTCGAGCGGCTTGGTATAGGTCGATCAGCTCATGAGCTTCGAGACACTCCGCAATCAGAAGGATCGCATCTGCTCCCGCACAGCGAGCTTCAACGATCTGGTACTCGTCGAGAATAAAATCCTTACGTAAGAGCGGTAGTTGGACCTTACCACGAATCTGTCCAAGATACTTCAAGTCGCCTTGGAAGTAAACGCGGTCCGTTAAGATGCTCAATGCGGCTGCACCCCCGGCTTGATAGGCTTGAGCAATCGCAACGGGATCAAAATTTTCGCAGATTAGTCCTTTCGAAGGACTTGCCTTTTTCACTTCTGCGATCAGCCGAATTTCGGAGTGCCCGGCTAAAGCGGCATGGAAGTCGCGAGTTGGCGGAAGGCCCGCAAGATCACCTTGGAGGCTCACAAGCGACCGCTTGGACTTTGCCGATTCAACTTCTTGTCGCTTCGTTGCAACGATTTTTTCGAGGATTGTCGTCAATTTTCACATGCTTATCGTGTATGGTTTTTCCAGAAAACACGTTAATATCGTATCTTGTTGGCTATTGCTTACCAAGCTCTCTATCGGGAGCGTTGGGTAAAACAAGGTTTTTAGCCCGATGCACTGACCAAACTAAGAAACAAGAATGGCGGACGGCGCGCGTAGAGAAGTCGTAAAGCTACTGAAGAACCCAACTTTACCAATTACCAATAACTTTTTGTTCGAAGTTAGGTGTTCCCGGAAAAAGCGGACTGAATATTGAACGAGTCGATTTTGAATAATTGCGAATCCATGAGATTTTCTGTTGCTTTAACTGACGCTGCGATTGACGGCGACTCGCTTCTTGCTCGTGCGATGCGGCCCAGTTGTGGAGCGGTCCTGTTGTTTCTTGGAACGACACGCCAGTGGACAAAAGACGAAGAAACGGACTTCTTGTTTTATGAAGCCTACCACGAGATGGCGGTCGATCAACTAAAAGCTCTCGCAACCGAAGCTGTCAATAAATGGGGACTGGAATGGGTCGAAATTGTTCACCGACTTGGACGAGTCGACTTGGCATCGGCAAGTGTCGCGGTGGTTGTCGCATCACCGCATCGCAAGGAATCCTTTGATGCTGGCGAGTGGATTATGGATCGGCTGAAGGAATCTGTCCCGATTTGGAAACAAGATCACTCGCCCGATTCAAATAAAGCGGAATGGAAACACCCCTTGTGAAACTCCCGATCCTTACCACCTCGAGTGCTGATGGACCTTTTATAGATTCGTTCCAGCGGACGCATCGATCGCTACGCATTAGTGTCACGGATCGCTGTAATATTCGTTGCCAGTATTGTATGCCTGCAGGAATTGTGCAATTCTTGCCTCGCAATCGTTTGTTGACATACGAGCAGATTACGATGCTTGTTCAGGCGTTGGTCCCTGTGGGCATTACACGATTGCGACTAACGGGTGGCGAGCCACTTGTAAGAACTCGCCTTGATACCCTGTTCACGATGCTATCTGCGATACCAGGGGTCGAATCGATCGCATTGACCACCAATGCCATGTTGCTTGCCGAGCAAATTGACGGTTTGTACGAGGCAGGCCTTCGAGACATTAACGTATCGTTGGATACGTTGCGTGATAGCATGTTTAAGGAACTGACACGCCGCGATGGGCTTGATAGAGTATTGTTGGGACTAGAAGCGGCAGTCAAAATGGGTTTGCGTCCCAAGTTAAATACCGTTTTGCTACGCGATCTTAACTTGGAGGATGCAGTCGATTTAGTGGAGTTTGCCTTAGAGCGCGATCTAACGATTCGGTTTATTGAATACATGCCGCTTGATGCGGACGGAAATTGGGATGGCTCGCAGATGGTTTCAGGTGATGAGCTAAGACAGCGATTGGAGAAGCGGTTCGGGCCGCTATGTAGGCTTCCTCGCGTGGATCCGGCTCGTCCTTCGTCGGACTATAGCTTTGAGAAGCTTACTGGAACAATTGGATTTATCGACCCCGTATCGAAACCATTTTGTGGATCCTGCGATCGGCTACGAGTTACCGCAGAAGGACTTATGCGCAACTGTCTGTTCGGAAAAGACGAGTGGGATTTGAGACCATTTCTTCAGAGCGAACCGGATATCGAAGGGTTGGTAGCGAAAGTGCGAGAATGTGTCGCAAGTAAGTTTGCGGCCCATGGGATTGGAACCGCCGGTTTTGTGCCTCCTGAACGAACGATGCACAGGATTGGTGGTTGATGAGCCTTCGCGAAAATGCTTCGCCGATCCGTCGACGCGTCTACCTCGATCATGCAGCGACCAGCTGGCCAAAGCCCCCTAAAGTGAACGCGGCGTGGCTCGAATATCAAGAACAAGTTGGCGTAACTGCCGGACGAGGAAGCTACCGATCTTCGATTGATGCACAAGCGATCGTAGATGACGTAAGACGCCGACTTGCAAAACTCATCGGCGCAACCTCGCCTACCTCGATTGCAATGGTTCATAATGGAACGGCGGCTTTAAATTTGGCCTTTTCAGGGTTACTCCAGAGGGGCGATCACGTTGTTACTACTTCGGCTGAACACAACAGTGTCCTTCGCCCTTTGCACTTGATGATAAAAAACCTAGGGATCCGTCTCTCGATCGTCGATTGTGACGAAACGGGATGGGTTCCCCCAGATGCAATTGAGTCCAAAATGGAACAGAAGACACGCATGGTGGCTGTTACTCATGCTTCCAATGTAACAGGCCGTATTCAGTCGATTGCAGAAATTGGGTCTATTTCGAAGTCACATGGTGCTTGGCTGTTGGTGGATGCGGCTCAGACGTTAGGTTATATCCCGATCGATGTTGATTCGATGCAGATTGATTTGCTTGCGGCACCCGGACATAAAGGGGCTGGCGGAGTGATGGGCTGTGGAATGCTTTACGCTGGCGATGATATATCAAGACTCATTTGCTCGCCTTGGGTCGGTGGATCGGGGACTCGAAGCGAGTCGTTGGAAGGGCCGACCGAATGGCCTGCGAAAGCGGAGGCCGGGAATCTGAATGTCCCCGCAATCGCCGCATGGCAAACGGGGCTAAAATGGATCGAAGCATCTCGGTCCGGCGCGGCTCATGGGGCGGATGAAAGTGTATTTCTCCATCGCGACATGAGTGGACTCTATCAACGTATGGTTGGTCTGCTCAAGCGGCTGAAGTGCTGTAGTGTAATCGGCCATGCGTCGGATCCTATGAACGCGTATGTCCCAGTGGTAAGCATGCGATCGGTGGATGCTAAGCTCACGGCAGCCGACCTAGCTGGGATTCTCGATAGTTCCTTTGACATCGAAGTGCGGTCGGGGTTACATTGCGCTGCTTTGATCCATCAGTCCCTGGGGACAATTGAATCCGGTGGAACCGTTCGATTTAGTATGGGGCATACTTCGACACATGCAGATTTGGACCGATTGGAGCTGGCCGTTGATCAACTGAACGCGGTGATGTTATGAGCGAATTAGAATACAACGAGATAGATAACGACCTGCCTGAAGATTTGGTTGAGTTGGCATGGTTTCAATCAGGATTGGCATTCGAATGCACACAGTGTGGAAACTGCTGCAGTGGTCCCGAAACGGGTTACGTTTGGGTCACTGACGAAGAGATTGAACGACTTGCCATAGCCATGAAGATGGGTGACGATCTCGATAGGTTTAGGCGAAAGTTTATTCGGTCCGTCTTGTCGAGGCAGAGCTTGGTAGAGTACTCCGATGGGGATTGCATCTTCCTAGATCCCAAGACTCGCGGATGTACGGTCTACGAAGCTCGTCCTACGCAATGTCAAACATGGCCTTTTTGGCCCCAAACCGTAAACTCACCAAGCGATTGGGCTCGAGCTGCAAAGGGTTGCCCTGGGTGTAATTCCGGCCCGATCTACGGGCTCGACGCTATCGCAGCAAGACTCAAGGCAACGCTTCTGCACCAAATGCCAAAGGAATAGCTCCTTATGGTTGCAAGTTGGGGATTTCTCGGAACAGGTCGCGTGTTAGATCAAATGGCATTCGAAGCAGATGATTCTAGAATAACCGAGTCTCTTATTTCCTAAGCGATCGATTGGGTTACCGTATTTGACGGGGATACATCCATTCGATCGACTGTCTCGGTCGAAGCTGTCGCAACTGCAGGCTCAGCCTCGCCCCGTGATTCTTTTTTGCTGGTCTCGCGGAGTATTTTATCCAAGATCCCGTTCACAAAAGAACCCGAATTGACATGCCCGTATCGCTTGGCTAATTCGATGGCTTCATTGATCACGACCCGGCCAGGGACATTTCCGAAAACCATTTCGTAGGTCGCTAATCGGATCACGTTACGGTCGATCGTTGACATACGCTTGACAGACCAATTCGCAGCGTACTTGCCGACCAAGGAGTCGATCTCGTTCCGCCGCGTTCTTACCCCAGCAAGCAAATCTTCACTGAAGTTCACCAATGGTTTGTTCCGAAGCATTCGCTTTTCGATAAACTGCTTGGATAGCATCATGTTTCTAGTTGGATTCATGTCGTCTTCGTAGAGGACTTGGAGAACAACTTCGCGAGCACGGCGTCTTGTAGTCATAAGTACTTAGCGTTGAGCAGTTAGTCAAATATTGAACAATCAAAATCCAAAGATCCACGGCGACTTAATCGCTGATCAGCTCGCCGAAAACCGTTTATCATGCGATAAAACGTCCTTATGAAGATACCACGCCATCGCCGATCCGAAAATACTTTATTCCCAAAGTGGCCAAGTTGGCCCGGTTATGTCGACAAAAAAACCGCGTCGATACTTGTGCGAAAGTTCGGAAGCCCATTGCTTGTTGGAAGAAAATCAATGGTACGCGACCAATTTCGACTGGTGCGAGATCGATTGCAGGGAGTCCAGATTCACTATGCCGTGAAGGCCAATTCAGACCGGAATGTTTTATCCATCTTGCACGACATGGGAGCCGGATTTGATGTGGCATCCCTTGGGGAGATAGACCGGATTTTCAGCCTTTGCGGTTCTCTATCGAAGGCCGTTTTCAGCAATCCCTGCAAACCGGTGACTGCGATCGATAAAGCCTATACTGGCGGCTGTCGACGTTTCGTGTTTGATTGCCAATCCGAACTCGAAAAGCTGTGTCGACTTCCTCACGATGCGAGATTACTTTTGCGGGTAGGCGTTCCTGCTGGTTCATGCCGAGTCAATCTGTCGCAGCGGTTTGGAGCTTCCATAGAGCAGGTAAAGCAACTTGGCCTCGATGCCAAGCAACACCAACGATCGATCGCAGGGGTCGCCTTCCACGTCGGTTCCCAAGCGACTGACTATAACGACTTTGAAAAGGGATTTGAAATCGCAGCCATCGCCTGGCGAATCCTGCAAGGACTTGGGCACAACCTTGAGTTCATGAATATTGGGGGAGGGTTTCCGGTCGACTATCAGTCGATTCATGAGCAGTCAATTCATGAGCAGTCGGTTCATGAGATTGAAACGAGGAAAACGACAAGCCGGATCGACGAATATCTCGCAAACGTCATGAAGTTAAAGGACCAGTGGCTTTGTCGTGCGATCAAGGAAAACCAAACTGTTGTGCCCGTTCAATGGATGTGTGAACCTGGACGGATTCTAGTTGCTGATGCCGTCACCCTCCTTGCATCGGTAATCGGTGTCAAGCATCTCCCGTCCGGAAAGCCTTGCTACACGATCGATGACGGCTTATACGGAAGTTTTTCCGGACGTTATTTTCCACCTGACCATTTCCGTTTTTTTCCCGTACCGCATCAACTCGTAAGCTCCCATGATCGCAGCCTATTCCCTTCGATGGTTGGCGGACCATCGTGCGATGGCGGCGACATTCTTGGGCATTCGCAACAGTTGCCGTCCCTACAAGTTGGAGACCTTGTCCAAATACCTCAAATGGGTGCTTACACGAGCGTGGGTGCGAGCCGATTCAACGGTTTTCCCATAACAAGACGAGTCTGGATTGATTAGAGAACGCGTGAAACCTGTCTCCAATTAGTGCTTGGAAGCGCCCCGGCGCGGGCCTTAAGGGCCTGCGCCATTGCTTGTGGATGATATCGAAGTTTCTACACCAACTAGGATTCAGGGCTAAGCTTACCTGTTCCGTTCGATATAATTAAGACACACTTTTGAATTACTCGATTCCAGGATTGAAAGTGGCATAGGCTTCCCGCCTGTGTATACATCTGTTTACCACAGGCTAGAAGCCTATGCCAATTTAACCTCAGGCAGTAACTATGTTTTCTACGCTCAGATTAGGGCGAATTTTCGGGATTGAGACAAGCATCCATTGGAGCTTCTGGATCTTGTTGCTGTGGATTGTTTTGTCGGCTCTTGGCGAATCGGGATTCGCTGGAGCAGTGTCGTCCTGTGGTTTGGTCGTGGCTGTGTTTTTTTGCGTCTACCTGCATGAACTTGGGCACGCAATGACGGCTAGGCGCTACGGTATTCGGACGATCGACATTTCCATCTTGCCGATTGGCGGGCTTGCACGATTGGAACGGATGCCCAAGAGTCCGGTTGCCGAGTTTTGGATTGCAATCGCTGGGCCTGCCGTTAACGTCGTGATTGCGTTGGTCCTTTCGAGTCTTCTTGGTCTTCAAAGCGTTATGACGGATCTTTCGAAAACCGAGTCTTTAAGTCAGTCACTCCTGCTTCAGTTGGTTGCCATCAACGTTGGGCTGGCTGTTTTCAATATGTTTCCTGCACTCCCAATGGATGGAGGTAGGATTTTGCGAAGCCTTTTACAGATCCGTATGACGCGTCTCCAAGCTACAGAGGTCTCCGCAAGGGTCAGTCGCTATCTGGCTGGCGTATTGATTGTGGCCGGACTCATTTATAGTTTGAGTCTCGTTCTCGTTGGGATCTTTGTTTTGATCGCAGGCTTCCAAGAGCTGATGATGGCTCGACTTGAACATCTTCGCGAGCGAGGCCTTCAGCCTGGTGACGAGTCGATCTACCAACAAGTTCCGCCGTTCACTTTTGACCAGTCTCCGTTAAATTCCCCAGTCGAATCACTCAATAATAAATCTCGCCGCACTCCGCCCGATAGCGATATACTGGATGCGACCGAAGTACGCCGAATTCCCTAGTTCATGCCGCAATCTATACCTTTTTTGTATTTATGTTTGTATCGCCACTTCCCAAGCTTAGCCTCGATTCGACCAAGTCCGCTTTTGATTCGGGTTCTGGATGCGACACCTTAGAGGATTCATCAACAACCTCCACGCCAGTCGCTTGGCGAACCCTGCAAGAAGTACTGCCGATGCAAATTGGCAACTTGTTGATTGATCCGCCCATCTTTCAAGCACCGATGGCTGGCTACACCAATTTTGCTTTCCGACAAATCGTCCGCGACTACGGTGGTGCGGGTCTCCAAGCGACCGAAATGATCAACGCGCGCGGATTTGTTTGGCTAGATGAACATGATTGCGAGCATCCTGAGCGACTTTGGGGGATTCGTGATGAAGCTCGGCCGCTTGCAGTACAAATCTGGGACAACGATCCCGAGACGATGGCAAAGGTCGGCAAGCGTCTAGTTGAAGAGTATCAAGTTAGTGTTGTTGATATCAATTTTGGGTGTCCAGTCAAGCAAGTCACTCAACGAGCTCACAGCGGATCCTATTTGCTCAGCCAACCCGACCGAATGTACGAGATCATTACGCGGCTCGTGGAAGCCTGCTCACCAACCCCGGTTACTGCAAAGATGCGACTCGGGTGCACGCGAGCAACAATGAATCATATCGAAGTCGCTCAAACCGTCGAGCGGGCTGGGGCAGCTGCTCTGACCGTTCATGGCAGAACTGCGGAAGACTTTTTTCGAGGCTCTGCGGATTGGGATCGTATCTCTGAGATCAAGAAGCATCTCCACAAGATGCCCATTATTGGAAATGGGGACCTCCAGTCTGCCGAACAAGTCGTTCATGCTTTTCAACACTACCATGTCGATGGCGTCATGATTGCTCGAGCGTCACTGGGACGACCATGGCTCTTTGCACAAGCGATGGCAGCTTTACGCGGCCAGCCAGTCCCACCAGATCCCTCTGTAGAAGAACAGAAGGAGTGCATGTTGAAACACTACTCGTTAGTCATCGAGCGCTTCGGTTTGGAGAAAGGTACGCTGCTCATGCGAAAATACGCGAGTTGCTACGCGCAAGGAAAATTCGGTGCCAGGCACTTCAGAACGCATATCGATAAAGTGAAAACGTCCGATGAGTTTTATGCGGTGGTTGACCAGTATTTCCCGACAGCCTTGAGCGAAATCGTCACTGACGATTGATGGGAAAAAGCAGCGAGTAGAACCTGGATTCATCGAAACGATGATGTTGAAGGTGATTGACTCGAACAGCCCAACCCCACGTCGTATGTGGCTTGTAGTTGCTGTGACAACTAAAATGGACAAATTCGTAGATGGCAAGCATTGTCAAAACGCCGACATTGATTGACGACAAAAGCGGAAAGTTGAATGCCCATAACAGGAATGACTCGACGAAGTAAAAGGAGATAAGCCAAGCGTCAGGAAGACCTGTCGCCGGGGTTGGGGTCTCGTGGTGTCGATCGTGCGTGAAATGAAAAGGTAAAATAGTCCACTCATGGAGCAAGAACCGATGGAAAAACCACTCCAAGACAGGCCACAACAAGAGAACAACTAAAAATAAGATTGCATCGATTAATGTCATTGGGCCGAGAGTAAGCCTCAAAGCCGTTGCCACGAATACGGACAGAGTAATCCACCCACCGGGACTTCGCGTAAATTCCCAAATGACTTGCAATAGCGATAATTGAGGTGACTGATAAATCTTGTTTTTAGGAGGGCGGGAGTCTCCTAACTTGGAAGAATTAGATACAGATGCCTGCTCTGGCTCCTCACCAATCGGTAAATTTTTAGGAATCCATTCATCGGTACGCATATTTTTGGCCCTTCGAAACCTTGATAAATGGCAAAATTGATCGGTACTGGTTGAATGAAATCCATTCAAGGCTCATTCGTCGCCACTGAATTCTATAAGGTTTTTCATACATCCGTCAATCCGAGAATGGATAATCCGTCGGAGCAGGGGTGCTACCAATCTCCAACAAACTTCGCTAATTGCTTGAATAGATTATTCATTTCCAAGTCCTACGAGAACGTCGCAGCGTGCAAATTCGTATGAATCGTGGGTTTGTAGTTGTGCTATCATTGGATTCAACATTCTATGATGCCAAATGTGACGTTACTTCAAAACTAGATTCATTGCTCCAAACATTTACGATGCCCAGAAAGTAAACGATGCGATTTAACGGATTTGCCTTGTCTATAGGTCTGGTTTTTAGCTTTTTTGGCGAGAAGTGTGTGGCTGACACTCCCACGCTACTTACCGGTATGGCCGAGGTCGATATCACGCCACCACGTGGATTCCCGATGGCGGGATACTACCACGAACGCCTCGCCGAAGGTGCCCTTGATCCTCTCAAGGCTAAGGCGATTGTCTTCCGACATGGAAAGATATCAGGGGCTCTTGTCGTCTGTGATTTGATCGGCATCGCTACGGATCTGACAAGCGAAGTTCGCAAGCAAGCGGCAGAAAGAACCGGAATACCGGCCGAGAATATTGCTTTGGCTGCAACTCACTCGCATACTGCCCCTGATTACATGAAAGAGTTATATCTTCGACTTGGAAATGAAAATCAGGATCCGGATCGTGCCGCCTACATCGATACTCTTATCAGCGGGATTGTTTCAGCAATCGTCAAAGCACATACCTCCGCTGGCGTGGCTCAACTTAAATTGGGCACTGCCATTCAAGAACCGCTCGTATCGTTTAATCGACGCTTTGTAATGCGAGACGGAAGCGTGCGAACTTGGATGAACTATTCGAACCCAAACGTGGTCCGAGCGGCCGGACCCATCGATCCAGAGATTCAGCTATTGGCCATCAACGATCAAAACGATAGGCAGATAGGAATGCTCAGTAATTTCGCGTTACATTTAGACACTGTTGGCGGAATGAACTGGAGTGCTGACTACCCTTTTTATATCGAGAAGACTTTACGCAAATATGCGGGCGACGATTTTATTTCGATCTTCGGAACTGGCTGTTGCGGTGATATCAACCACGCTAATCCCAATTCAAAAGAGGTGAACAAATCAGTTGTGATCGGAACGTGTTTAGGCGAATCGATTCAAAAGCAGCTGAGCTTGTTGAAACCGATTGAATCCGATCATCTGTCTGTGATCTCACGAACTGTTCGGCTGCCATTGCAGGGAGCCACTCCACAAGAAGTCGAACGCTCTGTTTTGCTTCTCAAGCTAGCGAAAGCGAAGGAGAAAGTAGAGTTTCTCGATCACGTCACGGCCTATAAGAAGTTGGTACTGGACCACTTCACTCATGCTGAACCCTTCGCGAACTCGATTGAGCACATCACGTGGGGGCTAAGCCGTTCACTTGCTGGGGTAGGTGATTCACTTCCCGTTGACCTTACGGTAATCACTATTGGGCACGACGTCGCGATCGTTTGCCTACCGGGCGAAGTTTTCGTCGAGCTTGGTTTAGCGATCAAGCAAGGCTCCCCCTTTCGTACGACATTTGTGATCGAGCTCTGTAATTCGGTCGAAACGATCTACATTCCAACCCGTGCCGCCTATGCAGGCGGCAGCTACGAGGTAACAAATTCAAATGTAATGCCTGGATCGGGGGAAATGCTCGTTGAAGCAGCATTAAGCATGTTACGTGAATGTGCTTCTGCAACTGTGAACTAGAGGCAACGGCTATGATTTATGTTTCTGCTCCGATTTTCCGTTGGATAAGTGTGAAGACAGTGATCATGGAGAAACTGATTGGAACTTTACTCTGGCCTCTGTTTGAGTATGATAAAACATTCCGTTCTCCCGCCGATCCTTCTTCAACTGCCGATCCTTCCTCAATCATTGTCGCGGTCGCCTCATGACTTCAAAGCGGGAATCTATACGATTGGCAACGCATTCTTACGGTGCCTCTTTGATTTCCCCAGCTTGGCTCTTGCTTTTACTGGGAATGGTCTTGAGTAACAGCTTTAGGATTTGCACCGCTGCGGACAAAGTACCTATTCAGTTCAACCGGGATGTCAGACCGATCCTGTCAGATGCTTGTTTTCAATGCCATGGACCAGACGAAGGGCAACGGCACGGGGGGCTGCGACTCGATCTTGCCGGTGCTGCATTAAAGGGAGGTGACTCGGGGCCAGCGGTCGCGCCTGGAAACGCGGAAGCGAGCGAATTGTGGAATCGAATTACCTCAAAGGACCCTGCGCTCCAGATGCCTCCACCGACATCGGTGAAGTCGTTGACTCAAACACAAATCGATACGCTTAGGAAATGGATCGATGAGGGGGCTGAGTACCAAGGTCACTGGGCTTTCTTAAAAGTTCAACGTCCCGAGGTGCCCGTGCTAATGAATCCTTTAGCCGACAGTTCTTTGACGGCTGAACCAGGAACGAGCGGCGTGCAACCGATCGATGCTTTTGTACGTTCTCGACTTGCAACGATGGGTATTTCTCCTTCACCCGAGGCTTCTCGCGAGACGCTTATACGACGTGTCACACTTGATCTACTTGGCCTACCACCGACTCCCAAGGACGTTGCTGCGTTTCTGGATGATGAGTCACCCAACGCGTATGAGAAGGTAGTTGATGGTTTACTCGCTTCGCCGCACTATGGCGAACGCATGGCTCAGCAATGGCTTGACTTTGCAAGGTACGCCGACAGCAATGGATTTCAAGTCGATTCGTCGCGAGAGATGTGGGGATGGCGCGATTGGGTGATCGATGCGTTCAATCGCAATCTACCGTTCGATCAGTTTACGATCGAGCAGTTGGCGGGCGACATGTTACCCAATGCCACTCGAGATCAAATAGTAGCCACGGGTTTCAATCGAAACACCCGCCTGAATGGAGAAGGTGGCCGGATCACAGAAGAATGGTTTACGGAAACAGTCATAGATCGGGTCGAAACCGTAGGCCTTACTTGGATGGCAATGACTTTCAACTGTTGTCGATGTCATGACCATAAATTCGATCCCATCACACAACAGGAGTTCTATCAACTATTTGCTATCTTCAATTCGGTCGAAGAAAGCGGAGTACTCGACAGCGAAGGGGGCAGCGAAGGCCGGGGCAACAGTGCGCCGGTTCTTCACATACCGAATTTAGAACAAGAGCACCAATTAGCGTTGCTCAACAAAGCGATCGAAACAGCCCAATCGCAAGTCTTAGAACTCAGCAAAACCGCAGAAACTCGCCAGGTACCGTGGGAATCTGAGTTTGCATCGCAAATCGATTCTATATCCAGGCCATGGACGCTGCTCAGTGCGACTTCGGTCACCAGCGAAGGGGGTACTACCTTTACCAAACAGTCCGATTCGACTTGGCTTACCAGCGGCAATACTCCCGCTTTCGATACCTACAAGATCGAGGCTCCGATTGCCGCTGGGCCGTTTACAGGACTCTTGCTTGAAGCGTTTCCCGATCCATCCTTGCCCAATCAAAGTCTTGGCAGATATCCAAACGGGAATTTCGTGCTAACTGATATTGAGGCGGTCATCACGGGATCTTCCATACCCGAACCAATTGTCGCGAACTTCACTCGTGCAGTCGCAGACTACGAGCAAGTCGGTTGGCCCGTTGCAGCCATCGTGGACGGAAAGGCTGATCGTAAGGAAAAGAATTCCAAGGGATGGGCGGTCGATGGCCCCACGAAACGCGAACCTCGGCAAGCCATATTCGTTTGCGCTTCCCCGTTAACGATTCCTGACAGCAGCATAATTACGATTACGCTCCGTCATGATGCGATCGAACAACACAGCATTGGCCGTTTTCGAATGTCCGCTGCATCCGCGCCCGGCGAGACGCTTCAAATTGACGGCGAGAAGATACCCGATACTGTTCGCCTGGCGCTATCGATAGACACTTATGCGAGAACACCTGAACAGATCGGTGCACTGGCTGCTTTCTTTCGAGAGCATGGCGATATAACCCTGAAGGAGACCCAGCAAGCTGTTATTAACGCGAAGGCAATGCAGCAAAAATTCGAGAATCAAGTGCCAATGGTGATGGTGATGAAGGAGCGAGCAACACCTCGCGATGCATTTGTTTTGAATCGCGGCGAGTACGATCAACCTGGGCCTCGTGTCGAGCGCGCATTGCCAGCAGTATTCCCACCGCTACCGGCAGGTGCTTCGATAGACCGACTGGGTTTTGCTAAGTGGCTTGTATCGCGCGAGCACCCTCTGACCGCTCGCGTCTGGGTGAATCGCGCTTGGGAACATTTCTTCGGGGTTGGGTTGGTGAAAACGACTGAAAATCTCGGTTCGCAATCGGAGTGGCCGAGCCATCCCGAGTTGCTCGATTGGCTTGCGGCAGAATTTATGGAACCAACGTATTCTCGAGAAGGCAGCCAATCAAAGGCCGTAGCGTGGGACATGAAATCGCTACAAAAGTTGATCGTCATGAGTTCGACGTATAGACAAAGCGCCCGTGTGTCCTCTTCGGATGATCCCGAAAACCGACTCATGGCACGTGGTCCTCGATTCCGACTTTCGGCAGAAGCAGCACGAGACCAAGCGCTTGTCGTCAGCGGTTTGTTGACGACAAAAATCGGTGGACCCAGCGTCCGCCCGTATATGCCGGGCGGTGTATGGGATGAAACAAGTCGCTACGGTGACTTGCGAGGATACAAGAACGATACGGACGATCGGCTCTATCGGCGAACCCTCTACACAATCTGGAAACGAACTGCGGCTCCGCCCTCAATGATGTTGTTTGATGCCCCGAGTCGTGAGGTTTGCACCGTTAAACGTTCTCGCACTAATACTCCATTGCAAGCGCTCGTTCTTTTGAATGAAGTCACGTACGTGGAGGCTGCACGCAAACTCGCCGAGCGGATGATGCGCGAGGGCGGCGCAGATTTACCATCTCGTTTAGCTTACGGTTTCCTCTGGGTAACTGCCCGCAAGCCGACAAGTGATGAACTGCAACTTTTGGTGTCGGGATTCAACGACGATCGCGACCGATTCGCGGGAGACCCCACATCGGCGACAAGTTTGCTTCATTTTGGCGAGTCTGCCAGTGATTCCTCTTTGGATCCGTTGGAGCTCGCGTCTTATACGCTTTCTGCCAATGTGCTACTAAACCTTGATGAAGCCATCACTCGCGAGTGACAACTTTCTTTATTCGATCATCTTCCCACACGCCAAACCCACCTGAAAATATTGACCGGAACACAAGATGACACGAATCCCCAGTGTTGACTCCACCAATCGCCGATTCTTTTTGCAGTCTTCCTCGGCTGGTCTTGGAAGTGCGGCCTTGGCGGCCTTGCTGAATCCCGTGTCGTCGCGCGCGATGGCTTCCGAGCAGGAAGGGCCGAATCTGCCGCACTATGCTCCCAAAGCGAAACGAATCATCTACCTTTTCCAATCGGGTGCGCCGTCCCAAATGGATCTGTTTGATCCAAAACCAAACTTGGTCAATCGACAAGGCGAGGATTTACCCGCCTCCATTCGTCAAGGTCAGCGCTTGACAACGATGACTTCTGGTCAAGTAACTTTCCCTGTTGCTCCCTCGATCTTCAAGTTCAATCAACACGGCCAAAGCGGAATGTGGATGAGCGAGCTGCTACCGCATCTCTCCAAAGTCGTTGACGATCTATGCATGATCCGTTCGGTCCACACCGAAGCGATCAATCACGATCCCGCGATCACATTCTGTCAGACTGGGTCGCAACTTGCAGGCCGCCCCAGTATCGGTTCGTGGCTCAGCTATGGCCTCGGAAGCGAAAACGAGGATTTGCCGGCTTACGTGGTGTTGACCTCTTTTGGATCGGGGCGTCCGGATGATCAACCGCTTTACGATCGACTGTGGGGCGCTGGCTTTCTACCGACGGAGCATCAAGGTGTTAAGTTTCGTAACCAAGGCGATGCCGTCTTGTACCTGTCGAATCCACCTGGAATCGACGCCAACAGCCGACGCAGTACGCTCGATCGATTGAAAAAGCTCAATGAGATACGAATGGAAGCCGTGGGCGATTCCGAAATCCAAGCCAGGATCGCACAATACGAAATGGCGTTTCGAATGCAGACCAGTGTTCCCGATTTGCTCGACGTCAGCGGTGAATCGGCTCAAACGCTTGAGATGTATGGGCCCGATGTGAAGCGTCCGGGATCCTATGCGGCCAATTGTTTGCTCGCGCGTCGTTTGGCTGAACGTGACGTTCGCTTCGTCCAGCTATTCCATATGGGATGGGATCACCACGGTGGATTGCCAAACGCGATACGCGGACAGTGCAATGATACGGACCAAGCGACCGCCGCATTGATTAATGACCTCAAGCAACGAGGCCTGCTCGACGACACTCTGATCGTCTGGGGCGGCGAGTTCGGACGTACGATCTATTCTCAAGGCGCAATCACCGCAAATGACTACGGTCGAGACCATCATCCACGCTGTTTTACGATGTTGATGGCGGGTGCGGGAATCAAACCAGGACTGACCTATGGCGAGACCGATGAGTATTGTTACAACGTCGTTCGGGATGGGGTTCATGTTCACGATCTCAATGCGACGATCATGCACTTGCTAGGAGTCGACCACACACGACTTACCTATAGATACCAAGGACGCGACTTCCGTCTCACCGACATTCACGGCGAGATCGTCAAGAATGTCTTGCAATCATAATTGTAGCCTATTCGCATTGGACCTTGGTGAAACGGTTTACTTAAAAGCCGATTGGAAGCAAGTGGCGAATCTTTGTTCTTTTAACGAGCGCCAAAGGTTGCGAAATCCTGGTAAACTACTGACCGACTAAATCTAAGACCGTGAATGGGTGTTGTGTTTCGACGTTGACTAGATTTCGAGGAATGAATGGCTGGCGGCTTATTGCTATTGTTGGATGACATCGCTTCGGTACTCGACGACGTCGCAACGTTGACGAAAGTTGCCGTCAAAAAAACTTCAGGTGTACTTGGAGATGACCTTGCGTTAAACGCCCAACAAGTTTCTGGTGTGGATGCCAATCGTGAACTTCCAATCGTCTGGGCGGTCGCGAAGGGATCTTTTTTTAACAAAGCAATCTTAGTCCCAGCGGCGATTGGCCTCAGTGCGATTGCACCTTGGGCGATTACTCCATTATTGATCATCGGCGGCGCATACCTTTGTTTTGAAGGGGTTGAGAAACTAGTGCATACTTTTTTGCACCAGAAGCATCACCATCCTAAAGAAGATTCTGCAGGGAATGAAAACCACGCCGATCTGATTACAAGCAAAGCCAACCAACAATCAGTGCTAACCTCCGAAGAAGCTCGAGCTATTGAAAAGGAGAAAGTCTCCGGCGCGATTCGAACGGATTTTATTCTGTCGGCCGAAATTATTGTTATTACGCTTGGCACGCTGGGACAGGCTAGTTTTTGGGTTCGAGTCAGTGTCCTCATTGCGATTGCAATCGTTATGACTGTTGGAGTCTACGGTTTGGTTGCCGCGATCGTGAAGCTCGACGACCTAGGAGAATGGTTGCTAAAGACTAAGCGACCCGACTTATGGGGACGCATGCTTCGCGCAACCGGGCTTGGCCTTTTTTCCTCGACCCCCTACTTGATGAAGTCCCTTTCGATTGCTGGCACTGCGGCCATGTTTCTGGTGGGTGGGGGAATTCTGGCTCATGGTGTTCCCGCTATCCATCACTGGATCGAACACTTAGTCCATCCACTCCACGATATGCCTTGGTT
>Ga0105045_10001859_pt1 | contig 17478 bp, 21 predicted proteins | sample MAT02_FD_78089 | JGI IMG/M metagenome (GOLD analysis project Ga0105045, IMG submission 78089) | Freshwater microbial communities from Lake Fryxell liftoff mats and glacier meltwater in Antarctica - MAT-02 (megahit assembly) | ecosystem: Environmental > Aquatic > Freshwater > Ice > Liftoff... | reverse complement strand
CCCGATGACGCACCGGTAATCCACCAGCATTGCCCTTGCATCCCGCAAACCCCCTTTTTTATATGCGATATCGGATAACTTGTCCGGACATTCACAGTTGGTCAAGCATGCCCGCATCCCGTTCAATATGTAGGAAAACCGGGCTTCCCCTGCGGGGGTGGCATTTTCGTTGCGAATCTGTTATACCCTTCGCAACGCTAGGATTAAAACTGCCGTTTGACCATATCCGGTCGCGACACATCTGATCCGAACGCTTTGGAGCCTCTTCGCTTGCTATCCTGATCCTTTGTTGTTTGCCAGCATGCCCCCAACCCTTAGCGGGTCTGGAGAGCATTTGTGCAAGATGGGTCATGATCGCCAGCCAACCGAAAGGATTGCGGATGTCCGCCAATTTTCTGTTCGATGTCGGTGACTATGTGGTTTATCCCAAGCATGGGGTAGGCCGGGTTATCGAGTTGCAAAAATCCGAAATCGCCGGGATGCAGCTTGAACTTTATGTGCTGCGTTTTGAAAAAGAAAAAATGACGCTGCGGGTGCCAACCAACAAGGCCGAAGGCGTCGGCATGCGCAAGCTGTCGTCGGACAAGACGCTGCGGGAAGCATTACAGGTTCTGACCACCAAACCCAGGGTAAAGCGCACCATGTGGTCACGCCGCGCCCAGGAATATGAAGCCAAGATCAATTCGGGCGACCTGGTGTCGATTGCCGAGGTGACCCGCGACCTGTTCCGTGCCGATGACCAGCCTGAGCAAAGCTATTCCGAACGCCAGATCTTCGAAGCTGCGTCCAGCCGCCTGGCGCGCGAACTTGGCGCGATGGAGGAAACGGATGAAAAGACCGCTTTGGGCAAGTTGCTTGAGATTTTGAACAAGCACGCCCCACTATATTATGTGGAAAAAGTGGTATAATTCCCTTTCGTCATTGCGAGGCGCAAAGCGGCGAAGCAATCCAGAGCAGCGTAAGGCCGCTCTGGATTGCTCCACCTTCGGCTCGCAATGACGCTCAGGCGTAACGCGCGCGCACAAAATACAGCCCATCGGGCGGTGCATTCAGCCCCAGTTCCCCACGGTCCGCAGCATCGCGTGCGTCGGCAAGGTCGTCGGCTGACCATCGTCCCAGGCCCACCAGCGCAAGGCAGCCAACCATCGACCGCACCTGATGATGAAGGAAACTGCGCGCCGCCGCCGTAACGATCACCTCGTCGCCGTCACGCGTCACGTCGAGCTGGTCCAATGTCTTGATCGGACTGTTCGCCTGACAATGCGCCGAGCGGAAAGTGGTGAAGTCATGGTTTCCAACCAGCACTTGTGCCGCTGTGTGCATCGCATCTGTGTCCAACGTTTTGGCAACCTGCCACGATAGCCCCTTGTCCCAGGTCAGCGGCGCGCGGCGGTTGACGATGCGATATTCATAGGCGCGGCCGATGCAGGAAAAGCGCGCATGCCAATCATCACTGACGGGCGCGCACGCCACCACCGCGACGGGGGCAGGCCGGAGCTGGGCATTGAGCGCCTCCATCAGCCGGAATGGGGTCAGCGGTTTGGCAACATCGACATGCGCGCGCATCGCGATGGCGTGGACGCCCGCATCGGTGCGCCCCGCGCTGTACACCAGTGCCGGCTCACCCGTTATGCGCGCAAGCGCCTCCTCGACCACCTGCTGCACGCTGGGCCCATGCGCTTGGCGCTGCCAGCCCATATAGGGGCGGCCATCATATTCGAGGGTAAGGGCAAAGCGCGTCATTGGTTTCAAACTATCCGCATTCCTGCCTTGATTGGCCGACCGCGTAGCAATTCGCGCGCGCTCATCGCGGGCTTTCCGGCGCGTTGGATATGGGTCGCTGTGACGGCACCCGGATTGCACGCGATGGTCAGCGCATCGTCCAGCGTTACCCCTGGCGGCATCCCTGCGGGCACGTCAGCCGGCGCTACGACTTCGGCAGCGAGCAGCTTGTAGCGTTCGCCGTCCAGTTCAAACCACGCGCCGGGTGCGGGGTTGAAGGCACGGATGGCGCGTTCGACCTGCACGGCGCTGAGGTAGAAATCGAGCTGCGCCTCGCTCTTGTCGATTTTGGGGGCATAAAGTGCGCCTGTGTCCGGTTGTGGCAGGGCAGGGAAGGCGGCGAAGTCACCCAGCACCTGCACCATCAATTTTGCCCCCATTTCCGCCAGTTCGTCCGTCAACTCTCCCGTCGTTTTGCCCGCAACCGGGGTCCGCCCGATCAATCGCATTCCGCCGGTGTCAAGACCTGCGTCCATCTGCATGATCGTCACGCCGGTTTCGGTGTCGCCCGCCAGGATCGCGCGCTGTACCGGGGCTGCGCCGCGCCAGCGCGGCAGAATCGAACCATGAACATTAAGCGCACCGTGGCTAGGCGTATCAAGCACCGCCTGCGGTAGGATCAGGCCATAGGCGGCGACGACCGCGACATCGGCGCTCAGCGCGGCAAATTCTTCCTGCGCTTCAGCCTTGCGCAGGCTGGCAGGCGTCCGCACAGGCAGGTCGTTCGCGTCGGCCCAATCGTGCACCGCACTTTGCTGCACGCGCTTGCCGCGCTGCGCCGGGCGGGGCGGCTGGGTATAGACAGCGGCAATATCGTGACCTGCCGCAACCAGTGCGGCAAGCGTCGGCACCGCAAAGGGCGGCGTGCCCATGAAGATGATGCGCATTGTCATTTTGTGCCTGCCGCTTAAGAGCATCTGGGATGGCATCGCAAGACATAGAAACCCTGGTCCAGCAGCTTTCCCGGCTTCCCGGACTTGGCCCGCGCTCGGCGCGGCGGGCGGTGCTGCATCTGATGAAGCGGCGCGAGAGCGTTTTTACCCCGCTGCTCGCCGCGATGCAGGGGGTCGCGGAGCGTTTGGTGACATGTACGACGTGCGGTAATATCGACACGCGCGACCCGTGCACCATCTGCACCGACCACCGCCGCGACCTGCGGAGCCTGTGTGTGGTCGAGGAAGTGTCCGATCTGTGGGCACTTGACCGGTCGCGGCTGTTTCCGGGCAAATATCATGTGCTCGGCGGGCGGCTGTCGGCGCTGGAGGGCGTGCGGCCGCAGGATTTGACCATCGATACCCTCGTCGCGCGCGTCGCGGCCGGTGGGATTGACGAGGTCGTGCTGGCCATGAACGCCACGCTGGAGGGGCAGACGACGGCGCACTACCTTGCCGAACGGCTGGAGGGACTGCCGGTGCGATTGACCCAGTTGGCGCATGGTTTGCCCGTGGGGGGAGAGCTGGATTACCTCGACGAAGGGACGCTGGCACAGGCATTGCGGGCACGGCGGCCGGTGGGGTGAAACGAGCAACACCTGGCAAATTGTTTCGCTAGGGCACGCGTTGGTTCGATAAAGTTTTGAATGACGAAAGCTGGCTTGTTTCTGAACATCTCATTGGGGTTAGCGGGCTGCCCCTTGACCCCCTCTCCCAACCGGGAGAGGGGGCGGTGCCCCTTGACCCGACGCCCTCCGGCACATACCTGACCCTTTATGGCCATTCTTCCTATCATTGAGACGCCCGATCCACGGTTGCGGCAGATCTCCAAGCCCGTCGAGACATTTGACGACGATCTGCGCACGCTGATCGCCGACATGTTCGAGACGATGTATCACGCGCCCGGCATTGGGCTCGCCGCGATTCAAGTGGGTGCACCGCTGCGGCTGCTGACCATCGATTTGCAGGAGCCGGATCCGGAGGATGAACAGGGCAAGCGCGTCATCCGTATCCCCCGCATCTTCATCAACCCGGAGTTTTCCGAGGAAAGCGAAGAGCATAGCGTGTATCAGGAGGGGTGCCTGTCGGTTCCCGAACAATATGCCGACGTCACCCGCCCGGCCGAGGTGACGGTCGACTGGCAGGACGAATATGGCAAGGCCCACCGCGAACGCATGACCGGGCTGATGGCGACCTGCATCCAGCACGAGCATGACCATCTGGAGGGTATCTTGTTCATCGACCATCTGTCGCGGTTAAAGCGCGATATGGTACTGAAAAAGCTGATGAAAGTGCGGAAAACGGCTTAGTTTTCCCTCTCCTTTTGGGAGAGGGCAGCTAGCTACTCCTCCGCCTTTGCAACCCCCACCATCGCGGCGCGCAGCAACCTGTCCTTGAGCATATAGCCCGGCTGCATTTCCATCACGATCGTGCCGGGTTCGGCGTCGGCGCTGGGGATTTCGACCATCGCCTGATGCTGATTCGGGTCCAGTGGCAGGCCGACGGCGGCGATGCGGGTGATGCCGTGGCGTTCGAACACCGCCATCAGTTCGCGTTCGGTGGCCTCTAGTCCTGCGATCAGGCCCTTCATCCCGTCATCCCCGCGCGCGGTGGCCGGGATGGCGGCAAGGGCGCGGGTCAGGTTGTCGCCGATCGACAGGATATCGCGCGCGAATTTGGTGACGGCATAGACATGCGCGTCGGCCACTTCCTTTTCGGCACGGCGGCGAACATTTTGCGTTTCGGCCTGCGCATATAATATGTCCTGTTGCAGCGCCGCGATCTGATCGTTCAGCGTAGCAAAAACATCCTCTTCGGGCGCAGATTCCATTTCGGGGGTGTCGATTTCGGGTTCATTGCTCATTTTTTATCGCATCAATCGTGACAGGGTTTGGGCGGTAAAATCTACCATGGGAACGATGCGCGCATAGTTCAAGCGCGTGGGGCCGATAACCCCCACAACGCCGACCATGCGCCCGTCGCTGCTGTGATAAGGCGCGGCTATGACCGATGATCCCGACAGCGAAAAGAGTTTATTCTCTGATCCGATAAAAATCCGCGTCGCGGACCCGGCGCGCGCGCTGTCGAGCAGGGCCGCAATTTCCTGTTTGCTTTCGAGTTCGTCGAGCAGCTGACGAACTCGATCAAGGTCGCCCACCGCGCCGTCATCGAGCAGATTGGCCTGCCCGCGCACGATCAACACGGGGCGGTCAGCGCCATCGGACGACCAGATGGCCAGGCCGCGCGTAACCAGATCCTGCGCCGCACGGTCGATGACGATGCGTTCATCCGCCAGTTCACGGTGTACGTGGGCGAGGGCGTCGGCCAGAGTGAGGCCGGACAAGGTGGCGGTGATAAAATTCCCTGCTTCGACTAGCGCGGCGGGGTTTAAGCCGGGTGGCAGGGCGATGACGCGGTTTTCTACCGCGCCGTCGCGCGCGACCAGCACGACCAGCGCCTGTTCGGCGGACAGCGGCACAAAAGCGAGCTGTTTCAGCACGCGTTCGGCCTTGGGTACCAGCACCAGGCCAGCGCAGGCCGACAGGCCCGATAGCGCCGCCGTGGCTTGGGCCAATGCCGTTTCGATGGGCCCGCTTTCGGCGATGCTGGCTTCAATCTGGGCGCGATCGATGGCGCTGGTTTCGGCGACCTGCATCATGCCATCGACAAACAGCCTGAGGCCGGTTTCGGTTGGCAGGCGGCCTGCGCTGGTGTGCGGGCTGGCGAGCAGGCCCACTTCCTCCAGATCCTGCATCACGTTGCGGATCGATGCGGGCGACAGGTTGAGCGCCGCGATTTGCGACAGGGTGCGCGAGCCGACCGGCTGGCCATTTTCCAGATAAGCCTCAACCACCAGCCGGAATACGTCGCGGGCGCGGGTGGTGAGTTCGGTGATGGGGGCGCCGGTCATGCGCTGGATTTAGGGGGCAGGGCGGGGGAGGGCAAGGGTGAGTGCGATGCCAGAGCCGGGGAGCCCCACACCCGCTGCGACTAGCGAACAAGTTTCGCAAGCCTTCACCTCCCTCTTCCCGCCGGAGAGAGGGATGTGAAGCCTTGGCAGTTTACTGCCTGGGCGGGCTGGGTGCGGGGGCTTCTGCCGCTAGAGCGATTGCGCGCCCGCCGCATCCCCGCTAAGCGCTGCGGCTTCAACCACAGGAGATATGCCCATGCGCCCATCCGGCCGCGCGCCAGATCAGATGCGTCCCGTTGCCCTTGAAACCGGCTTTACCATCCATGCCGAGGGCAGCGTGCTGGTGTCGTTCGGCAACACCAAGGTGCTGGTGACCGCCAGCGTCGAGGAACGGGTTCCGCCGTTCTTGCGCGGCAAAGGGCAGGGCTGGGTGACGGCTGAATATGGCATGCTTCCCCGCGCCACCCATACGCGCGGCAACCGCGAGGCGGCGAAAGGCAAGCAATCGGGCCGGACCCAGGAAATTCAGCGGCTTATTGGCCGGTCTTTGCGCGCAGTCGTCGATATGAAGAAGCTGGGTGAGCGCCAGATCACGCTCGATTGCGACGTTATTCAGGCCGACGGCGGCACGCGTACAGCCGCGATTTCGGGCGCCTGGACGGCGCTACGCCTGGCGGTCGACAAGCTGATGGCGAGCGGGGCGATTGCCGAGGATCCGATCAGCGACAAGGTCGCAGCGATTTCGTGCGGGATTTTTCAGGGCACGCCAGTGCTCGACCTTGATTATGACGAGGACAGCAATGCCGAAGCCGATGGCAATTTCGTCCTGACCGGCAGCGGCCAGATCGTCGAAGTGCAGGCCACGGCCGAAGGGGCGACCTATGACGAAGAAGCGCTGCTGCGGTTGCTGCGGCTGGCGCGGATCGGCTGCACGCAGATTTTTGCGGCGCAGGACAAGGCGACGGGGCGGTAAAACGCTTCCCCAGCTTCGCATTCCGCCCGTCCTTCGACAAGCTCCAAGGCTCAAAGCTCAGGGCGGGCGGGGTTTAGGAAATGAAGGAATAATAGCGACAGTCGCTATGTATGAAAGCCAAGATTGCCATGCCCCACCGCAAACTCACCCCCGGCAAGCTGGTCATCGCGAGCCATAATGCGGGCAAGGTGCGCGAGATCCGCGCGCTGCTCGAACCGTTCGGGATTGATCCGGTGTCGGCGGGCGACCTTGGCCTGCCCGAACCGGAAGAGACTGGGACGACCTTTGCCGATAACGCGCTGCTAAAGGCGCATGCCGCGGCACAGGGGTCGGGCCTGCCTGCGCTGGCCGATGACAGCGGGCTGTGCGTTGCCGCGCTGGGCGGGCGGCCGGGGGTTTACACCGCCGACTGGGCCGAGCGACAGGTGTTCGAGGGCGTGCCGGGAACAGACTGGGCCGGCCGCGACTGGTATCTGGCAATGGGCAAGGTCGAAGGGTTGCTGGCAGAGCAGGGGCCACAGGTTGATCGCAGTGCCTTTTTCATCTGCACCCTCGCACTCGCCTGGCCCGATGGGCATGCGGAGGTGTTTGAGGGGCGCGCGCACGGCAGCCTGACCTGGCCGCCGCGCGGGGCGCTGGGCTTTGGTTATGATCCCGTCTTCGTTCCAACCGGCAAGACGCTGACCTTTGCGGAGATTGATCCGGCAGTGAAGCATGGCATGAGTCACCGGGCGGATGCCTTTGCCAAGCTGGTGGCGGGGGTGCTTTGAGCGCGGCAGTCGCCCTTTACATCCATTGGCCCTTCTGTGCGCTCAAATGCCCCTATTGCGATTTTAACAGCCATGTGCGCGAGAGCGTGGACCAAGCGGCATGGCAAAGTGCGCTGCTGGCCGATTTGCGGCATGAAGCGGCGCTGTTGCCGGGGCGGCGGGTGTCGTCGATTTTCTTTGGCGGCGGCACGCCCAGCCTGATGCCGCCCGCGACGGTCGCGGCATTGATTGCCGAGGCGGAGCGGTTGTGGGGGCTGACCGGCACCTGCGAAATCACGCTGGAGGCGAACCCCAATTCGGTGGAGGTTGCCAATTTTGCAGTTCTGGCAGACGTCGGTGTGAACCGCGTGTCGATTGGCGTGCAGAGCTTTGACGCGGCGGCGCTGCAATTTCTTGGCCGCGCGCATGATGCCGATGAAGCGCGGCGGGCCATTGCGACCGCGCAAGCGCATTTTGCGCGGGTCAGTTTTGATTTGATTTACGCCCGGCCTGGCCAGTCGCCAAGCGCGTGGGAGGGTGAACTGGGTGAGGCGCTGGCCTATGGCACCGATCATCTGTCGCTGTACCAGCTGACGATTGAACCCGGTACGCGTTTTTGGGCATTGGCGGCCAAGGGTGACCTTGTCGTCCCCGATGGCGATGCCGGTGCCGATTTGTTTGAGATGACCGATGCGATGACCCGTGCCGCCGGGTTGCCACGTTACGAAGTGTCGAACCACGCGCGGCCGGGCAGCGAGAGTCGCCACAACCTGACATACTGGCGTTACGGCGACTACGCCGGTGTCGGGCCTGGGGCGCACGGGCGCCGGCTGGGACAGGCGACCGAGCGGCACAAGAAACCAGAAAATTTCCTCGCGGCTGTTGACCGCAACGGCCATGGGTTGAAGGTCGAAAATGACCTTACCCCGCTTCAGCGTGCAAACGAGGCGTTGCTGATGGGGTTGCGGCTGCGCGAAGGCGTGGATTTGGTGCGGACCGAGGCAATGAGCGGGCTGGGGCGGGCCGCGTTTCTGGATAATGCTGCGGTCGAGCGGCTGGTCGGGCAGGGGTTGGTAGTGCTGGACGCCGACCGGCTGCGGGTTACGGATGCGGGGACATTGCTGCTGGATGCTGTGCTCGCCGAGGTGGTGCGCACCAATTAATCCAAACACCCTGTATCATTGCGCGCGCAGTGACAAAGTTTTGGATCAGATTTGCCGCAGTATGCTCTAGACGGCGGTTGTGACCGCATCAATCATCTCCGCTTGGCAATCGCATTTGGCGCATGAACGCCGCCGTTCGGTGCACACCGTGCGCGCCTACACCGCGACGGCGGAGCGGTTCTGTGCGTTTCTGGAAAGCTATCGCGGCGGCGCGGTCGATGCGGCAGGGCTGGCGCGCGTCGATGCTGCCGATATCCGTGCTTTCCTGTCGGATCGGCGCGGTGATGGGCTGACGAACGCATCGGCCGCGCGCGAGTTGTCGGCGCTGCGTGCCTTCCTGCGGTTTGTTGGTGGGCCTGAGGCGGCGTTACCGGTGCTACGCGGGCCGCGCGTTAAAAAAGGCCTGCCGCGTCCGGTGACACCCGCTGAAGCCATGGCGCTGGTCAGCGATGTTGCCGGGCAGGCACGTCAGGAGTGGATTGGCGCGCGCGATTTTGCGCTGCTGCTGCTGCTGTACGGCGCGGGGCTGCGCATTGGTGAGGCGTTGGCGCTGACCGGTGCGGCGTTGCCGCTGGGCGAAGTGCTGCGGGTTACGGGCAAGCGTGGCAAGACGCGTATTGTGCCGATTTTGCCTGCGATCCGCGCGGCGGTGCTGCGTTATGCCACGCTTTGCCCGTTCGATCTTGATCCCGATGGTCCGCTGTTTCGGGGGCTGCGCGGCGGCGCGCTCGATAGCGGCGTCGTCCGGGCGAGCGTCCGGTCAGCCCGCCGCGCGCTGGGTTTGCCCGAACGCACGACACCGCACGCGCTGCGCCACAGCTTTGCCACGCATTTGCTTGCGGGCGGGGCGGACCTGCGCAGTTTGCAAGAGCTGCTGGGCCATGCAAGTTTGGCCTCGACCCAGATTTACACGGCGGTGGATGCCGCGCAGCTGCTGGATATTTATCGCAATGCCCATCCACGCGCAGGCTAGCGCGCTACCTGGCCGGTTTCCAAGTCGCCAGCCGCCACACGTAACTTGCGACGATCAGTCCAATGACCAGCATCGACAGCGGCCCCAGATATTTCTCGACGTCGTCAAACTTTGCACCAAGCACATAACCGACGCCCGCCAGCGCCGCCGACCAGCCCGCCGTTCCCAGCGTTGAAAATACCAGAAATCGGCGCTGTGACATGCCGAACAGCCCGGCCGGGACCGAAATCAACGAGCGGAGCGTCGGAATCATCCGCGCTATCAGCACAATGATGGAACCATGGCGGTCAAACATCCGGTGGCCGCGCTCTACCTCGGCCCAGTCGAGCGTCAGCCAGCGGGAATAGCGGTCGATCAGCCACTGCATCCGGTCCCGCCCCAGTTTGATGGCCAGTATGAACCACAGCCAGTTGCCGACCATCGCCCCCGCCGTACCCGCGGCGACGACACCGCCAAAGTTCAGCGTGCCGCGCGCCGCCGCGACGCCCGCGACTGTCATGATCACCTCTGACGGGACCGGCGGAAACACGGTTTCAAGCAGCATGAGCAGCGCGACCCCGGCATAGCCCCCAGTGTCGACAAGGCGGATAATCCAATCTTCCATGTCCGTATTACCCCAGACGCAGCTCTATCGCATCCCAGATCATCCCAGCGATGTCGCTGTTGTTGAACCGGTCGATGGCGACGATGCCAGTGGGGGAGGTGACATTGATTTCGGTCAGCCATTCGCCGCCGATGACATCGATGCCAACGAAAATCAGTCCGCGTTCGCGCAAATGTGGTCCCAGCGCTGCACAGATTTCTGCTTCGCGCGGTGTCAGCACGGTTGCCTCGGCATAGCCGCCGACAGCCAGGTTGCTGCGAAATTCGCCTTCACCAGGGCGGCGGTTAATTGCGCCCGCGATTTCGCCATCGACCAATACGATGCGCTTATCGCCCTGTGCGACCGAGGGCAGGAATTTCTGAACCATGAAGGGTTCGGGCCACACCTGACCGAATAATTCCACCAATGCGCCCAAATTGCTGCCGTCGGCGTCGATACGGAACACGGCCTTGCCGCCATTGCCGTGCAGCGGTTTGACGACCACCGCGCCGTGCTGCGCCTGAAACCGCTTCACCTCGTCCAGGTCGCGCGTGACCAGCGTTGGCGGCATGAATTGCGGAAAATCGAGGACAAAAACTTTCTCGGGCGCATTGCGCACGGACACGGGGTCATTGACCACCAGTGTCTGGCCCTGAATGCGCTCCAGCAGCCAGGTGGCGGTAAGGTAGCCAAGGTCGAACGGTGGATCCTGGCGCATCAGCACGACGTCAATATCGGTACCAAGGTTGATGCGTGCCGGTTCGCCAAAGCGATAGTGGGTGCCCGCGACTCTTTGCAGATCATGGACAGGATGCGCCAGCGCGGTCAGCCGGTCCGTTTCCCAGCTTAGCGTCCGTACATCATAATGCCAGATCGCATGGCCGCGCGCCTGTCCGCACAGCATCAGGGCAAAGCTGGAATCCCCGCCGATATTAATCCCGTCCATTGGGTCCATCTGAACCGCCACGCGTAAACTCATCGGCCCTATTCCCCTCATGGCTGCCAGACGTTGGTCAGATGGTGCGGACGACGCCAAGGCGCAAGCAGCATCACGTCAACGCGAATGTTTTCGCGGGGCCGGGCCAGACGCGGGGCCAGCATGCTCGCCGCCGCCGCCACACGCCGCAGGCGCCATGCGTCGATGGCCGTATCGAGGTCGGCGGCGTTGGCCCGCCACTTCACCTCGATAAACGCCAGCGTGCCGCCGCGCCGGGCGATCAGATCGACCTCTCCCACACCGACCCGCTGGCGCTGTGCCACAATACGCCAACCGTGCAGCCGCAGCCACCACGCCGCGAGCGTCTCGCCGCGCCGTCCGCGGGCTTCGGCCCGCTGGCGATTCATGGCCGCACTTTCAGGGTCAGTCCGCGCGCATAGACGTCGCTGCGCTCGCGCCCGAATCGGGCCGCCACCGATTTTGCCGCCTTGGCAACATTCATGGTCAGCAACGCTTCGGTAAGTGCACCATCCACCGCCGCGTCGTCGCCATCTTCCGCCGTATCAGCAGCGGGCGGCGCGACCATCAGTACAATTTCGCCTTTGGGCGGTGCACCGGTATAGCGTGCTGCCAAATCGTTCAGTGTGCCCGTCACGCATTCCTCGTACAACTTGGTCAGTTCACGGGCGACGGCGGCGTCGCGGTCGCCCAGCCCATCTGCCAGCGCCGCCAGCGTTGCTGCAAGGCGCGGTCCGCTTTCATACAGCACCAGCGTTCCGCGAACGGTGGCCAGTTCGGCAATGGCATCGCCGCGTGCCTTGGCCTTGGTGGGCAGAAAACCGGCAAACAGGAACCGGTCGGTCGGCAATCCCGCCAGCGTCAGTGCGGCAATGGCGGCGCAGGGGCCGGGCAGGGTGATGATATTGCGCCCCGCCGCGCGGGCATCCCGCACCAGCTTATACCCTGGATCAGAGATTAACGGTGTGCCGGCGTCACTGACAAGCGCGACCACTTCATTCGCCGCGCGGTCAACCAGCGCGGCGCGTACGCTGGCATCGCTATGATCGTGATATGCCACCAATGGTATCTTGATTGCCAGATGCCGCAGCAGCTTTGCTGTCACACGCGTGTCTTCAGCCGCAATCACGTCAGCGCCTTTCAACAGCGCAGCGGCGCGAAGCGTCAAGTCGCCAAGGTTGCCGATTGGGGTGGCAACGATGTACAGACCAGGCAAGGGAGTTTTGGTGATGGACGAATCCGGCATGACGGCACTGATGGCAGAAACCATGGCCAAGCGCCAAGCGGAAGCGCACGGCCTGCCACGTCGTTGGTTAAAGGGCGTGGCGATGGCAGCCCTCACGCTGGTCCTGGCCGCGTGTCAGGTGGTCCCCAGAACGAGCGGTCCGGGCATCGCACCCCCGCCCGCTCGCCCGCAGGAAACTGGGGTAGAGCCGGGACTTCCGATTGATACCGATCGCCACCGCGTGGCTTTGCTGGTCCCGCAGACCGGGTCCAATGCCGATGTCGGCAATGCGATTGCCAATGCCACCACGCTGGCCCTGCTGGATACCAAGGCTGACCGGGTCCGTATTACCATTTACGATACGGCGTTGGGATCGGCGGCGGCGGCGCGGCAAGCGGTGGCCGATGGCAACAAGCTGATCCTTGGGCCCCTGCTTTCTGAAGATGTGACTGCCGTTGCCCCTATTGCCCGCGCGGCGGGTGTGTCCGTGCTCAGCTTTTCCAACGACAGCAGCGTTGCCGGCAATGGCGTTTTCATCATGGGATTCGTACCTGGCCAGTCGGTCGAGCGCGTGGTTGGTCATGCCCGGGCGCAGGGTTTGAGCCGTTTTGGCGCGCTGGTGCCGAAAAGCGTTTATGGCGACCGCGCCGCCGCCGCCTTTCGTGAGGCTGTCGATGGGGCGGGCGGAACGCTGGTCGCGATCGAGGGCTATGAGCGGTCGGCCACGGCACTGACTGGCGCGGCAAGGCGGCTTGCTGCGGCGGGCGCAATGGACGCGGTGCTGATCGCGGATAGCGGTGGCAATGCGGTGCGCGCAGTGCCGCTGGTCAATGCTGATGGTGGTAAACGGATGCTGGGCACGGAATTGTGGAATACCGATGCGGCGCTTGCGTCGAACCCGGTCATGCGCGGGGCATGGTTCGCCAGCGTGTCGGATGGTCTGTATGGCCAGCTTGCGACCAAATATCGCACGCGCTTTGGCCGACAATCCTATCGCCTGGCCAGCCTCGGCTATGACGCTGTGCTGCTTACGGTCCGGGTGTCGCGCGATTGGCGTCCGGGCACCAGCTTTCCTGCGAACCGCCTGCTCGCGGCGGATGGTTTTGGCGGGATCGACGGCATTTTCCGCTTTAACCAGCGCGGCGTTGCGATGCGCGCTTTAGAGGTCAGCGAAATCGGTGCGGGCGGGTTTCGGGTGATCGCGGCGGCGCCGACCAAATGGTAGCGGCGTGGCGCAGGCGTCACACTAAGCGGAAAAGCGTGTCGGCCCGTGTCGATCAAGCCTTTACCTTGCCGTGAAAATGGCGGTAAGAGCGCCGCTTGATGAAACCTACAGGAGAATCCGCTATACCCCCGCCAATGACCCGCCGATCGCTGGCCCCGCCCCCGCCGAAAAGCGGCCCGCGATTCAATGAATATATCACTGTACCCAAGGTGCGGGTGATCGACGAAGAGGGCGAAAATCTGGGGGTCATGCTGACCGCTGAAGCCATTGAACAGGCCGCATCCGTCGGGCTCGACCTTGTCGAAGTGTCGCCCGGTGCCGATCCCCCAGTGTGCAAATTCCTCGACGTCGGCAAATATAAATATGAGGCCCAGAAAAAGGCCAACGCCGCGCGCAAAAATCAAAAGACGCAGGAAATCAAAGAGATTAAGATGCGTCCGAACATCGATGACCATGATTTCGATGTAAAAATGCGCAAAGTGTTCGATTTTCTGGCCGAAGGCGACAAGGTCAAGATGACGATGCGCTTTCGCGGCCGCGAAATGAGCCATACCCAGCTTGGCCTGGCCGTGTTGCAGCGCGTCGCCGAACAAACCGCCGAAATCGCCAAGGTCGAAGCACATCCACGCACCGAAGGCCGTCAGATGTTGATGGTGATCGCGCCGAAATAACTTCGCGCCTTATCCAAACTGAAATTCAAGGGCGGTTTCCTCGGCGAGGATGCCGCCCTTGTCATATCGCCGCTCGATAATCTGCCCGCCCCCGTCGCGGTTGATCGCCACCAGCGTTGAACAGCGCGTGCCATAAACGGGGCTGCACAGGAACAGCGCTGGGGCATCTTTCGCCTGCAATGCCGTGAACAGGCTTTCTGGCGTGTCGGTCGCTTCTGTCACCCATGACGCCAGCACCGCCCCCAGCCGCGCGGCACGCGGGCAGGCGCTGCCTTCGGCTTCATTGGCGAGCGCATGCACGCCTGCACCAAGCGCGCTGACCATCGGCGCAGGGCGATTGGTGAACAGCTGCACGGTGTCGCCCGCCACGCTCAGCAGGCTAAACCCGTTAAAGGCATTGAGCATTGCGGGCGCAGGATCAGCAAAGGTGCCGCTGTCCGCCAGCATATCGGTGACCAGCACTCCGCGCGACGCTTTGCCCCCATCTGGCGCTGCGCCGCTGCGCACGTTGGTGACGACAACGAGCCGCGTCAGCGCCGGCTGCACCCCCAGCCACGTCCCGCCGCCCACCAGATCGCGCCCGGCGATGATCCCGCTGCCGTCATTCCAGGCATGGAGCGGTGCTGAGACGCGGGCATGAAATTCATCACGGTTACCGATCATGATGATCGGCCAGTCGGGATGCTGATTGAGGGCAAGGGCAACGACACACATGGTGCGGAGTTATGGCGGAGATGGTGATAGAACGCGAGAGGCGCTCAGGCCGCCTTGCGTTGTACCGTCAATTCAAGGCCGAGCGCGCTCAGCATCGTTGTCGGTGTTTCCAGCGTCGGGTTGCCGTTCTCGGAAAGCGCGGTGGACAGTGCCTGACGGCCAAGGCCTGTTGCCTTGGCAATTTCGGTCATTCCTTTGGAACGGGCGACATCGCCGATGGCGCTGGTGCGGGATTGCCCGTCAGCGCGGACCGGATGCTGCGCAGAAGTTTGCCCAATATCCAGATCACGGCGACGGCCGCTAACCCCAGCAGCAGCGCAATACCGATAGCCAGCGGCGGAAAGGCAATGGTTAGCGCCAGCAGGCCGCCCGTGGCGATATCCTCGCCCGCCGACACCGCAACATTGGTAAAGGGTTCAGGGCTGGTATTGACCACCGCGCGGGTGGTCGCCTTTGCCCCATGGCTGAGCAGCGCGCCGCCGCCGCCAAGCAGGAAGGCGATGACCTGCCATGTCGGATCCTGTGCATCGACCAGCGCCAGTGCCAGCAAAGCGCCGCCAAGCGGGCGAATGATGGTGTGCGCCATATCCCACAAACTATCCACCCAGGCCACTTTGTCGGCCAGAAATTCGGCCAGCGTTCCGACGGCCGCGACGCCCAGCACCCATGGTTCGGCAAGCACTTGCAAAGCGGCGAGGTGGTCGGGCAGGGGCAGCCAGCCATAGCGCATGGCTCCGCCCACCGCGAGGATGGTCAGGTAAAGCCGCCAGCCAGCCAGCAGGCTGAGGCTGCCTGCCACACCGATAATCTCGACGATGCCCATGCGTCCCCCCCACCCCAATGCCAACTTTGTGACGCCAGCATGCGCGCCTGTGCGACAGGGTGCAAGAGCTTGCACAGGGCTGTCTTTGCGCTACCAAGCAGCGATGGCAGTGGAAGAATATATCGCAGGCGCAATTCCGGCCGCGACGCTCGTAATCATGCGTCCCGGCGCGGATGAAGCAGAATTGTTGCTGGTCAAGCGGGCCTCAACCATGGCTTTTGCTGCGGGAGCCGTGGTATTTCCTGGCGGTCGGATTGATCCGGATGATTATGTCGTCGCCGCAATGCACGGGGGCGCAGCGAACGATGTCGAGGCCGCCGCGCGCATCGCCGCATTGCGCGAGACGTTGGAGGAAACGGGTCTGGCCGTGGGCTGGCCCGCACTTTCCGCCGCCGACATTCCGGCAGTTCGCGCCGCGCTGCTTGCCGAAGTGTCGCTATCGTCCATTCTGGCCGAACGTGGCGAACGTTTGGACATGAGCGCGCTGTTCGCCTTTGCGCGGTGGTGCCCGAATTTTAAGGAAAGCCGCACATTCGACACCTGGTTCTTTGCGGCACGGGCACCGGATCACGGCCATGAACTGTCCGTCAGCATCGCCGAGCATAGTCATATTTTCTGGGATTCGGCATCTGCTGCACTCGCAGCGGCGGATGCCGGTGACATTAGCATCATTTTTCCGACGCGCCGCAATCTTGAACGGTTGGCGGGGCATGCCACGCTGGACACCTTCGCTGCGCATGCCTCTGCTTTCCCCGTGCGGCGCATCACGCCTTGGCTCGAACAGCATGGCGACGGGACCATGCTGTGCATTCCGGATGATCTTGGTTATCCGGTTACCAGCGAAGTTTGGGCCAGTGTCAGGCGCGGATGAATGGCCCGCGAAAACCCTCAGCAGACAGCGCGCGCACAAGCTTTGCGCGGATAATTCCATTCGCCGCCATTATCTTACGGCTCATCCCAAAGGTTATGGAATCAATAAGGCGGCGCAAAAAGCATGTTGCAATCTGCCTATCCCCTGCGTAAAGGGCGCAGGACTGTCTGGTACGGGGAGAGATACTCCGTCTTATAACCGTGCCGGAATGTTGGCAGTCCAGTGGATGGAGACGAAAATGAATAAGCTCAATAAGGCGGCTGTAGCGCTTGCCGCCATGTCAATGGTCGCAGCTCCGGTTGCAGCTTCGGCAGCATCGATCGCAGACCTCCGCGCCGTCTCGGCAGTGGAAGGTTCCAGCGAAATGGAAGGTTCGTCGTGGATCCTGATTTTGCTCGGCGTTGCCGCAGCGATTGCAGGTATCGTGGCGATTGCCGACGGTAGCGACGATTCGCCGACCAGCCCGTAATTGGCTGTCGGTTAAACCGATATTTCGAAAGGGCCGCTGTCTTCGGACGGCGGCCCTTTCTCGTTGTACCCTGATAAGCAGCGCTGGCTGCCTGGTCCCACGTGGCGACGGGCTGCAGTGGCTGGGGCTGATGTTACAAGCGTATATTCCGCAAGGTTCGTGATGGTGTGAGCGGAATTGCGGCGCGGGCCTGCGCCGCCGCTGATCGATCAATCTTTGCAAATAGCAGCGTAGGGCTTGCCCCTGCTGCCGTGCCGCCCGGTGCCTCGGCCAGGATCGTCCCCCATGGGTCAATGACCATGCTATGCCCAAACGTCGTCCGGCCATCGGCGTGCGTCCCTGTCTGCGCGGCGGCAATGACATGGCAGCCCGTTTCAATCGCCCGCGCCCGCAGCAGAACATGCCAGTGGGCCGCGCCAGTGGGCACGGTGAAAGCCGCAGGAACAGCGATGGCCTCTG
>Ga0105045_10001857_pt1 | contig 17489 bp, 10 predicted proteins | sample MAT02_FD_78089 | JGI IMG/M metagenome (GOLD analysis project Ga0105045, IMG submission 78089) | Freshwater microbial communities from Lake Fryxell liftoff mats and glacier meltwater in Antarctica - MAT-02 (megahit assembly) | ecosystem: Environmental > Aquatic > Freshwater > Ice > Liftoff... | reverse complement strand
CGGCACGGCGAAGGGCTCCGGCGAACTCGCCATGCTGCGCGCGACCGAAGCCACGATCGACCTGCCAGAGGAACTGGCCGTCACACAGCTCACGGTCGCGCTGGACGGGGAGATCGAGACGTTGCAGTTACCGCTCCGCTACGCGATCAGGCCGGGTGCGTTGCGGGTGGCCGTCCCTGGCTGATTCTGCTCGCCCGCGCTCAGCGCGCCGTCAGCGGCGCGACCGACACTTTCTCGACATGCAAATTCAGCGCGTGGTTGACGCGCAGGCCCACGATGCCATCGGTCGGCAACTCGCTGCGTGCTGCGTCGAGCACCTGCGTGCCGCCAACCCACATCGTGACGCGATCTGCGCGCGCCTCGATCACGAGCGGATACGTCACGTTGGCGCCGGCGGTCGCGGTCCACTGCGGAATCGCCGCGCTCGACGTCCAGTCACGCACCGTTCGCGTGGCGTCACCCTCACGAACCTTGAGCAGCGCCTTGCCGTCACGCCGAACCAGCGCGTATGCGTAGGTGGGGGCAAGCGAGTTCAGCCCGCGGCCGCCGAAGATCACGCCGAACCCTTCAGCGCGTGCCCCCGGATTGAACAGGTGGATCGTCGCCTGGAGACGCCAGTTGCCCGTCGCCCGCATCGTGCTGTCGAAGACGATCGTCGCCGGGCCGGTGGTGACGCGGAATCCAGGCTTCATCTCCACCAGCTGCACCTCGGCGCGATTGCCGCCGGCATCAGGTCGTGCGACCCATCCCGGTGGAGACTTCGCCGGTGCGGCAGCCGGTCTGGCCTGCGCAGTCGCGTGTGCGGGAAGTCCTGCGAGTGCGCCGAGCATGCAGGCGCCGAGTGCCGCTGAGCGGCGGAATGTCGCATTGGTCATGCAGACAAGGTCGGACCGCGCTCGACGTTGCGCAATCATCGCGCCCCTGATCGCCGCCGCGGTCCGTCGTCAACGCGGACCACCACCGAGGTGGCGGTCGAAATGCGCCACCAGTCGCCGCAACAGGTAGGCGGCGTAGTACGGACGCTGCGTCCAGCCATGGGTCGCCGCCGGCGCGAACGCGAAGTCGAAGTCCTTGCCGAGTCGCATGAACTCCTCGGCGAGCGTGACACTGGTGGCAAACGGCACCACGTCGTCCTGCATGCCGTGGATGATCAGCAGATGATCGCGCAGGTTGCCCGCGTACTGCAGCGCGCCGCGCGTGAACGTCTGCGGGTGCGTCTGCGGACGTCGTGCAATGGCGACGTCATCACTGCCGAAGAACCTTGGATCGGTCGCTGGCGCACCGGCGACGCCTGCCTGGAACAGGCCCGGCTTCTTCAGCAGCGAGTAGACGGTGAGTGTGCCGCCGTAGCTGCTGCCCCAGATGCCGAACCGCATCGGGGCCACGAAGGGCAGTGTCTTCATGTAGTCCACGGCGGCCTGCAGATCCTCCAGGTCCTCGCCGCCCCAGTCCATCAGAAATTGCTCGCGGAAGTCGCGGCCGTAGCCGGTGCTGCCGCGCACGTCGACCTGCACGACGATGTATCCCTTCTCGATGGCGAGGTACTGCTGCAGCGTTGCGTAACGACCCTCCCAGCGATTGCGTACCGTATTGGAGTAGACAGGGCCGAACAGGACAGGATATTGCTTCGTGCGATCGAGGTTCGGCGGGTAGGTGATGCGGAGGTGCAGCGGTGGCGTGCCGAGTCGCGTCGGGAATGCGACGTACTCAGGTTGGATCCACTCGGTCGTTGCGAAGTCAGCGGCCTGTGAGCGTGTGATGCGGCGTTCCGCGGCACCGGGCGCCACGTCGAGCAGGTAGAGCTCCAGCGGCGTCACGTCGTTCGATGACAGCAGCGCGATGTTGCGGCCGTCGGGCGACACGAACGGCGTGTGGGTCCCGGCGCGCGTGGTGAGCTGGCGCTTTCGCGAGCCGTCGGCCTGCATGCGCCAGACATGACGCTCCGAGGGGCGCGGCTCGGAACTCACCCAGGTGATGCTGCGCGTGGCGGCATTCGCGACGGCCGCGCCGGCGACGTCGTGCGGCCCCGCAGTGAGTGCGCGGAGCACCGTGTCGCCGGGCGTGAGGAGATAGACGCGATAGCGATCATCGAGATCGCCGGTCAGCAGGATGTGCACACCGTCGGCAGCCCACGCAGACGCGATGTCGTTGTAGATGCGGGTGTCGCGATGGTCGTGCCAGATGCGTCGCGCCGTCGCGGTGCCCGGCGCGACCAGGTACACGCCCCGGTCGACGGCGTCGTCACTCTCGCGATCGATCAGCAGCGTGCCGGATGGTGACCAGGCGAAGTTCACGATCCTTGTCGCGCTCGAGTCGGGCAGCTCGATGAAACGGATGGCGTACGTGGCGACATCGAGCAGGCCGACCTTCCGCACTTCGTTCGCGTCACCCGGCGCGCTGCGTCGCACGGCGTTCAGCGTCGGCGCGGCACCGAGGTAGTACGGGATGCGCATCGTCGGCACGCCGCGGCGGTCGACGTAGTGCACGGCGATGGTCTTCGAGTCCGGCGACCAGTCGTACGCGGGTGCGTCGCCGCCCCACGTTGCCGTGCCGATCTCGATGTCCGCGCGAAAGTAGGTGCCCAGCGGCACCGTCCCGATCGGCGCGACGGCGACGTGGGTCAGGCGAACCGGCGCAGTACCGGCCATTGGCATGAGCCAGAGGTCGCCGTCGCGCAGGAAGGAGATCTGCCGGCCATCAGGTGACACGGCGACGTCGGACCTGTCCCCGCCGTCCGTGGTGAGCCGCGTGAGCCCTCCCGTCAGCGTCGAGCGCCAGAGGTCACCTCCCTGTATGAAAATCAGTGCGTCGCCCGCCGGGAGCCAGGCGAAGTCGCTGACCGGCGACGCGTTGGATGCCGGCAGCAGGCGCTGCGGCGTGACGCCCGCGCGATCCACGAGCCAGATCGAGCGGGCCGGCTCGCCGCGATCATTCCAGAGAAAGGCGAGCTGCCGGGAGGTGGGCGACCATCGCGGTACGGTCGGCGTCGTACCGGTGAGCGATGGCGTCGCCATCAGGCGCTCGATGGTCAGCGGCACACGCGCGGCCTGTCCGCGGGCGGTCGCAGTACCCAGCAGCTGTGCGGCGAGCATCGCGCGCACCGACAGGCGCAGGGCAGAATTGATGGGCATCATGGCGCGTCGGTCGGAAAACTGTTCGAAGTTCTGTCGGAAGTTCACGGGTGCTGCCGTTCGCCATGTCCACGTGACGCGTCCGGCCCGTCGACAACGGCGTGGCCATGGGTCGCGTTGCCGACGGCCAGCTCGAGCGCGTCCCGCTGCGCCTGCAAGAATACTTCAGGGGACTGGCCTCGGGGCCGATACCACAACGGGAGGCGCCACGGGCCCACCGTCCATGCCGCCGCCCACACGCCCCGAACCGACGCGCATGTTTCAGTCACTGACTCTCCGCTCCAAGATTCTCGCGCTGCCAGTCGTCGCGATGATCGGCTTTGTCGTCACGCTCGCGACGTCGGTCGTTTCCGGCCGACGCGCTCAGGCCGAACTGGGCCGCATCGAGACGCAGGCCATCCCGGCGCTCGAGGCAAGCCGTCGCCTCGAACTGCGGCTCGACTCGTACCAGCGCGCGCTGCGCGATGCGGTGGCGGCCAGCGACACACTCTCGGTGATCGAGGCGGACACGCTGACGGCCGGTTTCACGGCCGTCGCCGATTCGCTGCTGCAGAACGCCTCCGCCGACAAGATGACGATCACGGCGATCCGCAAGGATTTCGATACCTACGCGACGCAGGCGCGCGCCGGCAGCATCGGGATGATCAGCGGCAAAGCCGGAGATCGTACAGCCACGATGCAGGCGATGCGCTCCGGCTACGAGGCGCTCTCGAAGAAGCTCACGGCGCACCTCGAGGCGCAGCAGGCTGGTATTGCGACCGCATTCACGATCGCCAATCGGCTGCAGGACATCATGCTTCAGGTCACTGCGGGCGTGCTGGTCGTCTCGCTGCTGGTGCTCGGATTCCTGGCCATCGCGACGCTGCGCAGCGTCGTCGGCGCCGTGAAGGCGCTGTCCACCGCCGCCACCGAGATCGCACAGGGCAAGATCGATCAACAGATCGTCGTCACCAGCACCGATGAAATCGGGACGCTCAGCCTCGCCGTCCGAAGCATGGTGGAGTACATCGGCGGCGTGACGAATGCCGCAGACCGTCTGGCGTCTGGCGATCTGTCGTCCACCGTGCAGGTGCGCTCGGAACATGACGTGCTCTCGCGGAGCATCAATCGCGCCACGGAGACGCTGCGCAAGATCGTGGGCGAGGCGAATGGCGTGATCGAGGCTGCCAAGCACGGCGACCTCGCGAAGCGCGGTGATGCGACGCAGTTCCATGGTGCCTACTTCGAGCTCATCGACGGGACGAACGCCATGCTCGATGCGGTCGTCGAACCAATCACCGAGGCGAAGGATGTGCTCCGCCGCGTGGCCGATCGCGATCTCTCGGCGCGTGTGGTGGGCGCCTATCGAGGCGAGCATGCCGCAATCAAGGAATCGCTCAACACGGCGCTGGAGAACATCGCGGAGGTCTTCGCGTCACTGACGGCGGCGATCGAACAGGTGAATGCGGCATCGACCGAGATCGGCGATGGGAGTCAGGAGCTCGCGAACGGTGCGTCCGACCAGGCTGGCGCGATCGACCAGGTCACGAACCGCATCAAGGTGGTGGACGAGCGAACCAAGGCAAACGTCGCAAGTGCCCGCGAGGCACGCGCTGCAATGGAGCGTGCGAACACCTCCACGGAGCAGGGGGTCGAGCGCATGGTGGCGCTGGCCGACGCGGTGGCGGAGATCAAGCGCTCCGCCGATGCGACCGCGAAGATCGTGAAGACCATCGACGAAATCGCGTTCCAGACGAACCTGCTTGCACTCAATGCGGCGGTGGAGGCAGCGCGCGCCGGCGATGCGGGCAAGGGCTTCGCCGTGGTGGCCGACGAAGTGCGCAGCCTGGCGATCCGCGCCTCGGAAGCGTCGCGCAACACGGCGACGCTGATCGAGGAGTCGGTCGCGAAGGCGGAGACGGGCGTGACCCTGAATGAGAGCGTCAAGCGTCATCTGGAAGAGATCCGCGCCGGCGTACAGGGAGCCGCGGCAATCATGAACGAGATCGCGCAAGGAGCCTTGGCGCAGGAGAAGGAGCTGGCCGAGGTCACGGAGTCGATGGCACAGATCGGCAGCCTGACGCAGCGCACCGCTGCCAACGCCGAGGAGTCGGCGAGTGCGGCGGCGGAGCTCTCGGCGCAGGCGCGCGAGATGCACGAACTGGCCGCACAGTTCGATGTCGGTGACGCGGGGACGCAGGCCTACGTCGAACCGCCGCGTCGCCAGGAGCCCGTGTCGCGTGTGTCGGTCGGCGCGCGACGTCCGGCACCGGTGCGCACTGCGGCACCGGCGCGGGCCAAGGCTGCACCAGCTGCGCGCAGTGCCGCTGCAATGGGTAGCGCCTCTCAATCCGGTGGCAGCACCGCCTCGGCGATGATTCCGTTCGATGACGATGACGATGGGGACGACATCCTGAACTCGTTTTGATGAGCGACGGCCTCCGGGCAGAATGGAGCACGTCGAACGGCAGCCGCGAAGTGCTTCGCGGCTGCCGTTCGCTCGTGTGGGTGCACGCCTCATGCACACGCGTGCGGCGGCCGATACCGCAAGCAAGAGATTCGTGCATCCCTCGATGGATGCGGGTTCCCGCGACACACCAGCGTCATGCCTGACACCGAACCTGCCCACGAGCGCGCGCGCGCTGCGCTGACGTCAACCGCCGCGCAGCGTCTTCAGACGGATGCGCTGAGCCGCAGCCTGCACCAGCGCCTCCGCGGGACAATCCTTGCCAGCTTCGGCCTGCTGGCGGTTGCCGGGGCGATTGGCTCGTGGCGGGAAAATCCGTCACTGATGCTCGTGATCGCCAGCCTGCTCGTCCTGACGATCGCCTTCGTCACGGAGCCGATCGTGCGCCTGGCGCAGCGTCAGCATCGTTTGCTGCAGGAACGCTGCGAGGAGTATGAGCGATTGTCCATGGCGGTCACGCGCACGACGAACGCGGTGGTCTTCACCGACGTCGAGCGGCGGATCACATGGGTGAACGACAGCTTCACCCGCCTGACGGAATACAGCGCAGCCGAGGCCGTGGGCCGGTCGGCGGGCGCACTGATGCAGTGCGCTCGTACGGATCCGCGCACGGTGGCGAGGATGCGTGAGGCGCTCATGGCAGGCAGGCCGTTTCAATGCGAGGCCATCAACCGGACCAAGCATGGACGCGAGTACTGGGTTGCGCTGGATATTCAGCCGATCCATGATGCCGACGGTGTGCTGACTGGATTCTCGGCCATCGAGACGGACGTCACGGCGCAGGTGGAGCAGCGCGAGCGCCTCGCGTCGATCTTCGAGACGGTGACTGCAGGTGTCATTCTCGTTGCCGCCGATGCGTCGATTCTCGAGTGCAACACGGCGGCCGCGCAGATTCTGGGCCTGTCGATGGACCAGCTGCGTGGACGCGCGGCGATCGACCCTGAATGGGGGAGCATCAGGCGCGACGGGAGCGAGCTTCCGGCGAGCGAACTCCCGGGGGCAGTGACGTTGCGTACAGGTGTGCCACAACGTGGCGTCGTGCAGGGCGTGCGACTGCCGGATGGCACGCGGCGGTGGATCTCCGTCAACACGGATCCGCTTCGAAACGCTGGCGGCGACGTGACATCCGTGGTCGCGAGCTTCAGTGACATCACGGCGCTGCTGGATCACGAACACCGCATGGAGCTCGTGGTCCGTGGTGCCGGGCTTGGCACCTGGGATTGGCATGTCCCGAGCGGTCAGGTGATCTTCAACGCGCGGTCGGCCGAAATGCTCGGCTTCGCGCTCGACGAGTTCGAGTCCACGAACGCGATGTGGGAGAGCCTGCTGCATCCGGACGATCGTGACGCCGTGGCGGCGCAGTTGGCCGCGCATTTCGAAGGCCGGACACGCGAGTTCCGCTGCGAGCACCGGCAGCGTCGCAAGGACGGTTCGTGGGCGTGGGTGCTGGGCGCAGGGCAGGTGATCGAACGCGCCCCGGACGGCACGCCGGTGCGCGCGACAGGGATCAACCTCGACCTCTCGGTCACCAAGATGCTCGAGGAGCGCGCCGCAGAGGCGCAGGAGCGGTTCGAGGCGGCGATCGAGGGCACGAGCGACGGCCTGTTCGACTGGACGGTCACGAGCGGCGCCATCTGGCTGTCGCCACGCGCCTGGGAGCTGCTTGGCTATCCACCCATGGGGCCGTATCCGCTGGCGCCACGCGACACGTTCATGGCGCGTGTGCATCCGGAAGACCTGGCGGAGATGCAGCAGGGACTGGACGCCCTCATGCAGCAGGATACGCCCTTCAACGTCGCGCTCCGCCTGCGACTGCTCAACGGCCAGTTCCACTGGTTCGCCACACGATGCCGCGCGCAACGCGATCGTAACGGGCGTCCGGTGCGCCTCGCCGGTTCGCTGCGCGACATCCAGGTCAACAAGGAGGCGGAGTTCCAGCTCGTCTACGCGCGCCGAAACGCAGAGTCCGCGTTGCGCGAGGTCACGGCACTGCGCAATGCGCTCGACGAGCACTCCATCATCTCGGTCGCGGACCGCAGCGGTCGCATCATCGAAGTGAACACCGGCTTCGCGCGCATCAGCGGCTACTTGCCAGAGGAGCTGGACGGCAGGGATCACCGGATGCTGAACTCAGGCGTTCATTCGCCGGAGTTCTTGCGTGCCATGTGGCGGATCGTGACGAGCGGGCGCGCGTGGCGCGGGGAAGTCTGCAACCGTCGCAACGACGGCACGCTGTACTGGGTCGACACCACGATCGTGCCGTACCTGCACGTGGACGGCTCGATCGAGAAGTATGTGGCGATCGGCTTCGACATCACCGCACAGAAGCGGACCGCAGAAGCGCTGCTCGCCGCGCGTGCGGAGACGGAGGAAGCGAATCGCCTGTTGCTGGAGACGAATCGCGTGCTCGAGGATGCGACCATCCTTGCAAACGACATGGCGGCGCAGGCGGCGATGGCGAGTCACACGAAGAGCGAGTTCCTGGCCAACATGAGCCACGAGATCCGTACGCCGCTGACCGCGATCCTGGGCTACACGGACATCCTGCATGATGAGCTGAGCGGCACCGACAGCGAGTCGCGCGGCGTTGCGGCGGTGGAGACGATCCGCCTCGCGGGAGAGCATCTGCTGGTGGTGATCAACGACATTCTCGATCTCTCGAAAATCGAGGCTGGGCGCCTCGTGATCGAGCAGGTCGAGACGCAGCTGCCGCAGTTGCTGTTCGATGTGGACAGCCTGATGCAGGCCCGCGCGACTGCGAAGCATCTGACATTGCGCAACTTACTCCGGACGCCGATCCCAACCCGCATAAAGAGCGATCCGACGCGGCTGCGCCAGATTCTCATGAACCTGGTCGGCAATGCGGTGAAGTTCACCGACGTCGGCCGCATCGATGTTCGCACGCTCGTGGTGCCGGCTCCCGATGGCAGCGGATCCGTGCTGCGCGTGGAGGTCGAGGACACTGGGCCTGGCATGACGCAGGCGCAGGCGAAGCAGCTGTTCCAGCCGTTCACGCAGGCCGACGAGTCGGTGACGCGACGGCACGGCGGCACCGGCCTCGGGCTCACCATCTCTCGTCGTCTGGCGGGGCTGATGGGTGGCACCGTCACGCTCGAGTTCACCATGCCCGGGCGTGGCTCGCGCTTCGTGCTGGAACTGCCGCTCGTCGCGTCCATCGACACCGTGCTCGTGCAGAACCTGGAGGAATGCACACAGGATCGGCATGCGGCCGTCACGGCCATGTCGCAACCGCAGCCGGTGCTGTGCGGACGGATCCTGCTCGCCGAGGACGGCGATGACAACCGGCGTCTGATCACATGCCATCTCGCGCGCGCCGGAGCGGACGTCACGGTCGCGGAGAATGGGCGGATAGCGCTGGACGCGATCCTGGCCGCGCAGCAGGCCGGGCAACCGTTCGACCTGCTCGTCACTGACATGCAGATGCCATTCATGGACGGCTACGCACTGGCGCGCGCGCTGCGCAAGCAGCATGTGCCGATCCCGATCATCGCCCTGACGGCACATGCGATGGCCGAGGACCGGACGAAATGCATCGATGCCGGCTGCGACGACTACGTCACGAAACCGATCGACCGTCATGCGCTGATCGCGGTCTGCGCCGCCTGGATGCGTGCCGGGGATTCCAACACCAGCGGGCCAGCTGCAGCAACTGCACCGGCACGGCAAAATGCCACGGCACGCGCATCCGCACGCCGCGCGCCTCCGTCGCCGCACGTCGACCCGGCGCCGGAAACCGAGGCAATCCTGCTCAGCGATCTGGCGGACGACCCCGACATGCTGGAGCTGATCCAGTCGTTCCTCGTGCAACTCGGGGCACGTGTGGAGGTGTTCGAGCAGCTCCGGCAGCCGGGCGATCGCACCGTGCTCGCATCGAAGGCGCACCAGCTCAAGGGGGCCGCCGGCGGGTACGGCTACATGTCGATCAGCACCGCAGCACGCGAGGTGGAGCGCTTCGCTGCATCAGGTGGGACGCAACGGGAGTGCGATGCCGCCGTCGACGAGCTGGTCGCGCGCTGCCGTGCGGCGATCCGCGGTGGCCAGGCGACCGCTGCGGCCGGGCTGGGTGGTGCGCCGTGATCGATGCAGTGGTGTGACGGACGGCGATGAACCGCGCGATTCGGCAACGCTGCCAGCAACGCAATGGACGCCATGAACGCCATGAACGCCATGAACGCCTCGTATCGTTCGTCATCGATGCCGGCATCAGACGTCGGCATTCGTCCATGCGCCATCGACGCGCGCAAGCTCCCTGAGAATCTGTTCGTCGGCCATTGCTCCTCTGATGTCCGTGAAAGCACGGCAGGATTGGTCCGATCTACACACCCCCCAGTACATAGGGTCTGCATGGGGTCGGTCGACGTGGATCCGGGTTGATGCTGTCCACGTGGATCAAGGAATCTGACCCCTTGATAGATCAAGGACTCTGACCCCTTGATAGATCAAGGACTCTGACCCCTTGATACTGACGCCCTCCACGTGGATCAAGGACTCTGACCCCTTGATACTGGATCAAGGACTCTGACCCCTTGATACGGCATCTCTGCGTGTGCAACGCGCGCACGCCAGCGTCGCAGGTGCGGGCTGGCGTGCGCGGGTCGGTGGCGGAACGTGGCGCGCGACGTGGAGCGCCGCGCGTGATGCGTGACTCAGCCGGTCATGGCGACGGCGCGAGGGCTGGACTGCGGTCCGGGGCGCTTCTGGCGCGACGGCGGTGCGGCGTGCCGGTTGCGCACCTTGAACTCCGCCAGCATCAGGGCCATGCGCTCCGCTTCCGCAGAGAGCGCGGACGCAATCTCCTGTGACTGCGCGGCGTTGCCCGAGGTGTCCATCGTGATGCGGCTGACCTGTTCGATCGCCGTCGTGATCTGGTCCACACCCTCGGCCTGCTGCTCGTTCGCCGAGGCAATTTCGGTGATCACGTCGCGTACCTTCTGTACATGCGTGTCGATATCGGCGAGGCGGGCAGAGACATCGGCGGAAAGCCTGGCACCGGTGGCGGCATGCGTGACCGAATCCGCGATCAGGTCCGACGTGCTGCGCGCGGCTTCCGCGCTGCGCAGCGCCAGACTGCGCACCTCGTCCGCCACCACCGCGAAGCCACGTCCCGCATCGCCCGCACGTGCCGCTTCGACGGCGGCATTCAGCGCGAGCAGGTTGGTCTGGAACGCGATCTCATCGATCGTGCGGACGATCTTCGCCGTTTCGTCGGCGCTGTGCTTGATCTTGTCCATCGCCTCGCTCAACGACTGCATGGCATGCACGCTGCTGGACGCGGCGCTCCTCGTCGTGTCGGCGAGCGCGCGGGCCTGCACGGCATGATCGTAGGTGGAGCGCGTCATCGCACTGAGCTCCTGCAGCGACGCCGATGACTCCTCGACGGCGGCAGCCTGTTCCGACGCACCGCGTGCGAGTCTCGCACTGCCGCCTGAGATCTCCGCACTCGCGTCATGACACTTGCCTGAGAGCGTCGCGGCATCGGCGAGCGTGTCCTCGAGACGTTGCAGCGCATTGTTGAATGCGGTCTGCGCGTCGGCCTGGTCGCCAGTGTAGCTGCCCGTGAGGCGCGACGTCATGTCGCGATCGGCAATGCCATCGACGGCGGTGCGCAGCGAGGCGAGAAACGCCAGGACCTCGTCACGCTGGGCCGCGACCGTGCGCTGGGCCTGCTGCACGGTGTCCATCGATTCGTTAAGGCCCTCGATCACCTGCAGGAACGAGCCCCGGAAGAGTGCAGTGTCACCGCGGCGTGAATAGTCGTTCCGGCGAGTCGCCGCAGACACCGCTGTGGCTTCGGACACCAGTGATCGCACGGCGGCCTGTGTATGGCGATAGGCGTTTGCCATCACGCCACCAGTCACCTCGACGTCGAGATTGCCGCGTGAGAGTTCTTCGGCGACCGCCTGGAGCGAATCGGCTTCATTCACCTCGTGGGCGAGGCGTAGACTCATCCACGCCAAGACGGCGGTCTCCATCACGACGAAGCCGGCATGCAGCGCGACGATGCCGAGCTCCGTGTGATGGCCGATCGGGAAAGCGTAGGCCTTCATGCCCGCGTTCTGGATGAACATGAACCCGACGTGATGCACGGCAATCACTGCGGCCGCGGTGATCGGCACCTGCCAGTCGCGGTACGTGAGCAGGAACGCGAGGCAGACGAAGATGTGGAAGTGCAGCTCCAGCATCCCCTGCGCCTGATGGATGAAGATCGCGGAGTAGCTCATGAACGCCGCACCGACCGCATGCCGTGTGAAGGCATTGCCAGCCTGTGCACGCGTCAGCCAGAAGACGCCGAGCGACATCGGTGCGGCGATCGCGGTCGCGACCGCCCACGTGCCATGGAGCAGCGCCAGGCCAAGCGCCACGGGCAGATGGATGAGAATGATGAGGCCGAGTGCGCGATCCACTTCGGCGCGACCTCGCTGAAGCATCGTTCCATGACTGACGGCCACTGATATCTCTGTGTGACGGGTGCCTCGAGACACTCCGCCACGGCCGCGGTGCCGCACAGTGCTCGACATCTCTGGATATCGACCCGAAGCGAGACCCGCTGAACCGTCAGGACGAATCTGCGGGTGTTCGGCCGGTCAGATTAGCGTGTTCTCGCCTGCCGTGTGTCGATTCTGCGCGAGCCGCCGCTCGCGTCGGCTTTGCAGATTGCCCCGGCTTCATGTGGTGGCATCAACATCAGCGATTCGATCGTGGATGGCTCCACGTGGGTCAGGTCGCCCGACGACGGCTGCCGTCAGCCCCACGCGCGCTCACGACACCGTGGCCCGCCCACCCCGATGCGTTATGCTTCGCGTTCCGGCTGCCGTCGTCGCGTGTCCCACCTGCCTGCTGCAATGTCATCCGCACCGTCCGTTTCGGCCCCACTGCTCGACTACCACGCCTGGCGCCGGCGGACGGTCGCGATCTCGGGCGCCTCGTACATCGTGGCCACGAAGCCCGGACTGCCCGCGCATGGTCGGGACGACGCGGCGATGCTGCTCCTCGCCGAGCGCGTGCTGGTGCCACCTGGTGCAATCGTCGTGCAGATGCAGTGCGGCAGTGGGCTGTTCGGCGCCGTGGCTGCACTCGCGCACGGAGCCGCGCATGTGTACCTCACGGACCGGAGCGTGGTCGCGGTCGAGGCAGCACGGCGCACGATGATGCATAACGAAATCGACAATGCCACGGTGCTGGCAGGACATGGCTCCATGCCGCTCGATCCGGCGTTGCGTGCCGACGTGGTGGCTATCCGCATTCCGACGGAGAAGCTGGCAGTTCTGCAACTGCTTGCCGATGCATTCGCGATGTTGCGCATTGGCGGCCAGTGCTGCATTGCAGGGGCAACCAACGAGGGCGTCAAATCCGCCGCGACGCTGCTGAAGAGCCTTTTCGGGAACGCCACCGTTTTGGGTACCGAGAGCGGACATCGTGCCGTGATGGCCGTGAAGCGTGCGCCGACCGCGTCGGACACGACCGTGCTCGCAAATCCAGCGCTGAAGCACGATGCGTTTCATGCGCTCGATGTGACGCTGCGCGGCGAGTCGATGGAGCTGTTCTCTCGACCCGGGGTTTTCTCATGGGAACATCTCGACGAGGCGACCACCATTCTTGCCGAGTGCATGGATGTGCGCCGTGGTGACGACGTGCTGGATCTCGGCTGTGGCAGCGGACCGCTGGGCATGCTGGCCGCACGGCTGTCAGTGACGGGACAGGTGTGCATGGTGGACGTGGACACCGAAGCCGTACGTTGCGCCAGCCGTGCCATTGAGCGCGCAGGGCGGACGAACTGTGACGTGTTGACCAGCGACGTCGCGTCGTCCGTTCGTGATCGGCGATTCGATCTGGTGCTCACGAATCCGCCATTCCACCTGGGCAAGGGTACTGATCTCGAGGTTCCGGCGCAGTTCATCGTGGACGCCTGGCAGGTGCTGAAGCCGGGCGGACGCCTTGCGCTCGTCGCGAATCGCACGTTGCCGTACGAACGCATCATCCATGAGCGCTTCGGGAACCTCGTCACGCTCTTCGACGGACGACGGTTCAAGGTGCTCGGCGCGACACGCTGACTACGGCGCGTGGAGCAGCGTTCGCTCGTCGTGAGTCACTTCGCGCCAGGAACCTTCCGGGAGATCACTCAGCTCCAGTGCGCCGATCGCGATGCGCTGCAGGGCGATCACGTGATTGCCGACTGCGGCGAACATTCGACGCACCTGATGGTACCGGCCTTCGGTCACGGTGAGTCGCGCGGTTCGCTCGGCTTCCACCACCAGAGTCGCTGGTGCCAGCGGTGTCGTTTCGCCAGTGAGCAACAGCGTGCCACTCGAGAAGCGATCCGTCTCGTCGCCGTGCAGCGGGGCTGCGAGCAACGCACGATAGGTCTTCGCGACGTGTGAGCGTGGTGACGTCAGCCGGTGGTTCAGGACGCCGTCGTCCGTGAGCAGCAGAAGGCCGCTCGTGTCGCGGTCGAGGCGGCCGACGGGTGCCATGACCGGCGTGCGCTGCAGGAACCGCGCCGGCAGCAGGTCGTAGACCAGCGGCGGCACGTCCTTCGTGGAGCAGACATACCCCAACGGCTTGTGCAGCATGATCAGCGCGCCAGGCACCGGATCGAGCGGCAGGCCGTCCACCAGCAACTCTCCGTGCGCTGCGTGGTCACCATCGCGTACCGGCGTTCCATCCAGCCGTGTCACGCGCCGCGCGGCGACGAGTGCCGCGACGTTGCGACGTGATCCGTAGCCAAGGTTGGCGAGATACTTGATCACTGCCATGTCAGCGGCGCCGAGGAGTCAGCGGACGCTGCGGTGCGCGAGCGCGGCGGATCCATCGGGCACGCTCGCGTGCAGCCGCATGAGCCGAGGCGACGGTGTCGGGGACCAGCCGCGGACAGATGCTGCTGCGGCAACCATCGGCACTGGTGCATGCAGGCTGCGCATCAGTATCCCAGTCTCTCGAGGAAGTACGGCAGCATGATCCGCCACCAGGGCCAGTCGTGATTGACATCAGGTCCCCACATATCCAGCCAGTGCGGAATGCCCTTGGCGTCGAGGATCGCCGACATGCGGCGCGAGGAGTCCGGTGCCTCGTACGCGCCTTGCCCGGAGGCGAGCACGATCTGTGAGTCATGCTGCAGCCGCGCCAGATGGTCGCCGCTCGCGTCCGGGAGGAACCATGCCGGGTTGTTGCGATAGCAGTTGTCGTCGGAATAGCCCTTGAAGTAGCCGCGCGACAGGTCGTAGAACGCCGACATGCCGATCACGCCGCGAAACAGGTCGGGCCGACGGAAAAACTGGTTCGCAGCATGGAAGCCACCGAAGCTCGCACCCGTCGTCAGGATTCGTTCCGACGGATTGCCGCAGACATGGCGGATGTACGGCACGACATCGTCCTCGACGTACTGCGAGTATGCCGCCTGTCGCCGCGCCTGCAGCGACACGGGCAGGTCGCGATCCATCCAGCCATGCTGGTTGATGCTGTCGATCGAGAACAGCCGGAGGCGCCCTGCCATGAGGAGCGGCTCGACCGCCTTTACGAGGAAGAAGCGTTCGTTTTCGAGGTAATCCGCTGCAGCGGTGGGATAGAGCAGCACGGCCGGTCCAGCGTGGCCGTACGTCACGATCGGCATGTCCATGCCGATGGCGCGTGCGTACCAGCCATCGAGACGGCGCGAGAGGTTCGGGTCGACGAACTGCATGGACGTAGGCTGGAGTGATGGCGTGAACGACGCAGAGATCGGCGCCGCCCGCAGGAACATCCACCCGGACACGCGATGCGCCAAGCCCGAAGCCGACGACGTCGTCGAGCCTGGCCTCACGCCCCTCGGCCTTCAGCGTCAGGTGCTACGACCGGCCTGAAGCGAGCGCAACGGCGGACTGGTGCGTCGCGCCCGTGCGCAGGGGTGCACCGACGCGGTGAGAAGAATGTGACACCTGACGTCGCTTGGCACGAATCGAGGACAGTAGGCTGGGCAGAGATCCGGTCCGGACTTTCCAACGTATCGAAAGCAACTGGCCGATGATGCCGGTGGTGAGCTCGCCGTTCGGGAGCCTTCCACAATCGATTTTCACTCGATCCCACTGGAGTTCCGCATGCCCCTTCCGTCCTTTTCGCGACGTACCGTACGAACACTGGCGGCGCTGTCCGTCGGCGTCGTGGCGCTTGCCGTTGGCCAGCGAGTCTACGCCTCCGACCATATGGACACACCCGAGGTCGAGCTGAATCCGCGCATGGACATCAACGATGTCTATGCATTTCCGGGTGCCAGCGCCGATCGGATTGCGCTCGTCGTCACGACGTCGAGTCCGATTGCCGGACGGACCGCCTCGTTCGATCCGAATCTGCTGTATCAGATCAAGATCGACAACACGGGCGACGCAGTCGAGGACCTCGTCTTCCAGATCACGTTCGATGATGGTGTCGGCGCCGCGCAGCGCTTTGCGGTGCGGGGACCGGTTGCACCGGCAATGACTGGCACGAAGACGATGCTCGCGACCGGTGGGATGGTCATCAACGGCACCGTGGGCAGTTCCGCAGGCTCCGTTGGCGGCATGCAGGTCTTTGCAGGCCTCCGAGCCGATCCGTTCGTGATCGATCTGGAACAGTTCTTCAACATCATTCCCGATCGTCGTCCGGCCACCGGTCCGCTCGCGGCGCAGGTGGGACCTCCGGCGAGCTCGTTTCGCATGCCTGGCGTGGACTTCCTGAGGCCGTTCAACTCGCTCGCCATCGCCATCGAGCTTCCCAAGGCCGCTCTGCAGTCCAGCACCGCCGCCGCCGCGAAGTTTGGCGTCTGGAGCACGATCAGCCGATGATGCCGCGCCGCCTTCACACACACGGAGTTCCGTCCATGCGTTTCATTTTTTCCCCGCGCACACTCGTCGTCGCGCTGATTCTTCCCCTGCTTGCCGCCTGCTCCGACGATTCGAATGACGGAGGATTCACATCACCGACCACGAATCGCACGTTCAACCAGGTGGAGCGACTTGGCAATCCGCTGGTCAGCGAAGTCTTCTTCATGAAGCGAGATCATGGATTGCACAACAGCACCGCGCCCGCTGCGGACGTCACCAACGGCTTTGGTGACAAGATCAAGGCGTTCACCAACTCGTTCAATCGCGGTCCGGCGATTGCCAACACGCTCGCTTCGGTGCTCGTGCCGGACATGCTGATGGTGTTCCCGAACCGACCCGGCAACACTGCGGGCTGGCTGAGCTGGGCGCTGGCCGCAGGCTACGGCGGGCGCACGATGAAGGATGACGTCGTCGACGCTGGTCTCACCGCGATCTTCGGCAACCTGCTCGATCCTGCCGCCGCGGTGCTGCCGGGCCTGACCTCCGACAACGTCAGTACCAGCACACGCACGTACCCGACGACCTTCCCCTACCTGGAAGCGGCGCGATGAACATTGCACGGGTGGTGAGTCTGGTCGTCGCGGCGACCGCGGCGCTGGTTCTCGGCGGAGTGGCTCTCACCCGTGCATCACACTCGTCGCAGGGTGCGAGTGCCGCGCCTGGAGCGCAGACCGGCGGCTACACCGATCGCGCCGAGCGCGACGTGCAGATCAGGGTGTGGAACCAGGCACTTGCCGCTGATCCCACCAGTGCGCTCGTGCTGGGACAGCTCGCCGCGTTGCACCTGCAGCGTGGACGTGAAGGTGGCACGTTCGACGAGTACGTCGCAGCGGAAACGCTGGCGCGTCGCTCGCTCGAAAAGCGCACGAACCGCAACAGTGGCACTGCGGCGACGCTGGTGTCGGCATTGCTCGCGCAGCATCGCTTCGTCGAGGCACGCACCGTCGCAGCGGAGTTGGTCGCGCGTGAACCGGACGTGCCGGAGTATCGCGCGGCCCTCGCTGACGTCTCGATGGAGCTGGGAGACGACGCCGCAGCCGATTCGCTGTTCCGCTCCGT
>Ga0105045_10001856_pt1 | contig 17491 bp, 19 predicted proteins | sample MAT02_FD_78089 | JGI IMG/M metagenome (GOLD analysis project Ga0105045, IMG submission 78089) | Freshwater microbial communities from Lake Fryxell liftoff mats and glacier meltwater in Antarctica - MAT-02 (megahit assembly) | ecosystem: Environmental > Aquatic > Freshwater > Ice > Liftoff... | reverse complement strand
CCTCTGCCCCAGCGACAGGCAGCGAAGCCGGAACCCTTGCGGTTCGGGCCAATGGAGAAGACTTTGTGCGCGAAGGGTTTGTCTCCAAAGATGGCTGGGAAATCAGCTTTGATACGCTTTATGTCAACCTGGCAGACGTGACCGCCTATCAAACCGATCCTCCGTTTGATCCGACGGCGGGCACAACCCTAGACGCGGTGAAAACCGTCAAAGCCGCTGATGTGATCACCCTTGATCTAGCGGCAGGCGATGAGTCGGCAGAGCCAATTTTGATTGCCGAGTTAGACGCCCCAGCCGGACGCTACAATGCCTTATCTTGGCAAATGGTTCCGGCGTCGGAAGGGCCAGCAGCCGGGTATACCCTTGTGATGCAGGGAACCGCAACCAAAGATGGACAATCCGTGGACTTTAACCTCCAATTGGATGAGGAATTGAAATTTACCTGCGGAGATTTTGTCGGAGACGAACGCAAGGGCATCCTAGACTCCGGCGGCACTGCTGATCTAGAAGCGACGTTCCACTTCGACCATTTGTTTGGGGATGCCGATGCCCCCATGGATGACGATTTGAACCTGGGAGCGTTAGGATTTGATCCGCTAGCCGCGATCGCCCAAGATGGCACCCTCAACGCTGACTCTAGCGCCCTCCAAAGCCAACTCTCTGAGGCAGAATACACTCAGATATTGGGGATTTTGCCCTCCCTTGGCCATGTCGGCGAAGGCCATTGCGAAGAAGGTTAAGGTACCCATGAATTTTCTATTGTCTTCCCTGCGCATGACCCTGGCGATCGCCCCCTTCGTTTGGCTGGGGTTGCCCAGCCGGGCGATCGCCCACGGGGCGGTGTTGCAATACAGCACCACCCAAGCCTATGAGATCACGGCAGCCTATGACTCGGGGCAACCTATGACCGCCGCCCAAGTCGCCATTTTTTCCCCCGACAACCCCAGCACCCCTTGGATGATGGGCACTACCGATGATCAAGGGCAGTTTCTATTCACCCCACCCACCCCCGGAAATTGGGAGGTGCAAGTCCGTCAAGCAGGCCATGGAGATGTGGTCGTCATTCCTGTCAGCGATCGCCCAACAAGCAGCACAGAGGGCGGTGCAGAGGGCGATCGCTCCCGCAGTGGAGCCTTTGATAACTGGCAAAAAGGGCTGATGGCCGGTTCGGTGCTGTGGGGCTGTGTTGGGACGGCTCTCTTTTTCTCCCAAAAACAGTCTTCTCAGCCCTCCGTTTCTAAGCATTCCTAGAGGTTATTTCTATGCATATCCCCGATGGGCTTCTGCCAGCCCAAGTGTGTGCAGGCGGATATGTCGTCACAGGTCTAGCCACCTGGTTTTCTCTCAAACAAATTAACCGCCAACCCAATCCTTCTGAGAATGTGCCCAAAGCTGCCCTGCTGACGGCAGCTTTTTTCCTGGCCTCATCTATTCATGTTCCGATCCCCCCCGCCAGTGTCCATTTTGTTTTAAATGGCTTGTTGGGGGTGATATTGGGCTACTTTGCAATGCCCGCAATTCTCATTGGCCTCTTCTTCCAGGCCATCATGTTTCAGCATGGCGGGCTGACGACCCTAGGGGTAAACGCCGCGATGATGGGGATTTCTGCCCTCTGCGCTTCCTTTATCTTTAGTTTTCATACCCTTGCAAAACGGTGGCTGGGGGAACAAAATTCTTTGTTTTTATTTTCCTTCCTTGCTGGAGCATCAGGCTTGGGGATCGCTATCACCATCTTCATTGTGCTGGTCATTACAACGATCCCCACCGGATTTGATGCCGGCACAGAGCAGGCGGCGGTGTATGGGTTGGCGATCGCCCATGTTCCGATGATGTTCATCGAAGGAATTTTTACAGCCATGCTGGTGTTATTTTTACAGCGGGTCAAACCTCAGCTACTCCAAGATTAGTTCAGCATTCTAAGCTAGGAGCCTTGCCCGCCCTGGTCATGGAATCTGAGATGGGGCAGGGGAAGCTGGCACAGATCCACCCCCGATCCATATAACCCTTCTAAAATTGACAATCTAAAATTGGCAATGTTGATAGAATTAGCAATCTAAAATTAGCAATCTAAAATTAGCAATCTAAAATTAGCAATCTAAAATTAGCAATATTGATGGTCATACCCTTAAATTTCTGCGAAATTAAATATCTATACCCACGCTCTATCCTCGACTAAAATTCCAAAAATCAGCGAAATTCAGCTTCACAACTTTCGAACGCACGATACTCAAAACGCACGATACTCAAGAAGCGCAGTATTCAAGAAGCGCGGTATTCAAGACAGAGGAGACGACGGATTTGAACGATTGGACAATGGAGGCATTTGGACAATGGAGGCATTATGGGATTTGAGCTAGACGAATATGCCTACCTAAACTCTCCTATCCATCGCTGGGAAGCTCGTGCCAAGCTAATTGGTCTGTTAGCGCTGATTTTTGCGTTTGCATTTGTCCAAAACCTCCGATTGGTTCCGGCGATGTTAGCGGTGGCGTTATTGGTCTATGGGCTATCGCGCTTGCCACTTTCCTTTTTGGCAGCACGGCTGTGTTATCCAGGGCTATTTATTTTGGGAGTTGTGGCGTTTTTACCCTTTCTTTCTGGGCCTACGGTGCTTTGGCAATGGGGGTGGCTAAGCATTCGGCAAGAAGGGATCATGGCTTTGCTATTGGTGGTCGGGCGGTTTCTATCCATTGTGACCCTGGGGCTGGTGTTGTTTGGCACCACCCCATTTTTGGCTGTGGTCAAAGCAATGCGATCGCTCGGCCTGCCAGCCCTGCTAGCAGATATGCTGCTGCTAACCTATCGCTACCTCTTTGTCTTGCTCGAAATGCTCACGACGATGCAGCGATCGATGCGGTTGCGGGGGTTCCGCTACCACAAACCCCAACAGAAGGGCTGGCGTGCGTCTGGCCAGCGCTTGCAACGGGTCGCCTCGCTATTAGGAACATTATTTATTCGCAGTTATGAACAGGCTGAGCAGATTTACGTGGCCATGCGGTTGCGGGGATATGGCTGCGCCCCTCGCCAACCCCTCAGCCCCAGCGGCAGGGTGCCCACACTACCGCTGCATTGGAGCCATGCAGGGCTATCTGTTTCCTTGCTAACAGCGGTGAGTTTTGTGGTGATGGAGCATTGGGTTCAGCCCTTCACTGGCTGAGGAGCAGGTTTTTAATCACGGTGCGACCCACGGCGACCCATGCCAATCTGTACTGCCAATAGCCATACCCATGACCAGTCCATCTGCTTCTAGATGCTCACCCCTTCCCGGATCTCCACCTGCCAGATCAGAGCAATCGCCGATCTTTCTAAGCTGTGGATCTTTCTAAGCTGTGGATCTTTCTAAAATATGGGGCTTTCGAAAATATGGATCTTTCTAAAATGTTGATATCAGTGTGAGTTTTTGGGCTTAGGGCTTGAGGATTATCGTTGTCCATGCTACCGAGTACGTATGAATGCTGCAGAATTTGACTGAGATCACGGTGTCCACTCCAGCGATCGCCATCGAGGGCTTAAGTTTTTCCTACGCTGACAAGCCAGAAGTCTTGCGAGACATTCAGCTCAGTGTTGAACCGGGCGATCGCCTCGGGGTCTTGGGTTACAACGGCTGCGGAAAAACCACATTATTTTTACTCATCTGTGGCGTTCTCACACCCTCCCAAGGGTCGATTTCTTTGTTAGGGAAAGCGGTCATTCCCAATCAGTTTTGCTCAGATGTGGGATTAGTGTTTCAAAACCCCGATGACCAACTGTTCTCAGCCACGGTATGGGAAGATATCTCGTTTGCCCCCGAGAACATGGGTCTGTTTCCCAATGAAGTAGAGTTGCGGGTGCGCGCGGCTCTACAGCTCACAGGGACGGAAGCTCTACAGCACCGCGCACCGCACCACCTTTCGGGGGGTGAAAAACGGATGGTGGCGATCGCCGGAATCTTAGCAATGCATCCCCAAATCGTCATCTATGACGAACCTTCCGCCAACCTAGACATGCGCGCCCGCCGCCGCCTTATTCATTTTCTGCAAGAGTCTCAGCAAACCTTCTTGCTGGCCTCCCATGACCTAGAGTTTGCCCTAGAGGTCTGCAACCGGGTGATCATCCTCAATAATGGGCAGATTGTTGCTGACGGTCGCCCAGAAACGCTCATGGCAGATGTCGCCTTGATGGAAGCGAGTGGTCTCGAAGTGCCCCATTCCCTAACGCCGCCCCATCACTTTGGCTGAAATGAGATAAGGATGGAGCCGCTGCAAACTGGTGCACCGGTTGTTCCACTTTCAGGGCACACTGGTAGGTGATTCGCTAGTGGCGTCATCGCTTGGGCTGTTGACTATGGCTGATACCATCCAAATCACTGTGAAGCTATTTGCCGCTTACCAAGAGGCCTATGGGCTACCAGAGTTGCGGCTACAGGTTCCCAACGGAACCACGGTAGCAGCGGTGCGCGATCGCCTGATCCAAGAACAGCCGACCCTTGAACCTTGGCGCGATCTCACCCGGTTTGGGGTCAACCTGACCTTTGTAGAGGCCACAACTCCCCTACAAGATGGAGACGAAGTGGTGATGATTCCCCCGGTCAGCGGTGGCTAACCTTGGAGCGCATTCTGTGACACAGCAAGACCCAATTCTGTATCCTATCCCTGAAGAATGGCAAACGGTGTTAGGGGCGATCGCCCTAGCCAAAGGCAAAAGCCTCGCTGGGGTGCTAGATGAGGCGATCGCCCTCTATGTTTTGCAACAATATCCCAGCCGCCCCTCGCTTTCGGCGGGTCTGACCTACGAAGCCATCGAAAGTGAACCCGACGAGATTTTGATGTCTTTTCTCGACACCTCCCCTCAGTCTTCGGCGGGTGTTCCTATGGCTATGCAAAATCCTCCAACCCTAGGGCTAGAGGACATGGAAGAAGATGAACCCGACGAAATCTTACCTGGCTTTGCAGAAGATTAAGGCTCTAGGCAGGGAAGGTAGACCGATTTAACCCAAAGGCTTAACCCAACGTCTTACTTAACCCAAAGACGGCAGGGCAGCAGCACCCATGCCACGGGGAAAGCTAGGCAAGTCAATGTGGGTCACGCGGCGATTCCGTACAGCCAAGCGATAGCTAACGCTCTGTAGCTCCGCATGTAGGCGACGATTTTCTTGCTGAATCAACGCCACCTTTTCTTTGATGGGGGCAATCCGCTCGGCAAATTTTTGCCGATAAACTTGGGGCATTTCTTGCACCACTTGCTCCAGCATTTGAGAGCGGTTGGTCAATTCTTTAACCGTATGCCGCAGTTGATGAATTTCGGTATCCCGCGACGAAATTTGCCCTTGGTAGAACTGCACCTGCTGCTCAACACCTTGCAACTGCTCTCGTAGCACGCGCATCTCGTTGATCGTTTCTTCAGGGAGTTGCGTTTGGCTCGGGGCCGTTGAATTGCCTTTAACAAGGCGGAAAAGTTCTTGTGAGAGCTGCTGCACTAACTGATCGCGAACTTGTAATTCGTCGCGGAGGTGAGCAACTTCTGCCTGAAGCTCAGCAAAGGTCATAGAGGTTGAAGCGGTCACGATAACACTCCATTCGGCTCGACAAAGGGTCTCTTCTTCATGGGGAAATGCCCTAAATGGCATGACACCTATTGACTATTGCAGTTAATGTACCACCTGAAATCAAGATTGACACTTGATCTAGTGCTTTTTTAGAGAGTTTTGCACAAAAAATCACAGATATACAGTTTTTTGGGGGCGATCGCCAGCCCATCGAAAACTGACAGCCTGCCCTGCCTCTCCTCGGTTCTGACCTTGAAAGATTCGGTCAAAGAACCTTTCTAGACGGCTCAGGGAATTGTGAAAACCAAATAAGCCACAGAGGGCACAAAAAAGCTGCTAGCCCGCAAGCTAACAGCTTAATTCAACTTGTTGGATTCGATCCATCTTTTTGGAGAATCTGCCTATCTTTATGGCCTAAAGGAAATTGCGGCTATCTTTTTCAAAGCGTCTGACGTACCTAGGCTCCGATCTGTCAGTCTGATGCCCTAACTGACTGATGCCCTAAACAATCTGAAAAGCTTAGCCTTTTATTCTGCCACGACGGCTAATTCTTCTTCCTCTGGGGCAATGGGTTCTGGTTTGACGGTGAGGTAGCGAATCACTTCTTCACTGAGGCGCATCGAGCGCTCCATGGCTGCAACCACATTGCCGCCCGCGACGTAATTCATCTGGATGTAGATGCCTTCACGGTGCCGCTGGATGTCGTAAGCCAAGCGCCGACGCCCACGATGGGTGATTTCAATATCCGTTGCGCCCTGCTCTTTGAGGAAATTTTGATATTTGGTGATGGCTTGGTCTACTAGTTCCTCTCCCATGTCTGGGCGGAGGATGTACATTGTTTCGTAGTTCATGCAGATGTCTCCTTATGGACAAATGGCTTCTTTTCGTTAGAAGCAAGGATCTTTAATATTATCATTTCCTTGATAGTTGGCTCGGTTTAAATGTTTGGATTGGAAGTTTATGGCACAACGCTACGTCCGGGTGCAAACGCTATCGGGGCAACTGCGCTATGGTTTGCTAGCCTCAGATCGCACGGTGCAGCTTTTAGATGCTCCCCCTTGGTTAAAGGGGCAGGTCACTGATGATGAGCTAGCGCCAGAAGCCTACCAAATTTTGGCTCCTTGTGCGCCATCTAAGATTATTGCGGTCGGCAAGAATTATCAAAAGCACGCGGCGGAGATGGGGACAGAGGTGCCGACAGAGCCGCTGCTGTTTCTCAAGCCCCCTACAACCGTGTTGATTCCGGGAGGAGCCATTCTCTATCCCACCCAGTCTTGCCGGGTCGATTATGAAGGAGAGTTGGCACTGGTGATTGGCGATCGCTGCTCTAATTGTTCTGCTGAAGAAGCCCAAAGTAAAATTTGGGGCTACACCATCGCAAACGATGTCACCGCACGCGATTTGCAAAAAAAAGATGGTCAATGGACGAGAGCTAAAGGGTTTGATACCTTCTGCCCGCTTGGCCCTTGGATTGTGCGTGAAATTAGCCCCTGCGCAATTCTCCAAACCTTTCTCAATGACCAACCTAAACCTGTACAATCAGCACCGATTAGTGAAATGATGACATCCCCAGCCGCGCTCGTGGCTTACATTAGCCAGGTGATGACGCTGTTTCCGGGGGATATTATTTTGACAGGCACCCCGGAGGGCATTGGCCCAATGAATGTGGGCGATCGCATTCGCATTGAGATTGAGGGGATTGGTTCCTTAGAAAATACCGTGGACTGTCGATAGGGGCGATCGCCCTTACCAACCTCCACGGCACTCTCAACTTTGCGTTGCTTGACGCCCGCCGCTAAACACCGCAATGTAAACGCTTAGCACTCGGCCTAGCGCACCTGCATATAAACGGCATCCGACAGGGTTGGGATTTCGGCATACCGCCCTAACACCGACTGCACCACGGCATACGCGACAGCGGCAATGGTGCCCAAGAAAATCACATTAAATAAGGTTTGAAGGAGCAAACCGCTGCCCAAAATTGGCTCTAGCATAAAGCCCACTACAACGCTGCACAAGATCAGCACGATGTCGATCATGATCGCTTGCATCGTATTGAAGCGGATGAAGTGGTTAATGTTTTCGTTCCGCACCACCAGCATAAATAGGGCAAAAAAGACAATTAGGCTGGCAAAGGGAATAGTTTGATACAACGCCAAGATAGGCATCAACGGGATAAACAAAATCTGCAACTCAGGCAACTGGGCAAACAGTGGCCCTGAGAAACTGAGGCTATACACCAACGGCAGCACATAGGGCAAGCAGGCAAAAATCCGATCGGTGGGGTTTGTAGAACCGCGCCAATTCATAAGGTTAACTCCTGGATTTGGTCAACAGAGGGTTCATTCACTGGCAGATCAATATTAGCTAACGCGATGTTTAAATCAGGGTCAATAAATCAAGGTAAGAATCTTGCGATGCAAGTTTTGAGATCACGCCCCATCACGTTAAATCATGATGCAATCTGCTGAAAAGCGCCATGTCTAAAACAATTATCAAAGCATCTTTGCTCCATTCAACCAATGAGCCTTAGGCATTGTTTTAGATTTTATTAGATTCAACGAGGCATTCTATGCATAGTGTCCATAACCTGTCCACGCTATAGATTTAGCCTTAAATTCAAGCTTAAAGTTGGATTGCGTCTTTGCGATCGCGTGAGTCTAGCATCCTTCTAGGATATCGCAGATCGTTGGGAGAGGATCTAGCCGAGTGCTACGCAATGATCCCACTTCACCAACGACTGCCCAAAAACACCCTAGGCCACTGGCAAGCCGTCCACTGGGGAGACTCAGTTAGCAATTCAGTAAATGATTGAATCATTCAGCTCAATCAAGATTTAGCTCAGTCGATATTGGCAATGCGGAAACCCATTTGGCATTCATATTGAGTCGGGGCTTCGTGGGGGGCATGGCTGAGGGCACGACCACAGCGGAGTTCTCCCTGTCTCCAGCGAGGTTGGCCACTTTGGTCTGCCATCAGACAGCCCTGACAGATTTGCTGGGGTTGCAGTAATTGATTGTCCATGACGACGACAAGCATCCTATCACCTCCGATGGTGTGGCGAATCCCGGTGTCTGGTGCTGATATCTCCATTCTAGAGCAGCTCTAGGGCCGGATCACTTGAAGACCTATGTATCTTATCTCACCGAAATCTAACCAGGATTGGCGATCGCTGTGGTATCTGTGGCTGCAGTCTCAGATTTTGAGGCTGCGATGGAGGGCAGCATGGGATTCTTGATATACTCCTGCCAAGGTGAACGGATGTACTGCTAGCCGATAACATGAAGGTGAATACAGCCAAGTGATGACAAGGATCTGAGCCTGAGCGCTTGGCATTAGGAGGCCGAGCAAGCAGTAATAAACGCTATTTTTGAGCAATTTGTAGAAGCCAGTCCAGTGAGTGCAATGGTACGCGCCACGATGGAGCGGATATTTGCGGACGAGAAACTCGATGAATTGTTCGAGATAAAAGGCTGCATCAGGTTTAGTATTATCTCCTAGCAGATGACTGCTAGGAGCTTGGATCGTCAAGGAAGTAGGGATTCTCGATCGATCTTTCCTGTATTCGCTGCAACACAGGAAAGGCTCAGGGTAAGATTAAGAAAAATAACGTTTAACTGCGTGTCTGAGGGAAAATACCATGGCTGCTAACGTTGAAATTTATACTTGGAGTAGTTGCCCCTTCTGCATTCGAGCTAAAGCACTGCTCACCAAGAAAGGCGTAAACTACACTGAACATTGTATTGATGGCGATGAAGTGGCTCGAGCCAAAATGGCCGATCGCGCCAATGGTCGCCGCAGTCTTCCCCAAATCTTTATCAACGACCAGCATATTGGCGGTTGTGATGACATCCATGCCCTCAACGCCCAAGGTCGCCTAGATACCTTACTTCAAGAAGCGGCTTAGTTACGCTCTTTTTTGCGCACTACTGCACTATTGCTTGATAGCGCCTCGAATGCCCCTAGCGATTCTGACTCAAACTCTCAAAAAGGCAACAACGCTCCTCTCGGTTTACTACGCCTATATGGTGGAATATCGAGCAGAGTTGTTGCTGTGGGTGTTGTCGGGCACCCTGCCCTTAATCTTGATGGGCGCATGGGTAGAAGCCGCCCAAAATAGCCAGTTTGGGCTTTCCCCCCTTGACTTTATTCGCTACTTTTTGGCTGTTTTCCTAGTGCGCCAATTCACCGTCGTCTGGGTCATTTGGGATTTTGAGCGCGAAATCGTAGAAGGGAAGCTCTCGTTTCGTCTCCTTCAACCCCTCGACCCTGGCTGGCATCACTTCGCCACCCATTTTGCCGAACGGTTTGCCCGCATTCCCTTTGCGCTCGTCTTGGTAGCACTATTTTTTGGCCTCTATCCCCAAGCCCTTTGGGTGCCGAGCTTTCCCGCCGTTTTACTTTTCTTATTGGCGACCTTCTTGGCCTTTGTCTTGCGCTTTATAATGCAATACACCTTTGCCATGTTTGCCTTTTGGATTGAGCGTGCCAACGCCATCGAGCAGTTTTGGTTTTTGTTTTACCTATTTTTATCTGGATTGGTAGCCCCTATCGAAATTTTCCCGCCGCCTCTCCAAGCGATCGTCCAATGGACGCCGTTTCCTTACATGATCCATTTTCCTGCCAGTTTACTGATCGGGACCCCAACCGAACCCCTCAAAGGATTTACTATCACCCTTGTTTGGATTTTCCTTTTCTGGCTAGTGAATCGCTGGCTGTGGCGACGGGGGCTGCGCCACTACTCTGGAATGGGAGCCTAATGTACCACTGAATTATCGCAGACTTCGCGATTTTGGACGGGCTTGGAGGAGGCAGCATTCTGTCGCAATAGCAAGTCGCGTGAGCTAGGGGAGCCAAGGATATTGGCGGAAATCAGGGGGGCGTTTTTCGAGGAAGGCTTGTTTGCCTTCGGCTCCTTCCTCGGTCATGTAATAGAGCATTGTGGCGTTGCCGGCCAGTTCTTGCAGCCCTGCTTGTCCGTCGCAGTCTGCATTAAAGGCTGCTTTGAGACAGCGAATGGCGATCGGGCTTTTCTGCAAAATTTCTTCAGCCCAGGTGATCCCTTCTGTTTCTAGATCAGCCACCGGGACAACGCAGTTGACTAAGCCCATGTCTAAGGCCTCTTGGGCATTGTATTGACGACACAGGTACCAAATTTCTCGTGCCTTTTTTTGCCCAACAATGCGGGCTAGATAACTGGCTCCAAAGCCGCCGTCAAAGCTGCCAACCTTGGGGCCTGTTTGGCCAAAAATAGCATTGTCAGCGGCAATGCTAAGGTCGCAGACAATATGCAGCACATGGCCGCCGCCGATGGCATAGCCTGCAACAAGCGCAATAACCACTTTAGGCATCGATCGGATCAAGCGCTGCAAATCTAGCACATTGAGGCGTGGGGTGCCCTCTTCATCGATATAGCCGCCCTGGCCTCTCACACTTTGATCGCCCCCGGCACAGAAAGCATATTTGCCATCCGTATGGGGCCCTGCCCCGGTCAGCAGCACAACCCCAATGCGGGTATCTTCGCGGGCGTTGCTAAAGGCGTCGTAGAGTTCGGTGATGGTTTTGGGGCGAAAGGCGTTGCGTTTATGAGGACGGTTGATGGTGATTTTGGCAATGCCGTCTGCCTTGTGATATTGGATGTCTTCGTAGGGTTTGACGGAGTGCCACTGGACTTGCATAGGAGGCCGTAGAGCGATGCAAAACAACCCATTTACTATCCCATAAAGCTGTAACCCGACAAAGCTGTCACCCGACAAGGCCGTTTCCCCCACTACCATCCGGCGGAATGGCTGCGGAATGGCTATGGATGGATCTCTGAGATTGGGTCGATGGTGAGTGTGTAGTCCATCTGGGAAGTGGCTCCGATGCCGGTTTTGAGCGAGCCGCTGATGGGGATGGTGTCGCGGGAGTTGGGGGCCGCTACTAGGGTGATATGGCGATCGCCCACAGCTAGCCCTTGGGTTGGGTCATAGCCTCGCCAGCCTCCCCCTGGTAAATAGACTTCTGCCCACGCATGAAGGTGGCGATGCTCCCAGTCAGGGTCGCCCTCGTGATATCCACTAACAAACCGCGTCGCCAACCCCATCGCTCGGCACACCTCCATAAAGAGCACCGTCAGATCGCGACAGGATGCTGTTTTGGTTTTCCAGGTGAGACTAGGGGGGTAAGGGTCTCCGGTTTCACGCACAATGTGCTGACAGGTGCTAGAAATGCGCTGATTGAGTGCCCATAAAAATGCACTGACGTTACCCTCGGTTTCTTGCCAGATATCGCGGGATAGCTCGACCGCAACAGGGTCAAGGCCAGGAAAATTGCTGCCCCACCCCCCTAAATAAGGCTGTAATCGATTTAATAGGGTCGCAGGATAGTCTATGGGCAAGGTACTCGCCCATGGTTCCAATAAATAATCGAAGGGGTTTGTAACCCAGGTTTCTATCTCAAAAGAGGTGGTGAGATGCAATGCCGTTAACGGTTCCTCTGGAAAATAGAGAGTCGTTAGGGTATTGCCATCCAAATTGATCGTTTCTGATTGCTGGAGGGGTTTGGGATCAACATCGAGGGAGAAGTGATAGACACTTTGGGCGGCATCACACCGAGGGCGTAATCGAAGGATGTGAGGGGAAAGCGTGATGGGGCGATCGTATTGATAGGTGGTGCTGTGAACGATGGAATAGCGCACGATAGGCGACGGATCATTAAGGGACTTGAAACGTGCAGAAGGTCTGAAAAATTTTATCTCCTACATCGTTTAGAGAAACTTCAGTTTGATCTAAAAACTCATGCAACCCTATCTGAATCACTTCTTCGACGGTGACAAAGTCTAATTCTGAGCGCAGTTTGCCCAACGCTCGTTCAGAAGGGTTACTCCAGGTGCCAGGGGTATTGCCTGTAATCGTGTAGAGCGATCGCTCTGCCTGCAATAAACAAAACTGCACGGAGCGCGGAAATTCACGATCTAACACCAAAAACTGAATGACGCCTTCTGGAGAAATGCGCTGCTGACGTTTACGATACATCTCATAGCCGCTAGCAGATTTGAGCAAGGCTATCCATTGCAATTCATCTAGTGAACTGCCTACATCTTTGACGGAAGGTAATAGGATAAAGTACTTTACATCCAAAATTCGAGCTGTTTTGTCGGCACGTTCTAACATCCGACCAATTTGCCCAAAATGCCAGCCCTCATTATGAGACATGGTAGCGTCCATAATGCCTGCAAACAAATGACTGGCGAGTTTCACTTCTGATAAAAAGCCAGAGAATTCTGACATTTTAGTTTTGGCAGCATCTTTGACCATAAAGTAAAAATCATTGACCTGCTCCCACATCTCAGAAGAGATAATTTCACGGACGGTGCGGGCATTTTCGCGCGCTGATTGCAGGCAAGACAAGATGGAGTTGGGATAGGCTGGGTCAAAGATCAAAAAGTGCACCACATTTTCCACGGTGGCCTCGTCGTAGCGCTCTTTAAACCGCGCTTGATCCCCTGTCGTGTTGATTAGGGGCTGCCATTGTTGGGTGTAGCCAACCGGAGAGTCGAGCAGTAGGTTGAGGTTAACATCTACAAACCGAGCAATATTTTCGCCCCGTTCGATGTAGCGATTGAGCCAGTAGATAGAATCGGCAACGCGGCTGAGCATGGTTAAAAAGCAGGCGTTCAAAGACAACTGGAAAATAGAAAAGCCGACTTCTGTTTAATTTCTAAATCGGATTTTTAATAGGTATCTAGATACTCGAATCTAGTAACTAGACACCCTCTAACGATCAGATCAGCCCTAAACATGAGCCAGAGAATAGGGATCGGAGGCAAGGGATTGCTCGGGGCAACCGCCCGAAGATAGCACTAAGACTCGGTTGAGGGCTGGGCAATTACCCAGGTATCTTTGCCGCCTCCACCTTGGGATGAATTGACGACCAGGGAACCCTTGCGGAGTGCCACTCGGGTAAAGCCACCGGGGCTGACACAAATTTCTTCGCCATAGAGAATATAGGGGCGCAGATCAACATGACAACCTTCAAAGCGATCGCCCATGAGCGAAGGCACCCGCGACAAATTAAGGGTAGGTTGGGCGATGTAGTTCCGTGGGTTTGCTGCGATGAGCTGGGCAAAGGCATCGCGCTCCTCTGGCGTCGCATGGGGGCCAATCAACATGCCGTATCCGCCCGATTCATTAGCGGCTTTCACTACGAGCTTGTCTAGGTTGGCTAGCACATGGGCTTGATCTTTAGGCTGCCAGCAGAGGTAAGTGGGGACATTGGGGATCATTACCTCCTCATCGAGGTAGTAGCGTACCATCTGCGGCACATAGGCATAAATGACCTTGTCATCGGCAACGCCAGTACCCGGCGCATTGGCGAGAGCTACTCGCCCTCGGCGGTAAGCCTCCATGATTCCTGGAATTCCTAAGAGAGAATCAGGACGGAAGGCTTGGGGATCAAGGAAATCATCATCAATTCGGCGGTAAAGCACATCGACCCGCTGCAACCCTTTGGTGGTTTTCATCTGCACATAGCCATCGACCACCACCAAATCGCTGCCTTCTACTAACTCCACCCCCATTTGCTGCGCCAAGAAGGAATGCTCAAAATAGGCAGAGTTGTAAATGCCAGGGGTTAACACAGCAACGGTTGGCTTGGGTAAGCCCTCAGGCGCAAGGTTGAGCAGGGTGTCGAGCAGATTACCGGGGTAGTTATCTACGGGGCGAATGGCCATCTGGCTAAACACTTGGGGGAAGGTGCTTTTCATCACTCGCCGATTTTCGAGTACGTAGGATACTCCCGAAGGACAGCGGAGATTATCTTCGAGGACATACCACTGACCATCGCGATCGCGCACCAAGTCTGTTCCGGTGATGTGACACCAAATGTCTTTGGGTGGCTTTAGCCCCATGCAGGCTTTGAGATAGCCCTTTGACGAAAAGATCACATCTTCGGGGATAATGCCATCTTTCAGAATTTTCTGATCGCCGTAGATATCTGCCAAAAACAAGTTGAGGGCTTTAATCCGCTGCTTTAAGCCTGCTTCGAGCCAGGCCCAATCACTGGCCGAGACGATCCGAGGAATGATGTCGAAGGGCAAGATCCGCTCGGTACCTTGGTTATCGCTGTAGACATTGAAGGTGGCTCCAAGCTTAAACAAGGCTTGCTGCGCAATTTCCTGCCGCTGTTGGAGTTCACCCACAGACAGTTCACAGAGTTTTGCAAACAATGCTGTGGCTTCGGGACGGGGTTCACCACAGGCAAGAAAAAACTCGTCGTAGAAATCCCCTGGGTCGTATTCCTTAATTTGCACGGCTTTTCCGGTTCGCTGGGCTGTAACGTGACGACTCAGAATCTTTCAGAATATGAAGTGAAAATATGAGTCAGGTGATTGAGATGTCGTAACCACTATCGCAAAGAACACCTATGAAGTGGTTACAAGGGCTACCATTTACCCAGCCAATCAGCTGAATCGGATGAGAAAACGCTAGGATATGACGCAGAATCAGCATTGGCCGGTCGTGGGTCAGGCGCAGGGCTTATGATCTGGATCTAGGCATACCCAGAATCAAGATTAAGCGTGAGGAGAGTGTGTAAAAACCGCTGAATCAATCCTTAAAGCGGGATTGAGAAATAAAAGAGGATTGAAAAAACAAAATCTTTTGGCATAAAGACTTTCATCTTAGCGATCTGATTTATTTTCTAGGCCACCAAACGCATCTCTGGCGATCGCCATTGAGTTTGTCTCGCTGCACTAACTGTGATTCTCACGAATGCGGAAATCCATAGCAATTCTCTTTCAGTGAAGAGAGACAAGGGGCTAAAACCCCTTGCTCCAACTGTACTACTGCTGATGAGTGATTTAGGATTGCTGTAAGAAAGAAAAGACGACAACCCGTTTCGGTTCATTTGTATCATTCAGCGATCCAATCGCTCTCAATCATTCGATTCAAGGGATGCAAAAAACTGAGACTACGTAGGTGGGCTGAATTAAATTAAGCTTAGTTACCAGGTTTCGACTCCGCTCAACCCTCTTCTCGTCAGAGGTTGAGCATTGAGCGCAGTCGAATTGCATCTCACAAATAATTACGTCTTCCTACTTATCAGAGATTTGAAAGATAGCTTTGTCAGAGATTAAATTGGGATCTGAGATTGATCCATTAGATTTTGTAGAACGGGAAAGTAGAGCCATGGGATATTGGGCGACATTGGCGGAGGGGTGGCAGTTATATGTGGAGTATGCGGCCACCACCGCGCAAACTCAGTTGACGACCACCCAAATGACGTTGGGGCAGCAGCAAAGTCAGGCGATCGCCCTCTCCACCGGGACTTGGAGCGCGCCCCCGCTCTTGTTTCGGGTGGCGGGTGGCTTTGTGCTGCAACTTGAAACGGCAACGGGGGCTGTGTTTGTCCAAATCCAACGCGGTCAAATACAGGCGATCGCCTCACTACCCAGCGGTGTGGAAGCCGACCGTGTACCGCTAGAGCAGCGTAATGGCCCGGTGCCTGGGGCTATGCCGCCGCTGTCGCCTTTACCGCCGCTGTCACCTTTACCACCATTGTCACCGATGCAACCTGGAAGGATGTCGATGGGCGGGATGTCGATGAATTTGGATGCGATGCAGATGCGCATGGGTGACATGGAATTAACCATGGGCGATCGCTCCTCTCCCAATCCGCTGCGTAAATTTTGCCCACAGTGTAGCAATGCGGTGCAAGTGGGCGATCGCTTCTGTGCCCACTGTGGCCATCGTCTCGGCGAACAAAATGCCTAAGTTTTGTAACAGCAATTGGCCGATTTAGTCGCCCAAAACGTTGTGAAGCTTGAAGAAAAACTGCGGCCTGTAAACCTCAGGGTTTTTGTTAGATTCCCTTGAAAGACTTACAGTGCAAGCTTTTCCTTGGTTTTAGGGCAATTAAATCGCTTCTAAAGTCGTTAAATGTTCTTGCAGAAGCCTAGAAGCCAAGCTGAACCTAAGCTTGAATAAGAACATTGATGCGAATGACACGCGCAGACTCGGGGTTACAGAGCAACCGCAGCCTATCCCCAGAGACTGGGCAACGCTTGATGATGCAAGGTCTGGTGCAGGGGGGCGATCGCTTCCATCGTGCCTGACTCTAACGATATGAGAAACGCAAGCAGCCCAGCGTCTCAGCATCAGCCCTCGCTCTTGGACTGCGATCGCCCAACAAACTTGCCACTATGGCGCGGGTTGAGCGGTCGAATATGCAAGACGCTGAAGGCAACCCTATAACCGGTTAGGCTTTTTAGGCCTCAACCTATCAAGCCGCTCCCTGTTAAAGAAACCTGTAAAATTGATAAATTGAAGGGCTATTTGTTATGAATTGGTATGGGCAAATTACTCGTCTAATTCTTGATTACTATCGGGAAGACCTGTCTCAGCTTCGTCAAATACAAGCCATTCGAAAGTGCAGAGTATTTCGACGCTGGGGTGTATTACGGATTGATTGTCGCGATCGCCAGACGGCTGAAGCCCTGACCGCCGCCGCCAATATTCTAAGAGAGCCAATTGCTCAACTCCGAATTGCCCATCAAATCAATATTTTGCTGCGGGGCGGCTTAGTTTTTTCATTACCCGTGGACGATTCTCGCCTCAAAACTCGGTAGGGTAAAGGCTAGTTGACCTCAGCGCAATCTCCCAGCTATAGATGCCCTAATATGAATATCCCGCCTGCTTAAGGGAGGGCGATCGCCCCTGCACTCAAACCTTGGCAGGATAGCCATGCTTAGCTGGAATAACGAACTTCGGACATCACAACCCTTTGCCGCTGAGGTCTTTGCCGCTGAGGGCAGACAACAGACCTAGGCGCTTGTCTCTAGCGGGTTGCACTTGTTTTTCCAGAGACTACGTTCCTAGACAGTGCTGCTGTGGACGCTTCATCTGCCACAGAGTTATTTGGGGTGATTGCATTGAGCCAACCCGATAGCAGCGCATCTAGGGAAAACAAACCTGCACCATTCACAGT
>Ga0105045_10001855_pt1 | contig 17492 bp, 11 predicted proteins | sample MAT02_FD_78089 | JGI IMG/M metagenome (GOLD analysis project Ga0105045, IMG submission 78089) | Freshwater microbial communities from Lake Fryxell liftoff mats and glacier meltwater in Antarctica - MAT-02 (megahit assembly) | ecosystem: Environmental > Aquatic > Freshwater > Ice > Liftoff... | reverse complement strand
GGATTGAGAGTTGTCATGACTGAAAGAACGTTCAGCAGGTCGCTTGGCAGATTTGCCTGGATTCCTTCCTCGCGGCTGCCTAGCCGGTCGGTCCTCGCTGGATTCTTCGTCATCGTAATCGATAACATCACCTAAGCGGTCCATGTCTCCATCCCGCAACAGGATCGCATCGGACCCAATAGAAGACTGATGAAAGGACTTGCCTGGCATTTCGTCATCGTCATCTTCATTCATTCCAGCCATGAGTGGCGTTACCCAGCCATCATCATCATCGTCCGCTTCGTCGGAGCCGGCCGAAGGATGGTTCGCGGCGAATGGACTAGCCAGCAGAAGTTCATCATCATCCCAGTCAAAGGGATCTCGAGTCTTCGAAGGCGATGGAGTTCGATCCATTACTTCCTTCATTGGCTTCCTGGATCGGGGGCCCGCCGGTTTGGTTTTGATAGCAGGTACTGATGTTGTTTCCTTCTGAGATGCATCGTCCGTCTCACCAAGAGCGGCTCGCTTCGCTTCTTTTTTCAGTAAGCGTTCTTCTCTTTCGGAATCATGCTCTTCGTTGGTCTCCTTGCGCTTTCGGCGAGCACGTTTCGCATCGTCGGCAGCACGATAAAGCGATGCGACTTCTTCTTTGGTCAAAGGGCGATAGGCTCCCACCGGTAGAACTCCCATTTTGAGCGGCCCTATTGAAAGTCGGCAAAGCGTCACTACCTTATGTCCCAGACGAGCGAGTACTCTTCGAATCTCGCGATTCTTGCCTTCGGATAACGTGATCTCGAGCTCCGTAGAACCTTTACGTACCTTCTTGATCTTCACAAAGTCGACTCGAGCGACGCCGTCTGAAAGGTAGATACCACGACGCAGTCTTTTCATTTGGTCCGGCTCTAGCTGTCCAGCAACCACAACATGGTATGTTTTTGGTACCCCATACTTTGGATGAGTCAATTGCTGAGCGAGCTCGCCATCGTTCGTCAACAGAAGTAAACCAACGCTCGATGCATCTAAACGACCGACAGGAAAAAGTCGTTCTTGGCCAGGCACCATGTCAATCGCCCGAGAGCGACCTTGGGGATCACGGTTCGTACAGAGAACACCAGTTGGTTTATGCAGAGCAAAATAGGCAGGGCGTAGCTTCTTGAGGGGAGTTCCATCGACGGTGATTCTCGCAATCGCTGAATCGACTTTCATACCAAACTGTTCGACAATCTTTCCATCGACTTCGACTCGCCCTTGCTCGATCAGCTCATCGACTTGACGACGTGCCCCCAGTCCAGCGGCAGCGAGAAGTTTATTCAGCCGCTGCTCGCCAGCGAGCATCCCAGTGCCTTCTCGAGTAGTAGTGATAGGTGGTGATCGTTTCATGAGTGGGCGCAAGTCGTTTTAGGGGGAAACAGGCAGGTCATCTGCCATCAGTCGCTTCTGGCCAACCAAGCCAGGGAATTTCGAACCCCTAACAATAATCGAGCGAACGCCAGTATGTTAGACCAAAAAGGGACGGATCACCAATTTGGAAACCTACTAAATCCAAGCAAATTTCGCGATTCGAACGGTAGGAAATCAACGTACCTCGGCTAATCGCTGGCCTTTTCGGCTTAAAGCCGGTGCCCAACTTGTCACGCCGGCTTTGGTCGTTTAATCTGAGGCCGCTCAATCGATGGCGTCTACTTTAGTCGCCATTCGCTCCGCGAATGTGGCGTCAAGCTAAAAAATTTCCACGTATTGCTTGAGATTCACGTTTGGTTCACGGAGCGAACGACGACCATGGTCTCCAAAGTAGATGGCCTTGACCGCTCGCACCTAGCACTTAGTCGTTGACCAACTTGATCTGCGTTATTGGAATCGCTGCTTTGCCAGTGATCGCTACATCCAAGCTAATTTCACGGCCGATCGATTGATGTTCCAGCTTTCTCTGCAAATATTGCATGGTCTCATCGATCACGTCGGCTTGCATTACCAGGAGCTCGCCTGGCTGGATCAGTGTTAGCGCGAAGTCAACAGCATTTTGCCAGCCAGCAATCTCGTGAATGTCACCAACTCGATCACGACCTTCCATTCCTTGCTTGAAAAGTCTCGATATTTCGCCAGGTTCACGGCCACGAAGGTACTGATCTTCATAAAGTACAACCCGATCAAAGGCTTCGCCAAGGAGCTCTCCTTGGCGTATCATGTCGATGTCGCGTCGATCACCTGCCGCGGAGTAGATTGCAGTCCGTCGCGCATGTGGGAATTGGGAGATCGCTTGAACGATTGCTTGGAGACTAGAAGGGTTATGCCCATAGTCGACAATAACCGTCGCACCATTGATTTCCATCAGGTTGAATCGACCAGGAACTTTATCCATGTGGGCCGAGAAAGACTCGAGCCCCAAGCGAATCTGCTCGCAAGGCATGCCTAGAGTCCAACACGCCGCAGTCGCTGCCAATACGTTCTCAACCTGGAAACCGATCCGGCCGTTATGCGTTAGCGGAATTCGGTCGAGTGTTAACAGAGGAAACTCGCTAGGGCCTTCTGCAAGCATGATCGCGTTGTCGCGGACAAACGCAACTCGCCCACCTTCGCTTCGTTTTTGAAGCAGTAACGCATGCTCTCCATCGATTGCGAAGAACGCAACGGCACCGCGACACTTTGTAGCCATTCCAGCCACTAGAGGATCGTCCGCCTTCAAAACTGCTGTGCCAGTTCTCGAGACAGCTTCGACGACACATCGTTTGACTTGAACCAATTGCTCGAGAGTATCAACGCCGTTTAAACCAAGGTGGTCACCTTCGCCGACATTCGTCACGACACCCACGTCACAATAATCAAAGCCAAGTCCCTCACGGATAATTCCACCACGAGCTGTTTCAAAAATAGCCGCCTCAACGAGCGGATTCCCGAGGATCGTGCGTGCCGATTGTGGTCCGCTGCAATCTCCCGATTCAATCCTGCGTCCATTGACGTAGATACCATCGGTGCAGGTCATCCCGGTTTTTTTACCGCTACTTTGGATGATGTGGTTGATAAGTCGTGTTGTCGTTGTCTTTCCGTTGACTCCCGTAATTCCAACAACAGGTACTCGACCGTTCTCTTGATTGGGAAACATCATGTCAATGATGGCTTCACCGACGGGCCGACCCGTGCCCGACGATGGTTCAAGGTGCATCCGAAGTCCTGGACCAGCGTTGACTTCTACGATCACAGCGCGTTGGCCCTGAAGTGGTTGAGTAATATCCTGAGCCACGACATCAATCCCTGCTATATCCAACCCGATCACCCGTGCGGCCTCAACCGCTTGTCGAGCCACATCAGGATGAACCAGATCGGTCACATCGGCTGCAGTACCACCGGTACTTAGGTTTGCATTCCTGCGAATCAACACGCGCCCCCCAAGCTCTAGCACCGATTCCGGTGTTACGCCTTGTTCAGCTAAAACAGCCATAGCAATCGCATCAATCTTGATCTTACTAAGGACAGTGCTGTGACCGTCGCTTCGTCGAGGATCTTGATTTACGAAGTCAACAAGTTGTTGGATGGTAGAGATTCCGTCACCGAAAACGTGAGCCGGTTCACGCCTAGCGGCTGCCACGAGCTTTCCACCGATTACCAACAAGCGATAGTCATCACCTGGTGCGTGGGTTTCTACGATGATCGAACTGCTTTCTTCCAGTGCCGTAGCGTACGCCGCCGCTACCTGCTCACGAGACTGAAGATTGGTAGCAACCCCTCGACCATGATTACCGTACTGAGGCTTCACGACAACTGGATATCCAAGGTCGTCCGCCGCATCGCATGCATCTTCCAACGAATCGACAGCTCGCCCAAAGGGAGTTGGTACACCGATCGTGCGAAGAAGCTTCCGAGTCAGTTCTTTATCTTGCGCAATCGATTCGGCGATCGCACTGGTTGCGTCCGTTTCCGCGGTACAGATGCGGCGCTGTTTGCTACCATGGCCAAGCTGCACGAGGCTACCCGAGTTTAGCCGATAATAAGGAATACCTTGCGCGATCGCAGCATTGACAATCGCTGCTGTACTAGGCCCCAAACAAACTTCGTAGGCTAAATCTCTCAAAGCAGCCACTTCCAAATGAATATCGAAAGGAGCATCCTCCGCGGCAGCAAGAATAAGTTTGAAGGCAACATCCAGGCAGGCCAACCCAAGCTGTTCATTCTTGTATTCGATCGCGACTCGGTAAGTTCCCTCGGTATTGCTTTCCCGTGCGCGTCCATAACCGACTGGAGTCCCAGCAAGTGTCTGAAGCTCCAATGTAACATGCTCCAGAATGTGCCCCATGTAGGTCCCGCGTCGCAGACGCTCAAAGAAGCCGCCACGCACTCCCTCACTGCACCGATGCTCGACCATGGTTGGCAACCAACCTTTGATGCGATCGTTGAAACCGGGAATCATCTCGGAAGACGTTTCCTGATACTCTTCCAAGATCAACCAAGCTTCCAAGACTGGAAAATTTGCCCAAACGTTAGGGCCGCGAAGCTTGTTCACCTTCAAAATACGCATGAGTTCCTCAAGTAGATTTTTTGCGACCGTGAGCGCAATGTGGGAAAGGATTTTTGGCTATCGACGGCACGGAGAGGCGACGACTCGATAGACGCACGGATTTGAGAGCATTTTCTAGGCCTAAATAAAGTAATAGAGAGTCTAATCTGCCCGTGGTATGAGAAAACCCTGGATTTGAAAGGTTTTCAAAATTTTGGCGGGAATGGGAATTGGTAACTTCGCCCCTCTAACTGCTTTTTCTTTGTCGTCAAAATCGCACCTTGGATACAAGTTTTGACGACAATCCTGAGCGGCTTTTTGTGGGAGCCACTAGGGGCAGCCCGTCGCGTTTGGTACAACCGGGATAAGTGGTGAGTCCCTAGTTCGACTCGTCCATACTCCCGATTTCGACCTGTGTCCACATTCTCGTCTCCACATTCTCGTCTCCACATTCTCGTCTCCACATTCTCGTCTCCACATTCTCGTCGTCCACATTCTCGTCTCCATACTGTTCACACGATTTAGGGCTATCTCAAGTTGTCGTCCGCAAATTTTGCATCCAAACCCGACTCGGAACACCTTGGCCAACTCGGTACGCGGCAAATCTTTGCCCAATTCCCGCAATCGATCCAAACGCGTTTAGAAAACGCTTTGGAGTCAGAAGAACTAGTTCACTTCGTCTTCGAGCCAGACCTTTCGTTAGATCTTCGCTATGTTTCAAGCTACGTTGTTTTGACGAATCGTCGGATACTGATAGTCGCTCCAATCCAATACAACTCTAAGGCGGATTCCGGCAGGAACTCGTCAAAGTCGACGGGTCGCTTTGCGGCGCCCGAGCATTCAATAGAGTCTTGGAACCTTCAGGAATTAGCGGAACTAGCCCTCGTGGATCGTATTGGCCTTGGATCGCTCGAGCTATTGGGGTTCGCCTCTCGACTGTCTGTCTTGCGGTTTTCCGCCAGTCGATTGACGCCCGCTAGACGGTTTGTTGACAAGTTTCGCTCTGTCAAGCAAGCCAACGCGATGGAATCCCGCGCTCGATCCGTTTTCGTTCCACCAGCCCCCTTTCCGATAACACCCCTTGAACCAGAAATCTCGATCTGTCCTTCCTGCGGTGGGGCGATGCAACCAGGGGAGTCGACATGCAGAGACTGTGCGCCAGAAGCCGCGCCGGACACGACCAAGTCGCTATGGCGGTTGACCCGATTTGCACGGCCGCGAATGGGAATCATCCTATTCGGTTTTGCAATGACTTTGGCGAGTACCGCAATCGGACTACTTCCGACGTACCTAACCATTCCACTGATCGATGACATCTTAATTCCACAAAAGAACTTCGACCTTGTCCCATGGTACATCGCAGGACTCTTAGGTGCAGCGGTCCTTGCTTGGTTATTTACTTGGGCGAAGACTTATGTGCTTGCCTTAGTCAGCGAGAAAATTTCTGCTGACCTTCGCAATAAAACTTATGAACATCTCCAAAGTCTGTCGCTAGAGTTCTTTGGCGGACGCAGAACGGGGGACTTGATCGCGAGAGTGAGTAGCGATACCGAGCGCATATGTGACTTTCTTTCCCAGCAACTTCTCGACTTCATTTCCGATCTGGTCATGATTATCCTCACCGCAGCCATTCTGATCAGTATCGATCCGATGATGGCGGCGGTCTCCTTACTCCCATTTCCGTTGATCGCTTGGCTCGTTCAGCACGTTCGAACTCAGCTTCGACAAGGCTTCGCCAGGGGGAGCGCTGCTTGGGCAGAGATGGTAAACGTACTGGCGGATACGATTCCTGGTATTCGGGTAGTGAAGGCTTTTGCTCAAGAGCAAAGAGAAATCGATCGTTTTGGGACGCGAAATCAAAATGTTTACGAAGCAAACACGAGGGTCAATCGACTCTGGTCCGCTTTCGTCCCCATCATCACATTCTTAACCGAGATAGGCCTATTGATCATCTGGGGGTTTGGAGCATATCGAGTTGCCAATGGCGAAATTTCAGTGGGAGTCCTGTTAGCCTTCGTGACCTACATTTCACGACTTTACGTCCGATTGGATTCCATGAGTCGCATGTTGGCTCATGCTCAACGAGCCGCCGCTTCGACGCAACGAATCTTTGAAATTCTCGATCGAGTACCGAGCGTTGCAGAACCAAATAAGCCAATTCCGGTTGGTGTCACGTCAGGCGGACGCGTCAAGGGTGCAATCGATGTGCGAAACGTCTGCTTCCGTTATGGCACGCGACAAGTAATCTCAAACGTCAACTTAATCATTCGGCCCGGCGAAATGATTGGATTGGTTGGACCAAGCGGGGCTGGTAAAAGTACTTTCGTTAATTTGATTTGCCGATTTTATGATTGCGCTAGTGGTTCCATCTCCGTTGACGGTAACGACATTCGATCGTACCCGATCTCATCCTATCGATCTAATATTGGAATTGTTCTGCAAGAACCCTTTTTGTTTTTTGGAACAATCGCTGAAAATATTGCCTATGGACGTCCCAACGCGTCGCGAGCAGACGTTGTCGCAGCCGCAAGAGCCTCGAGGGCCCACGACTTTATCCTGAGATTGCCGGATGGTTATGACTCCCTTGTTGGCGAACGTGGCCAATCGCTTTCAGGCGGCGAACGCCAGCGCATCTCGATCGCACGAGCACTGCTTACTGACCCACGTATTTTGATTCTCGATGAAGCGACTTCGGCAGTGGATACGGAAACAGAACGCGAGATCCAGCAAGCACTCGACTTTCTAGTGCAAGGTCGTACGACTATTGCCATTGCCCACCGGCTGAGCACGTTAAGAAAGGCCGATAGAATCGTGGTGATGGAGACAGGAAGGATCACTGAAATCGGTAATCATGACGAGCTACTCAATTTGGATGGAACTTATGCGAAACTGCATCATGCTCAGCAACAGATGCAGCAAGACACGACCGTTGTTTCGGAGGCCGTCTCACCATGAATCAAGTCCCTAACAGCCGTCACCCAACAGCCGAAACGGTAAGCCTGTCGCGAGATCATTGGGGACGATTGATTTTTATATCGTCTGACGGGGTGCCAATCGCGAACGTGACTCTTACACCCTTGTTTCCAATTAGTGAGCCGGGCCGATGGATTTCGGTGACAGGTTCCGACGGTAAAGAGTTGGTTTGCATCGAAAACCCGTCCGATCATCCACTCGAATTACAAACACTCTTACGGGAAGAGCTTGCCTTTCGCGATTTTGTTCCTCGCATCAGCCGCGTGCTGTATGTTTCTGGAAATTCAGAACCGTGCGAATGGCACGTACAAACGAATCATGGCGAGACGAAGTTTGTTCTAAAAAGCGAGGAAGATATTCGTCGATTGAGTCCTTATGAGGTCATGATTATCGACAGCAACGGCGGCCGATACCGAATTGATGACACACGCCTTCTGGATCAAAAATCCCGACGACATATTGAATGGTATGTCTGATGGAATACGTCGAACTCCACTGCAAGTCGAACTTCACTTTTCTTGAGGGAGCCTCCCACGCCGAAGAGCTTGTGGAACAAGCAGCCACTCTAGGCTACCGTGGGCTGGCGGTTACCGATCGCAACTCTCTGTCCGGCGTGGTACGAGGCTACACGGTTTCAAAAGAAGTTGACATTCAGTACATCGTAGGCGCCGAGATTGTCCCGGAAAACGGCCCTCCGATTGTGGTTTGGCCAACGGACCGAGCCGCTTATGGTCGTTTGTGCAGACTGATCACTCTTGGACGATCAAGGCGTGAGAAGGGTGAGTGCGAAATCTACTGGGCAGATATCCTTGATTACCGCGAAGGTCTGATTGCAGGCTTGATCCTCAAGCAACCGCGTGTAGATAGCGAAGCTCCTGTGCAAGACTCAGCGCTTCCACCTTTCATCTTTGATCCCTCCGAGGATGCTGGATGGTTGCGATGGCTTAATACGTTTCGTGAGGGATTTGGAGACAATGCGTATCTACTCTCGCATTTGCATTTAGGGGTGGATGATCGATCGAAACTGGAAAGACAGATGCACCTTTCCAAAGCGACGCATGTACCGCTCGTTGCAGCAGGCGATGTTCTCTACCACAGCCCGGATCGTATGTTGATGCACGACTTGTTGACCGCCATCCAACATACATCGACTATTGATCAGATTGCTGCCTTGAGGCCGAGTAATGCTCAGCGTGCTCTACGAAGTCGCCAAGTCCTCTCAAGCCTCTACAAGCATTGCCCAGCCGCGATGGACCGGACGCTCGAGATTGCGGACCGCTGCCGATTTTCGTTAGGTCAATTGAAATACGAGTATCCAACCGAAGCCACGCCGAACGGGAAAACGCCTCTGGAGTATCTGAAACGGTTGGCCTGGAACGGAGCTCAAGCACGTTACCCAACAGGTGTTCCTTCGAAAATTGTTGACCTACTGAAACACGAAATCACTTTGATTGCCGATCTCAAGTACGAGGCTTATTTTTTAACCGTTTGGGATTTAGTGCGGTTTGCTCGTTCGCGAGGAATCTTATGTCAAGGACGCGGTTCAGCTGCCAACAGCACTGTGTGTTACTGCTTGGGAGTAACAAGCGTTGATCCGAACGAGATGGACCTGTTGTTTGAACGGTTCATCAGCCGCGAACGCAATGAAGCTCCTGACATTGATGTCGACTTTGAACACGAACGCCGTGAAGAGGTCTTACAGTACATCTATGAAAAATACGGTCGAGAGCGGGCAGGAATGACCGCCGCAGTGATCACCTATCGGATTCGCTCTGCAGTTCGAGACACAGGCAAAGCGCTCGGGATCTCGCTCGATCGAATCGACGCCCTCTCCAAGATTTTAGAAGGCCGCGGCAGCAGCGAATCACTCGTCGAACGTTGCTCGCAAGCGGGGATCGATCCGAAGTCAGATATAGGATTGCGGTTCCTCTATCTCGTCGAAACACTGATAGGCTTTCCACGCCATCTTTCACAACATTCCGGTGGGATGGTCATGACACACGGTGCATTGTGCGAGCTATGTCCAATCGAAAATGCATCGATGGAAGGCCGCACGGTTATCCAATGGGACAAGGACGATTTAGATGCATTAGGGATTCTGAAGGTGGATTGTCTTGCGCTGGGGATGTTGACGGCGATTCATAAAAGCTTTGACTTCATTGAAAGTCATTTCGGAAAGCCACTCACACTCGCAAACATTCCTCAGGGAGATCAATCGGTCTATGACATGATTTGCAGAGCCGACACAGTCGGGGTCTTTCAAATTGAAAGTCGTGCCCAGATGAGCATGCTTCCGCGACTCAAGCCACGGTGCTTTTATGATTTAGTTATCGAAGTCGCCATCGTTCGTCCGGGGCCCATCCAGGGTCAAATGGTCCATCCGTATTTGACCGCTAGAGCCACCGGTATACAGCCCGATTACCCAACGCCCGAAATCGGTCAAGTTTTGGCCAAAACTCTCGGCGTCCCTATCTTTCAGGAACAAGCCATGCGGCTAGCAGTGGTTGCAGCCGGTTTTACGCCAGGTGAAGCCGATCAACTGCGACGTGCAATGGCAGCTTGGCGTCGACCGGGGGTTATCGATCAGTTCAAAAAGAAGCTTATCTCCGGGATGCTTGATCGAGGCTTGACAGAACAGTTCGCTGAATCGGTTTTTACCCAGCTCCGAGGATTCGGCGAATACGGATTCCCAGAATCGCATGCGGCTAGTTTTGCGCTGCTAGTTTATGTTTCCTGCTGGCTAAAACATTACTATCCACAAGTATTTTGCGCTGCCATGCTAAACAGCCAACCTCTCGGCTTCTACTCGCCATCGCAGTTGGTTCAGTGCGCTCAAAATCATAGCGTCCGCTGCTTGCCAGCAGATCTCAACCAGAGCGATTGGGACTGTACATTGGAACCGAGTTCCCCATCGACAATCGGTTCACGGCAGAATCCGGTGAGGCTAGGGCTACGAATGATCTCCGGGTTGAGTGAGAGTGTTGCAAAAAATATAGTGCAGCAACGAAAAGAAAAGGGTCCTTATCGCGACACGAACGACCTTTCGCTTCGGACACGTCTAGGCAGTAGCGTAATCGCTTTGCTTGCGGAAAGCGGCGCGATGGATTCCATCTCAGGAAATCGACGTTCGGCTTACTGGCAGTCGCTAGGCGTTGAACGATCAGGTAAGGAGCTACCGCTTTTCGAATACGACTCGGTGAGTGATGACGATCTTGTCCCTGTTTCCTTGCGGCCCATGACCGATATTGAAGAAGTTTATGCAGATTACTCGGTGACGGGACTATCGCTGCGTGGTCATCCAATCGGCTTCTGTCGAGAAAAGCTGAATCGAATGCGGGTGACACCGGCTAACTTGCTGCCTTCGATGAGCAGTGGAAAGTTCATTCGGGTAGCCGGCTTAATCGTCCTGCGTCAGCGTCCTGGAACGGCCAAGGGAATCACGTTTGTGACGTTGGAAGATGAGACGGGCTCGATCAATTTGATTGTGAAACCGGCGATATGGAAGCAGTTCTACCTAGTCTGCAAGCAATCGAACGCTTGGCTAGTACATGGTGTGCTTGAAAGCCGACAAAGTGTCATTCATGTCGTCGCTGGACGGATTGAAGACCTCAGTCACGAACTGCAGGGGTTCGATATTGACTCACGAGATTTTCGATAAGCCTCGCGTTGACGCTTAGAAATTGTCCCGAAGCGTTACTCTACATTGCGTAGATTGCCATCTTTTGGGGTTGAGTACGTTTGCTCCCGAAGAGTTTGTGAGAGGCAACGCTATGTGGGAATATGGTGATAGCGGCTTCGATGATTTGAACAGGAGGCACGCGCCTTGTTTAAGTCTATCGACCATCTGAAACTTGGCGTCGGAGTTGATGCCTACCATGTTTGGTGGGATCGAGCCCGCGCGGGGGCTTGGAATTGCTCTCGATTCCTGTAACAAATCGCAATTCCGTTAAGAAAACTGTTCGATTTCGGCTTACATTAGCACTTGGCGGTTCCAGAAGGGTTATAAATGGAGGGATACAGGGAGTTAATTTTGCGTTTTGAAAGCTTATGAAACTCACCAGATGAGGGAATGGAGCATCTAGCGATGTCCGCAGATTGGTATTTTTTAAAAACTGGTTTTTTCGGTGGCAACAAAAAGGTTGGCCCGATTTCAGAGGTCGAGCTACGTGATAAGATTCTAAAGGGAGTTGTGCAGCCCGAGACGATGCTCTTGAGCACGACGAAGACACATGGAGAGTGGTGTCGTATGAAAGAGATCCGTGTAGCGATGAAGCTCTGGGAAAAAAGCCACCCCTCTCATGGATCTTAAGCGATTATTCCCAGTATGCGTCGAATGAATGTTACACACCCAACCGAACCTTAGCACGAGCCTGTGATACGGCTCTATCTTTCAACGCGAATGTCTCCGGTGACGACGAAACCATCGCAAGTGCTTTCTCTAGATCTGAAGTTGCCTGAGTCTTGCTAATCGATTCGGGCTTCATCATTCGATCTGTCAGAACATAGACTGCTTCGCGACGGACTTGCACGAATCCACCATCGACAAAGTGCGATGTCTCAATCGCCCCTTGTCGAACTTTCATCAATCCAAATCCAAGCCGACCCACCATCGGTGCACGACCAGGAAGGATCCCGATTTCACCATCATACAATGGCACCATCAACGAATCGGCTTGCACGTCAAGTTCTGTTTTCTCAGGTGTTACAACAACACAGCGGATAGTAGCCATAGTACAGATCAAACAGTTGAAAAATGAAAACTTGACACATTACTGCAATCATGCAGTGTTAAGAGGAAACTACTTTTTAGCGAACTTTGCGGCCTGAGCGATCGCTTGCGCTTCGGCTTGCTCAATCGAACCGACGTACATGAACGCCGATTCTGGTAGATGATCCCACTTGCCATCACAGATCTCTTCAAAGCTTCGAATAGTGTCTGCCATGGAAGTAATTTCACCTTTCTTTCCGGTGAAGACTTCGGCGACCAAGAACGGTTGCGAAAGAAATCGTTCAATGCGTCGAGCACGATGGACAATCAACTTGTCAGACTCACTCAATTCATCCACACCGAGAATCGCGATGATGTCTTGTAGTTCTCGGTATCGTTGAAGCGTCTTTTGAACTCGTCGAGCGATCGTATAGTGCCGTTCACCAACGATGGCTGGATCCAAGATCCGTGAGTTCGATGCGAGTGGATCGATCGCAGGATAAATACCCTTTTCCGAAATCGATCGCTCCAAGTAAATGAACGCATCCAACTGACCAAAGGCGGTCGCAGGAGCAGGGTCTGTCGGATCATCGGCAGGAACATAAACAGCCTGTACCGAAGTGATCGCACCCTTCTTCGTCGAGGTGATTCGTTCCTGTAGGGCACCCATTTCGGTTGCTAGAGTGGGCTGGTAACCCACCGCAGAAGGCATACGACCGAGAAGCGCGGAAACTTCCGAACCTGCTTGCGAGAATCGAAAAATGTTGTCGACGAACAAGAGAGTATCTTTACCCGTACTGTCGCGGAAGTATTCAGCCATAGTCAAAGCCGAAAGAGCAACTCGAAGTCGCGACCCTGGTGGTTCGTTCATTTGGCCGAACACCATACAGGTTTGCTCAATCACTTTTCGGCCAGTTGTACCGATCTCAGTCTCTTGCATTTCTAGCCACAAGTCGGTTCCTTCCCGAGTTCGCTCGCCCACGCCTGCGAATACTGAGAAACCACCGTGCGTACTAGCAACACGAGCGATCAGTTCCTGAAGAATAACAGTCTTGCCAAGTCCCGCACCACCAAACAGCCCAGCCTTACCACCTCGAACGAACGGCGTCAGCAAGTCAATCACTTTAATACCAGTCTCGAAGACTTCGGTATTTGTCGATAGTTCGGAAACTTGAGGTGCTTGTCGGTGAATAGGCCAGTATTCATCGGCAACCACTTCGCCGCGTTGGTCGATCGGTTGACCGAGGACGTTGAACACGCGACCGAGTGTACCCTGTCCCACAGGAACCGAGATAGCTTTGCCTGTGTCGATGACTTCTTGACCTCGCATGAGACCGTCAGTGCTACCAAGAGCCACGCATCGAACTCGTCCGCCGCCTAGGTGCGTTTGCACTTCGCCGGTGAGATTAAGCGTGAAGCCTTTGTTTATGCTGTTCAGCGTAAGTGCGTTGTAGATTGGTGGGATGCTATCTTCGGCGAACTCGACATCGAAGGTGGATCCGATAACTTGTGTAACGCGCCCTGTTTTGTTTGCTGTTGATTGCATTTGCGATTGTCAGATTTAAAGAATTGAATGATACAAATGGGATTGATGAGTCTTGCTGGGCTTGATCGGTGACGGCTGTTAGCCAAGTGCTTCCACACCACCGATGATTTCCATAATCTCTTGAGTAATCTTCGATTGACGAGCCCGATTAAATGTTCGGGACAGTTGCTTGATGATGTCGCCAGCGTTCTCAGTTGCGCTTTTCATAGCGATCATCCGAGCGATCTGTTCGCTGACGGCCGCATCGAGGAAACACTTAAAGACACGAGCTCGAAACGCGGCTGGAACAACTTCTTCGAGGATACTTTCGGCGGACGGCAAAAACTCGTAGTCGTCCTTGATTGCCGATTCGGAAGTCGAAGTGGTTTCCGACTGCTTTAGCTTCTTCGATTCAATCGCGAGATTAGAGATTGGAAGGAGCGTCTCCACGACAGCGACCTGCTTTGAAACGGTTATAAATTTTGTAAAGACGACGTCGACACGATCTATCTTTCCAGTGATGAATCGCTCCATCAAATCGTCTGCAATTCTTGACACTTCGTCGAAACCAGGCGAATCATCAAACTGAGTAAAAGTCTTTTCAAGTTGGATGTTTCGGAACTTAAGGGCTGAAATACCTCGTTTGCCACTGACGCTAATGGGTTGGCTTTCGACGCTCTCGGCAATCTCTGCTCTTCGTTGAAGAGCCAGTCGCAGCACCGAACCGTTGTAGCCACCGCAGAGCCCGCGGTTGCTGGTCAACAGTAGCATTTCAGAAGTCTTGACCGTCTCGCGAGATTGCAAGAGGGGATGCGAAACTTCAGTTCCGGACTTCGCGAGGTCTTGAACGATTGCCGTGATCAAATTCGTGTAGTCGCTTGCGGCCGATGCGCGATCCATTGCTTTTTTGAAGCGCGCAGTGGCAATCAATTCCATGGTTCGCGTGATCTTGCGAATGTTCCGGATCGATTTGCGTCGTTTATCGAGTAATCGAATACTGGCCATGGGTTGATCCTACTTCTTGAATCCCGCTTTGAAAGCCAAAATAGTGGACTTGATTGCTTCTTCCACTTCGGAAGTGAGGTCACCAACTTGCGTGATCTTGTCGACAAGATCGGGAGCGCGGTCCTTGAGGTGGTTCTGAAGACCCAGTTCAAAATCACGCACCTTGTCGACTGGTACATCATCCAAATATCCGCGAGTCGCAGCGTAAAGACTCACGATTTGCTCGGCTGCCGACATGGGGTTGTACTGCTGTTGCTTGAGCAACTCGACCATTCGGTAACCGCGGTCGAGTTTTGATTGAGTGGCTGGGTCAAGTTCAGTACCTAGTTGCGCAAAAGCTTCGAGTTCGCGGAACGAAGCCAAGTCCAATCGCAGACCACCCGCGACCTTCTTCATCGCCTTAATCTGTGCCGCACCACCGACTCGAGAAACAGAGATACCTACGTTCATCGCAGGTCGAATACCCGCAAAGAATAAGTCGGGTTGGAGGTAGATCTGTCCATCGGTAATCGAAATCACATTCGTTGGAATGTACGCCGACACTTCACCTTCGAGTGTTTCGATGATAGGTAGACTGGTGAGAGAACCACTTCCCAAGGCTTTCGAAAGCTTTGCCGATCGCTCGAGTAGTCGACTGTGGCAGTAGAACACGTCTCCGGGGAATGCTTCGCGTCCTGGTGGGCGTCGCATAAGAAGGCTTAGTTGACGGTATGCGACCGCTTGCTTGCTCAGATCGTCATACACAATCAGGGCGTGCCCGCCATTGAACATGTAGTGTTCGGCCATCGCGGTTCCAGCATAGGGAGCAATGTACTGAAGTGGTGCTGGGGCCGAAGCGCCTGCCACGATAACCGTTGTGTAGTCGAGCGCACCGTGCTTTCGTAACGCGTCGATAACCAAAGCGACCGACGAATCCTTTTGACCGATTGCGACGTAAAAGCACTTAACGCCAGTGTTCTTTTGGTTGATAATTGCATCCAAAGCAACCGCTGTCTTACCAGTTTTTCGGTCACCGATGATCAGTTCGCGTTGGCCACGACCAATGGGGGTCATCGCGTCGATGGCCTTGATACCCGTCTGCAATGGTTCATGAACAGGATGTCGTTCAGCAACACCCGTCGCAATGATTTCAACAGGTCGTGAAAGAGTTGTACTGACTGGTCCTTTCCCGTCGAGCGGATTACCGAGTGGATCAAGAACGCGGCCTAGAACGGCATCTCCGCAAGGGACCGAAAGCAATTTGCCGAGCGATCGAACTTCATCGCCTTCCTTAATCGTCAGATAGTCACCTAGGATAATGATACCGACCGAGTTTTCCTCGAGGTTAAACGCCAAGCCGGTTACGCCGGAAGGGAACTCAACCATTTCCCCAGCCATGATGTTGGACAAGCCGTAAACTCGAGCGATCCCGTCACCGACTTCCAGGACTGTCCCGACTTCGCGGACGTCCACTGTGCTACCGAACTGTTGAATCTCAGCTTGGATGACTGACGCAATTTCGTCTGAGTTAAATTTCATAATGAGGCTACGTGGCTTTAGGCAAAAATGCTTGTTAAAAGTAAACTACCGATGCTTCTCAAAGCACCAAAATGAATATCAAAGCTACCATTCAATCCGTTCAGGACGCCAAACTCCCCAAGCGATCTCGAATCGCTTGCTCTGCTTTCGCAACGGTGGAATTGCGCAAATTCTTGAGCTGGCCATCCACACTCCCATCGTAGACCACGTCTCCCACACGAATCACAAGCCCACCTAAAATCGAGGAGTCGACTTTATTCGAAACCGAGACGGTTGCGTTGAACTTCGTCGACAGCGAAGTTCGAATCGTTTCCATCGATGAGGCGTCGAGTGGTTCTGCGGTTGTCAGCAAAATCTGCAATCGTCCGGTCGCCGCATCTCGCATGACACCGACCGACTTCTCAATAGACCGCAACATTCCAAGCCGACGACGTCTTGCAACAACTTTTAGAAAATTCATCAACGTCGGGGAGACTCTCGAACCAAAGATTCGATCGAGCATCGCGACTTTATCTTCCACGTCGATACGTGGGTTTGAAAAAATTGCCTCCAAGCCCGGTTGTTGATTCAGGACATCCGCGACAATCGTTCGCAACTCGTCAACCACTTGATCGATTGTTCCAACGTCGCCCGCAGCCGCTAGCAACGCCTTGGCATAGACATCACCAACATGCATCGCTTCGTTTTCGAACACCGTATCAATTTTAATCGTTTCAGCCGTCATAATTTCGTCCCGGTCGATTTCGTTTCGGTCGATTTAATTTCGATTAGGAAGCTTGTTGAGGGCTTCATTGATCAAGTACTGATGATCAGTAGCGTTCAACTCTCGACCCACGACGCGTCGAGCCAGCGAGAAAGCTAGATCGGTGCTTTTTCCAGCCAAATCGGAAAGTGCTGCTTGCTTGGCCGATTCGATTTCCGACAGGGCGCGATCGCGTTGGCGACTGGCTTCTTCTTGGGAAGCAGCCAAAATTCGTTGGCCTGCGGCTTCGGAATCCTTGCGAGCTTGGGTCAACAGATCTTGAGCTTGAGTGGTCGCTGTAGCGAGCTTGGCTTCGTATTCCTTCAGCTTTGCCGCACCATCTTCCGCCGCTTTTTTCGCTTCTACAATTTGGTTTGCGATCGTCGTCTCACGCTTGGCGAGCCCTTCGGCGATTGGCTTCCAAGCCACAGCGTACAGAACAGCCAGCAGGAGACCGAAAACAATCAGCGAGAACAACGCTCCGTCGGAACGAAACTCCATCGGGTTGCCTTGCATCGGGCCAGCATGATCATGCGTTGGATCATGATGACCT
>Ga0105045_10001854_pt1 | contig 17496 bp, 11 predicted proteins | sample MAT02_FD_78089 | JGI IMG/M metagenome (GOLD analysis project Ga0105045, IMG submission 78089) | Freshwater microbial communities from Lake Fryxell liftoff mats and glacier meltwater in Antarctica - MAT-02 (megahit assembly) | ecosystem: Environmental > Aquatic > Freshwater > Ice > Liftoff... | reverse complement strand
TTCGTCGTTGCCTGATCCGCCCGAGAGTAAATCGTTTCCTTGACCGCCAAACAGGTCGTCATTGCCAGCACCACCGTTGAGTTGGTCGTTGCCGCCATTGCCAAACAATGTGTCGTCGCCACCAAGGCCGTTGAGCACATCATCCATTGCTGAACCGTTGCCGATATCATCGCCGTTGGTTGCTTCGTTCTCGGGTTCATTTGTGTTTGCGTCAACCCATGTAGCTGACATTAGGATTCTTGGCTCCAAGATGTCAGTCATGAAGGAAGCCTCTGCTTTTTCCGCTGCAACCGATGGCTTTGAGTTGTGTCGTTTAGTGCTGGCGTTCGGCTTGCTGCTATTCTTCTTTGACATGTTTGTTTGCTAATCCAAAAGTTGATTGAAGGTGTTTGTACGAATTGTTTTTTGTGGGTGCGTAAGTCAAAACTCTGAGCGGTGAAACTACTGCGTGTTTGAGTCAGATCCAGTACCCGTTTGCGACAATCGCACGGCGAAACCCGCTGGCAGTTGCTTGTTCGGATTTTCAATTTCGACCACGATGCGAATGGTTTGAGTTGCCGCATCGATGAGAGGTGCAATGAAGACGATTTTTGCATTCAACAAGGGGCAACCTGGCAGGTCAGCTCGCAGTTCGATGATTTCTCCGACGCGGCGAGATGTAGCCAGCGAGAGAGGAATATGAAGATCTGATCGGAGGCGACTGATATCCGCTATTTTGACGATGGGTGCTCCGCGAGAGACGGTCTCACCCAGGTGCGGGTAGATCTTGACGACAGTACCTTCGAATGGAGCTCGAATTTCATAAGTCTCCAAACGTGCTTGTTCGATCTTCAAACGTGAGAAAGCGTCTCGTTGGCTTTCAGTCCCCTCTTGCAAGGCTGCTTTCGCTTCGGACAATCGACTGCGGGCTTCATCAACTTCGAGGCCCGATGCGGCTTTTTTGTTAGCAGCCTGTTGGATTCGATTCAAAAACTGTTCTGCGAGTGAAACTTTTGCTTTAGCCGCTTCGAGCATCGCTCTTCGATCTGCGGATGACTGAGCTGCGATGACCGACGCCAATGCAACTCGGTTGTCGATCAAGGCGAGGACCTTATCGGCCGAGACAACGTCGCCTTCGGCCACGAACAATTTCCAGAGTGGGCCGTCAGCGGCAGCCGAAATTTCGGCAACCTGCATCGGATGTGCAATTCCAGGCAACATTTCGACTTGCTGAACCGCGTCGGATAACTTGGTTTGCTCTGTGGAACGACGATTCAATTTGGAGTTTGGTTCGGAGACCGTGTTCGCAGTCGATACATCCGATTTAATCGAGAAACTCGACCCTGATGACGAATTACCAGTTTGTGTATTCAGGTCAACCTGCTCAGAAACAAGAATTCCATACGGTATTTCTAGTGTCTGTTTGGGTTTTAAGTTTCGAGTCCATAGCCCGATCGCAACGCCGATCAACGCAATCGATAGGACGGATACGTAGCCGTTTGATAGAAATTTCAAGGTCTGAAAGTCCTGTATCTGGTTTTCCGAGGAACCCAAGCGACATCAGATCGAACTGACAAAAGTTTGAATCGAAGGCTTTTCCTAACGAATAGCTAGCTCACGGACGTAGAGCCAATGTGAATGTCGTGCAATTTGCTATACGAAAAGCTGAACAGGATGAATCGGATGAGTTAACTTTTGCGCCTTTACCATTCGATCGGTTTGGGAGAGCCGGATGTGCGATTCGTTTTGATACGAAGATGCCGGTTGTGCTTGCCGAAGAACCATTGGACGTTTTGATTTTCAATTAGCTTTTCGCTCACTGCGTTTGCGGTGTTTCAGCATATGAAATTATCGCCAATGCGACCTCGACGCGAGCATGAGAATGCGAACTGCTCTCGACGACAGTTTGGATTAGCGATTGCGTCGCTAGCGATTGGTCTTCCGGGATGCAAAGTCGGACCTGATTTTGCTCGACCGTTCCCTCCGCAGTTAGATGGCAGTTTCCACCAATCGTCGATCGAAAACAATGGGGTCGAAAACTTACCTTTCGATCCTCAATCGTCCAGGTGGTGGACCTATTTCGACGACCCCATTCTTCAGATGTTGATTAGTGACTCGAGTCAACAGAACTTAACCATTCGAGAGGCTTACTTCCGAATCGCAGAGTCTCGCGCATTGCTCGGAGTGTCCAAGTCGCAGTACTTCCCGCAGGTCAATGCACCAACCGACTCGAGCTTTCGAAGAAACAGTCAAAACAACAACCAAGTCCTCAGTCAAAACAATCAAAGCGCCTTTTGGAACTTCTCCAACGGGTTTGAATCGAATTGGGAAATCGACTTATGGGGCAGGATTGCGCGCGGCGTCGAAGCGGCCAACGCAGAACTGTTGGCCCAATACGAATCGCTCAACGATATTCGCGTAACTCTGTTGGCCGACGTCGCGACGACCTACATTCAAATTCGAGTTTTGCAGCAACGATTAACCATTGCCAAGCAGAATTTGGAATTGCAGCAGCAGACACTCGATATTGTGCAAGCGAGACAGGAAGCCGGGATTGTTGGCCAGCTTGATCAATCCGAAGCCGAGTCGAACGTCGCCGTCACCACCGCTTCCATTCCACCGCTCCTGCAGGAAATGCAAGTTGCATTGTATCGATTGTCTGTATTGTTAGGCCAGACACCAGGCGGGGACTTTGTCCTTGAGGAGGGGTTTGGGCAGTTGCCGATGGCGATCGTCGAGATGGTTCAACCGGGCATGCCTGCTGAACTTTTGACACGTAGACCGGATATTCGTAAAGCCTATTTTGATGTGATGGCAGCCAACGCGCGTATCGGAGTTGCCGTCGCAGATCGTCTGCCGCAATTGACGATCCGGGGAAATATTTCGGTGGAAGCTCGTGATGTGAGCGTTCTCTATACCGCAAACAGTCTTGCACATTCGGTGGGCCCAAGCTTTCGGTGGAACATCTTGAATTTTGGTCGCTTGAAACGAAACATCGAAGCCAGAGAAGCAAGCCACCTGCAAAGCGTTGTCCGCTACGAAGCCGCCATTCTGCGTGGGGTCCAAGAGGTTGAGTCGGCCTTGGTCGAATACGTTCGTCAGCGCGAACGAACCATTGAACTGGAAAAAGTCGTCACGGCAACGAATCGATCCGTAGAAATTAGTCTGGCTCGATACGAACAGAATCTCATTACATTCGATCGAGTGCTTGATGCACAGCGAAGTCTTGCGACCGCTCAAGGGAACCTTGCGACCGCGCGTGGCGACATTCTGTTTGCTCTCATCAAAACGTATCGAACGCTCGGCGGGGGCTGGGGCGACAAATCGCCTTGAGGGATTCGAAGCGTCGCTCAGAAAACAAACAGCCGACTCCGTTCCAAAGTTGAGGGAGCTGTTAGTATACTGGAGCCCGGTCGTTAACCAATTCCCCTCCTGCAATCTCCCGGAACCCTCCAGTGCTACGCCGTTATTCCAAACGATTCTTGCTGCTTACCCTTTTGACCTATTCGTCAGCATCGAACATTGACCCAGCAATCGGTCAAGGCTCGAGAGGAAACGACGACGAGTCGCTCGTGGTGATGAGCCCGATTCCTGATCCGCTGCTTCGCGTAGACGGAACGACGATTACCGATCCAAAGGACTGGCCCGTTCAACGAGCACGCCTATTGCAACTCATTGCTGAGCATGAGTATGGAACGGCTCCGGTCGACCAGGCCAAGTTGACTTGGGAACTCGTTGAAGAAGGACTGATGAATGACAACAAGACAAAGCGTCAACAGTTTGTCGTGCACCTCGCCACCGAGGCTGCAACCATTCACATCGATTTCGCTCTGTTCTCACCTAATCAACCAGGCAAAGTCAAAGGGACTTTCCTTGGCTTGAACTTTCAAGGAAACCACTCCGCTGATTCATCGCCTGCGATCCGCATCCCAACAAGCTGGATAGCGAACGATGCCAAGACGGGTGTCGCCAACAACAAAGCTTCGGAACAAAATCGTGGTGGGCAAGTTCGTCGATGGCCAATCGCTGAGATCAATGAGCGCGGCTATGCAGTTGCGACAGCGTACTACGGCGATATCGATCCAGACTTTGATGATGGTTTCAAGAACGGTGTCCATTCCCTATTTCCAAATCACACCGCTTCCCCCGAACATCGTGAACGGTGGGGAACCATTGCTGGGTGGGCATGGGGTCTTTCACGGCTGATGGACGTCTTGGCTCAGCAACCCAACGTAACTGCTGATAGCGTAGCGGTGATCGGTCACTCGCGATTAGGAAAAGCCGCACTCTGGGCCGGCGCGAGCGACCCTAGGTTTTCCATGGTGATTTCCAACAACTCCGGTTGCGGTGGAGCGGCATTGGAACGACGGAATTTCGGTGAGGCGGTAGCTCGAATCAACACGTCCTTTCCCCATTGGTTCTGTCCGAAGTTCAAAGACTACAATCAAAACGAATCGGCTATGCCGTTCGATCAGCATACGATCGTCGCGTGTATCGCACCTCGTCCGGTTTACATTGCGAGTGCTACCTTGGACTTGTGGGCTGACCCGAAGGGAGAATATTTAAGCGGATGGTACGCAACGCCCGTCTATAAACTACTTGGCTACAATGGTCTTCCCTCGGAAACACCGCCAGCACCCGATTCCAGCGTGGGCGATCAAATTGGCTACCACAATCGAACAGGAGCACACGACATTCTTTCGTACGATTGGCAACAATACATGAATTTCGCCGATCGGCATTGGAAGTAAAATGTCGAGTTCATGGTACATTACTTGCGGCGGATGTCGATTGTGCTACACGACACCGCGGCGATGCAATCTGAAGATTAGAACTTCAATCAGCGCGACCTCATCCGAGTCAGAATTCTAAAGGCTCTAAACGAAAAAACACCCGGCGACGATCCGACGGGTGCTTGATTTTTTACTAACGACGTAAAATTTGTTGCTAAATTACTTAGGCATCATTACCGAGTCGATGATGTGGATAACACCGTTGGATGCATCTACGTCTGTTGCAATGATCTTCGCATCGTCAACAAATGCTCCCTTATCGGTTGCCTTGATTGCGACCGCGCCGCCTTGTACTGTTTTAGCAGACTTGGCTGCTACTGCTGCTTCGGAGTAAACTCGACCTGGAACTACGTGGTAGGTCAAAATGCCGGCGAGCTTGGCTTTGTTTTCTGGCTTGAGAAGATCAGCAAGAGCTGCTGCTGGGATCTTCGCAAATGCTTCGTCGGTTGGAGCGAAGACGGTGAATGGACCAGGTCCGCTCAATGTTTCGACCAAACCGGCTGCCTTGACGGCTGCCAACAATGTCTTGAACTTGCCAGCCTTGTCTGCAACAGCAGGAATGGCGTCTGAAGCTGGGAGAATAACGGAGTCGATAACATGGATCACACCGTTGGTGCAAGCGATATCTGGTGTTACAACCTTGGCGCCATCGATATTGACGGTCGAACCATCAACCTTGACATCAACTCGTTGACCGTTGAGCGTTGTTGCTCCTTTGATTTTCACAACATCGGCTGCCATGACTTTGCCGCTGACGACGTGGTAGGTCAGGATGGCTGCGAGCTTGGCTTTATTTTCTGGCTTGAGAAGATCAGCAAGAGTTGCGGCTGGCAACTTTGCAAATGCAGCATCAGTAGGAGCAAAAACTGTGAAAGGTCCTGGACCCTTCAAAGCTGAAACCAAGTCAGCAGCGCCCAACGCTTTGGCTAAAGTCTTGAACGAACCAGCGCCGACGGCTGTGTCGACGATGTCCTTGTCCGCAGCGAAAGCGAGTGAGCCGATGGAGGAAACGGCAGCAAGTGCCAAACTGAAAATCTTTGTCTTCAACATTTTAACATTCCGTGGTTATTTGGTGGGGGTCTGCCTCAAGTCATTACTCAAGGTTCTTCGATTACGGTCGCGACTCGTTGCCGAACTATACGGGGGAGTCAACCAAATGGATTCAAGTTTTAGAAAAGAAGTTTGGTTTGAGAGCCAATTTTGCTATCGTAAACAATCGTTGAAAATACGGCGTTAAAACGACTTGACGTTCAACTACACTCGCGAACCATGGTAAAAATGGATTCAGTAACAGTGACCAAGCCACGCACAAGAGATCCGAATAATGACCGATGAAGAGTTAAAGATTAAGGCCGTAATCGTGGGCGCGACAGGTGGTATTGGCCAAGCGGTATGCAAACAACTTGCTAGCACGGGTGGAGAAGCATTTTTGATAGGTCGCTCGTCGGATAAGTTAAAGGAATTGTCCGATGCTTATGGCTGGGGATATGCCGTGGCCGACGGAACGGATTGGGGGCAATTAGATAGCGTCGTCTCAAGTGCCGATGGGTTGATGGGTGGAATCAATTCCGCGATCAATTTGGCTGGCTCGGTTCTGCTGAAACCAATTCACTTGACGAGTCGAAACGAGTGGGACGCAACCGTTGGTGCAAACTTGACTTCAGCGGCCGGCCTGATGAAGTATTGCATCCCCCGAATGTTTTCCGCGGGTGGGTCGGTAGTATTAATGAGTTCGGCGGCAGCTTCAATAGGTCTATCGAATCACGAAGCGATCGCGGCATGCAAGGCTGGAATCGAGGGCATGGTTCGATCGGCAGCGATGACTTACGCAGCTAAACAGATTCGCGTCAATGCTGTGGCTCCTGGCCTCACCCAAACGCCACTCACCGAAAAAATCTGGAGCAATCCCAGGTCAGCCGAAGTTTCGCTTTCGATGCGTCTGCGGGGAAGATTTGGATTGCCAGACGATATCGCCCGGGCGATTCTCTGGCTGGCGTCTCCGTCGCAATCGTGGGTTACCGGCCAAACGATTGGTGTCGACGGTGGTCTTGGAAAACTAAAGAGTGTCGGACAGATTAATCGCAGTTAGCCATCTGTTCTGTACCAAACGCATGGTGCGAACATGATACCGTTGCTCAAGCGATGCCGGTCACTAAACTTTGGCGGGCACGGGCTGAGTCACCGAGGACGCGAGGAAGATAGCGATAAAGCTGAGTGGAATCGTGACGATGCCCGGTTGGTTTAGAGCGACCCACGCGTTGGCTTTGTCGGCCAGGTAGATGTTGGCAAACATGTCGGGTGTCACGCAAACCCACAACAGCGATGAAGTCAATCCAACCAAAACGCCTGCAATGATTCCTTGACGGGTCGTTTTCTTCCAGTAGAGCAACATCAAGAGTGCCGGTAAATTCGCTGATGCAGCGATGGCAAATGCCCAACCGACGAGATAGCTGACGTTCATGCCTTCGAACTTCAGCCCCAACAAGATCGCCAATATTCCAATGACAATGGACGATCCTTTTGCGATACGAATCGTTTGATGATCTGTCAGCTTCCATCCAAAGAAGCCGCCGACAATATCATGTGCGACGCTGCCACCCGCGGCGATGATGAGCCCGCTCACGGTTCCAAGAACGGTCGTGAAGGCGATGGCCGATACCGCCGCGAAAAGTAGATTGCTAAAGCTCTTTGCCAACAGTGGAGCAGCCATGTTGCTGTCGGTGGGGTCTAGCGTACCACTGACCATCGCCCCAAGCCCAATGTACAAGGTTAGAATGTAAAAGAATCCGATCGAAGCGATACCGACGATGGTGCTTTTCCTGGCGGACGCTTGATCCTTGACCGTGTAGTAGCGAATCAGAATATGCGGCAACGAAGCCGTCCCCGCAAAGAGTGCCAGCATCAACGAAACAAAATCGATCTTGGCGATGAAGCTTTCCGATCGAATTCCTTTGAACGCCGGCAGGTTTCCGGGAGACAACATTTCTTTGCCATCAACCACTTTGGGAACGTAACTTACCAATCCATTCTCTCCGGGGACTTTGCTGGTTATCTCAATTCGCGATTTGGCAATCGTACTAATGAAGGCGATTGGCCCCAGCGGACCGGTGCTAGTCTTTCCGCCGGGCAGTTCCACAAGTTTTCCGACGGGCTGGACGTTGGTTTCACCGGGACCGAATCCTATGGGTACTCCATTGACTAGACGTTTGCCGTCCTTGGTCTCGGTGACTTGAGTTTTTCCTAGTTCGTTGGCGGGAGTTACGTTCAAGCCTCGCACCAAGATGAGCACGGTCAACAAAAGCGAAAAGATGACAAGCAATCCGCCTTTGAGAAACTGGACGTAGGTTGTGCTGACCATGCCAGCGGTCACCACGATAAAGACAACGACTGCACCGACGATGACCACGCCGTGCCAATACTGTAGACCCAGCAATGGCTTCACTAGAGCACCCGCGCCCACCATTTGCGGAATCAAGTAAAAGAGGCTAACGACCATGGTGCTCAGTCCGGCCGCGGCCTTGATACCTCGGGATTGAAATTTGCTGTCGAGTGCATCGGCAAATGTGTATCGACCAAGTCGTTTCAGGGGCTCTGCGATCACCAGCAAGGCCACGATCCAACCCGCCAAGTAACCAATCGAATAGAGGAAACCGTCGAATCCAAAAAAGCCAATCATGCCGCAAATGCCTAGAAACGAGGCAGCCGAAAGATAGTCACCTGCAAAAGCGATGCCGTTCACAAACCAAGGAATTGAACCGCCGGCTGCAAAGTATCCTTGGCTAGATTTTGCTTTGGCGCCCAAGTAAAAACTGAAGGCCAGTACGCCCAAAACGAGAACGGAGAAGACGGCGATAGCGAGTGGATTGGCTTCATAAATCATTGGAGCTTGGCAGTATGTCGATGGTAGAGACCAATGAGATCTGAGTCGTAGTTGTCGCGAAGTTCGCACATCTTATGTCGCCAGGGGACGGTAATCCATCACTGAACTGCGTCTGCAAGTTTTAATTTTTGCATATGCTCTTGGTTTAATTGTGCGACGCTCCGCGTCGGAGGAATCACGACGGCGGAGCGTCGTGCAACTAAATTTGCCAATCCAAGTGGTTGGTCAAACCACTAGCTATCCTGAGGCGTAACGCGAGATTGTGACCGAACTGCTTTTTCCGTTACGATTCGGTTCACTGCGTTTAACATGGCCAAAATGGTCGATTCCACTGAGTCGGTCGAGGCACCCATTCCTCGGTACTGTTGGCCTTCGTGTTCGACCTCGAGTGTGACTTCACCCAATGCGTCTCGACCAATCGTTGCGCTTCGGACTCGAAAATCTTTACAGACGACTTTGATGCCAGTGATCTTCTCGACAGCCCAAAACGCGGCGTCAATGGGGCCGTCGCCTTGTTCGACTCTTTCTGTAAACTGTTCGTCGCCATGTTGCAGAGTTAGCTCGACGGACGGGACCATTCCTGTTCCACTGGCGACCGAAAACGAGGTCAGCGACCAAACCCGTTGAGTTGGACCGCTGATTTGCTGCTGAATGAGAGCGACAATATCTCCGTCGTAGATCTCTTTCTTTTTGTCTGCCAACGCCTTGAACTGTTCGAACACGGACTGCAATTGCTCGCCCGTCAAATGGTATCCGAGCTCCTTGGCGCGATCCGCGAGTGCGGCTCGACCACTATGCTTTCCGAGCACTAAATCGGTTTTCGCAAAACCGACGTCTTCCGGACGCATGATTTCGTAAGTGCTTCGTTCCTTGAGCATGCCGTCTTGGTGAATGCCTGACTCGTGGGCAAATGCGTTGCGCCCGACAACGGCTTTGTTGCGTTGGACATCGAGGCCGGTGATCTTGCAAAGCAATCGGCTGATAGGCACTAAGCGTTCCGTCACGATTCGGGTGGTCGTGTTGTACAGTTCGCTGCGCGTCCGCATTGCCATGACGACCTCTTCCAAAGAGCAATTCCCGGCTCGTTCACCGATTCCGTTGATTGTGCATTCAATTTGACCGGCGCCAGCTTGGACGGCTGCAAGTGAGTTGGCGACGGCCATCCCTAAATCGTCGTGGCAATGGCAGCTCAAGACCGCTTTATCAATATTGGGAACACGGTTGATCAGTGCTTCGATGCGTTGATGCATTTCGATTGGGGTGGTGTATCCGACGGTATCGGGGACATTGATCGTGGTAGCCCCGGCCTTGATTGCGGCTTCGACAACGCGGCATAGAAAATCGATTTCGGTTCTGGCTGCATCCTCTGCGGAGAATTCGACGTCATCACAGTATGAAACGGCACGCTCGACACCCTTGACGGCCCGGGCAATGATTTCGTCTTGCGTCATTCTCAATTTGAATTCGCGGTGGATAGCGCTGGTCGCCAAAAAGACGTGAATTCTAGGCTGCTTGGCTTTTTGCAAAGCTTCCCAAGCTCGATCAATATCGCCGTCGTTGCATCGAGCCAGCCCGCAGATGATTGGACCGCGAATCGTGGCTGCTATTTCTCGAACGGCTTCAAAATCACCAGGGGAAGCGATCGGGAAGCCGGCCTCCATCACGTCGACGCCCAAATCGGCAAGGGCTTGAGCAACCTCGAGTTTCTCCGCTAGATTCATGCTCGCGCCCGGCGACTGTTCGCCATCCCGCAAAGTCGTGTCGAAAATCGTAATGGACCGCATTTTGGAGCCGGAGGAGGAAGTCGTCATGGATAACTTTTGAATTGAAAGTGGGAACGAGACAAGGCATTGGTCGGATGGACATCCCGAATTGCGATGAAGTTCGCAAATCGTTTGCTGCGAATTTAGGCAGCGAAATCGACTAAATGCGGTGAATTCCTTCTGCATCAATCGTCTGAGCCGTGGGCCAGGCAACCGAATTCCCAATAGCTTAGCGTCATTAACCTGATTGTCATCCATACTTTTCAAGCTTCGGACGGTATGCGACGGGTTTGGCACAAACATTGCATTCACAGACACTCACAGCGATGCTGCTAGTTTGTTGTGCAGCATCTCTGTTCTACCCAACGTCGATTGAGTGGCGGAGTGTCGAGGAAGCAATTTCTCGCCTCCACGCTCTCGATGGTTAACTTGAACGTTTCGCAGCCATTTGGTTTTGCGTCGGCGTGCCGATTGCAGAGGTACCCCATAGGCCTGTCTGCAGTGTCCGCCTCATTGCACCAGGCCGGGGTATTTCCTCACTTTAGCGGTGCGGTGCGAGTTGCTCGATGATGAAGTTCAGAAGATTATTGCAACTGTCGCGACACCCGATGGCTGGCGATGTTGCGGTTTCGCAATGGAGCACGATCTTACCGTAGTCTAAGTTGCTCGAGGGTTACGCGGCTCGCTAAGGGTTTAATTCTCAAGCGTCGTGTCTGTCAACGAGTTTTGCACATGGGTTCGTCACTGCGCCAGGGTCGTTGTGTGCCCTAAAAGTTTCCCTAAGTGACATGTCCTGATTGGTTTGCAAATCATTCATGCAAGAAGGTACTGTCCGGACGTTGGTAAACCACTTCTTATGCTGTACTCTCTTGCGTGAAGGCGATCGAGCTCGCAGAACAAATGTGTAGCTCGATTCGAGTTTGAATCTAACCTCCTGCAACGATTGCATATGACACCACCTCCTGCATTCTTGTCCGATATCGAAACACCTGTAGACAACGCCGCTTTACCCGTGGAGGCTGAGATCACGATGGATCCGCAGGCTCAAACGGTTACCGCTCCGTTTGTAGGCCAGTGGAACACGCTGATTAGCCAAACCAATTGGGGAAAGGGCAAGATCATTGCCGAATGGCGATCCGCTTTGATCGCTTCTAACGCTTCGTCAACCATCTTCAGTGATGAAGCCTGGACTAAGCAAGTCGGTGCTGTCACGAGTCAACACGTGGGCCGACTTCGGCGAGTTTACGAACGTTTCGGGCAAACCAGCGTCAGCTACCCGGGGCTGTATTGGAGTCATTTCCTGGCCGCCATCGATTGGGATGATGCTGAACTCTGGCTAGAGGGGGCAATGCGAAGCGAGTGGAGCATCTCCGAGATGCGAAAAACTCGATGGGAGGCCAACGGTGGTGATCCCAAGCATGGACCACGCGACGAAGAGTTGATTACCTCCGAGGTCGATGATGATTTCGATCCCCTCACAGCCGAAGCGGACGAAGAATCGGACCGAGAAAAGCGGGACCGTGCGGAATCGAGCGGACCACTTGCCGAAGGCCCCGACTTTGGCGACGAAGACTACGAGCCCTCAATCGCTGGCGAGTCTCAGCCTGGCGACCCGCCATTTGAATCCGAGTCATTCGACGCGTCAAAGGAGCAGGGGAATCCATTCGTCGGACTGCCTGATCTTCCACCCGATGTTTCTGATGCGTTGGAGCAGTTTAAGCTGAGCATCGTTCGACATCGCGCCAGCAAATGGTCGGACATTTCGCAAAAACAACTTATCGACGTCTTAGATGCGTTGAAGATGTTTGCCGATCGCTAAAGGCTCAGCTCAATTTTAGGGTAGCGAAAGTCGTCAAGAGTTTCGGCTTTCTTGGCAATAACCAAAAGTCTTGACTATTTTCGCTACCTGTAGAGCCATGATTGTTGGACTTCGATTGAAATAAGTTGGTATATTCTGGCCACACTGGAATCGATCGAACCCGAGCATTTGAACGAATTGAATAGGCCGTGAATTGACAACGACATTGCCGAGTGTTGTACCGCGCAGGAACTCTACGCCGCCGGTTGCTCGCGCGATCACCACGTTGATCTGTCTTTGCTTCACCATTGCGGGGTTTCTTCTTTCCCGTTGGTGGAATGCGTCCTACTACACGGTACTGCCAATCTGGATAGCAGCTTATGCATCGGGCGGATTTCGACCTTGCAAGGAATCGGTCGATGCGATCTTTGAGAAACAACTGAATGTGGATACGCTCATGGTGGCAGCAGCCGTCGGTGCGGCCATTCTTGGCGATTGGTGGGAGGGTGCAATTCTCCTATTCTTGTTTTCGCTCAGTGGAACGCTTGAGGAGTTCGCGACTTATCGTACCAATCGGACCATTGAGTCTCTCGTACAGTTGCGACCACGGCAAGCGAATCGAATCTCAAAAACAACGAATGAAGATGAGTTGGTTGATGTCGATTCGCTCCAATTGGGCGATATTTTAAGAGTCCGTCCCGGCGAAAGATTCGCGATTGATGGACTTGTGCTTGAAGGTGAATCATGGGTCGACGAATCCACTTTGACTGGCGAAAGCGAACAGATTCACAAAGTCGAAGGGGCGAAAATTTTCTCCGGAACGATGAATGGGCGAGGGACCGTTTCGGTGCAGATGACCAAGGCGATGGCGGACACGACGCTCGAACGCATTGTTCATATGGTCCATGAAGCTCAATCGCAAAAAACACCTACACAACGTTTCGTTGAATCTTGGCAGCAGCCTTATGTCATCAGCGTTTTCGGTTGCGCACTTATGGTCTTCATCGCGGCAAAGCTTGTTCATACATCGAGTTGGTACGATGCTTTTTACCATTCGATGGTGCTTTTGGTTGCGGCGTCACCTTGTGCGGTAGTTGTAAGTTCGCCGTCTGTCATGTTATCTGCGATCGCGCTGGCCGGGCGTCACGGTGTCCTCTTCAAAGGGGCGGTCCACCTTGAGACTCTGGGCAAAGTCGAAGTGTTGGCTATGGACAAGACTGGTACTGTGACGATGGGCAAGCCTTCGGTGGTTGAAGTTTGGACCACTGAGGGTGCAAGCGCTCAACGTTTGCTGTCGCTGGCGGCCGCAGTGGAAAAGCATAGTGAGCATCCACTTGCCTTACCGGTCATCGAAGAAGCTCGTAAGAGCGGTATTCCGGAGCAAGCGTTCGAGCTGAAAGACTTTCAAAGTATTACAGGCTTGGGAGTCCACGGCAGAATCGACGGTGTCTGGGTTGGGGTTGGACGGGAGAGTCTTTTCGAAGCCAACCACGTAGCCATGATGCCAGGCATTCTAGAAAATGCGCAACGTATCCGAGCCGCTGGCCAGACGGCGTTGATGGTGATTGCCGTGGAGGAAAAAATCGGAGGCGTTATTGGAGTAGCGGATCAATTGCGCCCAGAAGCGTCACGAACGATAGCCAAACTCAAAGGGCTAGGCATGAGCAAAGTGGTGCTCCTCACTGGCGATCACGAACGTGTTGCCGCCGCGATCGCGAAAGAAATTGGGGTAGATGATGTTCGTGCTGGGTTATTGCCAGACGGCAAGGTGACGGAGTTGCTGGCTCTTGCGAAAGCGGACCAATTCATTGCTATGATCGGCGATGGAGTGAATGATGCTCCGGCGCTTGCGACCGCCGATGTCGGGATAGCCATGGGTGGCGCGGGAACCGACGTCGCTTTGGAGGTTGCGGACGTTGTTTTGATGCGCGACGACCTCAAGGGGTTACCAATGGCGATTTGGATCAGCCGGTTGGCTCGTAAACGCGTTCGACAGAACATGGTTTTTGCCTTTGCGACAATAGCAATCCTGGTGCTCTCGACCTTCTTTGAACTGCCGCTATGGATTGGCGTTCTTGGTCACGAAGGAAGCACCGTATTGGTTGTACTGAATGGATTGCGCATGCTCTGGGAACGCGTGCCGACGTTTGACTAAATCTTTGCTCATTTTTATAAATCCAGTCAACACGCGCGCCTCAAGTTCCAGAAACAGGCGACGTGAACACCATTACTGCCTCGCTATTCAATCGTCCAGATTCTGGCTCGGACATCTCAAAGTTTATTATTCCGAAGTCGCATCACGAAAAAATTCTGGCTCTAGTCAGAGATGCCAAGCCGGTTGCGCGTCCGTCAAAAAGGATTGTACTGGGTTTGTTGACATCGAAGCCCGGAACAGTAAGCACACTTATCGTCTTTATCAGACCGGACAATCCACTGGTGCCCTCAGCGTGTCACGATTGTACTTCCGCGGGTCTTCCGACAGTGCGATTATCAATACGATCAACGATGCGAAGATGGACGCACAATAACTCGTTCACATAAAATCACAGGCACGGCGCGTCGTGCAACTAAGTTTGCCATCTGAGTGATCGAGTGTTGGAAAACGATCGAATGTTGGAATCAACGAAAGACTAGGGATTTGAGTCCAAAATCGAAAACATACCGCCGCCGAATCCGCCCATGCCGCCCATTCCTCCAATGGATGTGGCGTCGCCGTGCTCGATACGAGAAAGTAGTCCGGGAATCTGGTCATGCACCGAACGTTTTTGCTCAATGACGAGTACCGAGAATGCTGAGAACAAAGGTGCGTTCTTGCCAGAATCCCCTGGTGCGTTACTACTTTTGGCATTCACGGATTGATCCCATGACTGAATCCTTCGAATGGTCCCTCGTTCGTTTGGTTTCTCTAAGGATTTCCAAGTTCCTACAGCCAACAGTTCCGGGAGTATTTTTTCCAGATCTGAAGCGACCGCGGTTGGCATTCGATAGTACTTTAGCTCGATCGCTTCTGGGTCGTCATCGGGTGATATTCGTCGCTTCGAGTTGCGAAGCGCTAATCGATAGTCTTCGAGAAGTTTTAGGACTGCATCTAGCCGGTTTTCGGTTTGAGAAACGACCATGATGCCTGAGGCGGCAAAGGAGATGATGCCGGAGTTGTTTTCACCGTGCCAACTTTCCGGGTTTGACTGCTGCTGGATTGCGTCTTGAAGCGATACGCACTCGCTCATGTTGCGGCATAAATCTCGCACGTCAAAAACCGCGATCTTCGAACCTTTCTGGGCAATCTCTGGCGTTGTGATCCACAACACGCCATCGCGAAGCAACCAGGCGAGACGATGTTGAGAAACCAACAAGTCGAGGACCGTGCGCAAACTTTGGTTTTGGATCTCTAAATTCACGGGAACCCGATCCGACATTTTCGCCGCCTTCAATGCAATTCGATCTAGTCGGATGTCTGTTGCTGTTAACTTAGAAATCTCCTCGACAGCGGAAAAAAGAGTTTTGCCTTTGAACTGTACGGCAGTCAGACGGTCCAGAGCCATTCGCTTTGAGGCGTGCTGGGGTGCGTCATCGATTAGAATGCGGCGCGCTGGTTTTCGCAAAGCAGTCAGTAGACCAGCAACGCGGCGGTGAGTTCGACCAATCTGTCGGACGAACAGAACGTCCCCAAGTAGAACCGCGGCACCATCGATCTCTCCACTATTCCAAGATTCAGGCTCGATCGTCGAAACAATTGCAGCCTCAAGTTCTTCAGGCTTGAACTTCTGATCGAAAAGATCGCCGACACTGTATTGGACCGTGTAGACATTCGATTTGTCTTTTTCAGCATGCAGATAGAGTATGCCGCCGGACAGTCGCCATCCAACTCCGATTCGGTCCAATCGATCCAGCAATAAGTAAATCGGGTCATCTGTCAGAGTGTCTGTGACGGGTTCGCTTGGCAGCAGTCCGATGGTTTCAAGCGATCGGCTATCCAAGACTACGTTAAGCTTCGTTTGCTGCTGTATCCACGCAGCAACATCGCTAAGTGAATTCTCAACGAATTCAACCTTAGCTCCCATGCTGAGTCGCTTGTCCAGCAACTCGGCGGGATCAATCGAAATCGGTTCGTCGAGTATAGGTACTAAAGCAGCTGAATCCATCAAAGGTACGGGTATCGGCGAGACGCCGACTTTTGTCTCCTGGCCCATTAACGTCGTGGTGGGCGGTCCGCTTGCCAAAGCGCAGAACAGTACCAGTGCATGCTTGATTTTCGGGCGCTTCATGTTGATCAACTCGTATCTAAAGAAAGTGTTTTTGAAGCAAACGGGATCGCATTTGGTTTCTCTTGATCTTGACGTTTCACTACAAACCTTGTTTTAGCAAATCTCATGCCATCGGTAGCAACGGGCATAGGAGATAGTGCAATTTCCGTTTGCCTCGAGGAAATTTGCAAATAAATACTATCAGATTGCGATACCTGGATCGCGAAGCTCACTTAGAATCGCGCCGGAGTTCGAAACAAGCCGGGCTCTATTTCGAAACAAACGCGGTGCAGAATCAAACACCTGATAGCAGGTAGCCGGGATCTTGGTGCTAGAAAAAAAAACCGGATGGCATGCGCCTTTCCGCAAACGACGGAGTTTGTTTCGGAATTATTCCTACGTCGTGCACGGAATTGGCAGTGAGCTTTGGTTTCACTGCTGCTTTGGATCGATTCCTGCGTACTTTGGTACGGCGGGCTCTTTGATCTCTTTGAGCAGTCTTGCAACGATTTTGTCGGTCGTCATTCCTTCCGCTTGTGCTTGAAAATTGGTACTGAGCCGATGTCGAAGTACGGGAATGGCGATCTTTCGAATGTCTTCGATGCCAACGCTGAATCGTCCATCCATGGCAGCAATCGCTTTACCGGCATGGATGAGAAATTGGCCCGCTCGCGGGCCTGCGCCAAAATCAAGAAGCTCACGTACAACCTCGGGCGAGTCGGGCTCACCAGGTCGTGTGGCTCGGACTAATGCCACAACGTACTTCACGACAAAGGGGCTCACTGCCACGCTCATGACGAGCTTTTGGATGTTCATGATCGCTCGTGCGGAAAGGACCTTGGAAACCTCTGGCCTTTCGCTGCGAGTCGTCGACGTCAGGATTCGTTCTTCCTCTTCGGCGCTTGGGTAGCCAACTTTGATGTTAAACATGAATCGGTCGAGTTGTGCTTCAGGAAGTGGATAGGTGCCTTCCTGTTCGATAGGATTCTGTGTTGCGATCGCGAAGAAAGGTTCGGGCAATTGATAAGTGTTTCTGCCG
>Ga0105045_10001853_pt1 | contig 17499 bp, 13 predicted proteins | sample MAT02_FD_78089 | JGI IMG/M metagenome (GOLD analysis project Ga0105045, IMG submission 78089) | Freshwater microbial communities from Lake Fryxell liftoff mats and glacier meltwater in Antarctica - MAT-02 (megahit assembly) | ecosystem: Environmental > Aquatic > Freshwater > Ice > Liftoff... | reverse complement strand
GCGTTACCGGCGATACCGGACCAGGCGAAACACAGGATGTTGCATCCCGCGACCGGCGACCGCGCGAGCGCAACGGCCGCGGCCGTGGTGAGCGTGGCGAACGTGGTGAGCGCAGCAACCTGCGGTCGCCAGGCGGCGACGATCGTGGGCCGGCGCACAACACCCTCCAGCCCACGCTGGAAGGTTTTGCAGCACCGTTGCGCGAAACGCAAACGCAGGTGCTGCCTTCAGCTGCGGCTGGATCGACGGTGGTATCGACTTCGGCCGAGCGTAACGACGCGCAGCCAGAGTCGGGCATTTTGCCCAAGGTTCAAGCGTTCATGCTGCCAGTGGATGCCTTGTCAGAGGTGGCGCAGGCATCGGGTCTGAACTGGATCAATTCGGATGCCGAGAAAATCAAGGCGGTACAGGCTGCGATCGCCGCACAACCCGAGCCGATCCATGTGCCGCGTGAGCCGGCGCCTCGGGTGGTCATCGACGAAGGCCCGCTGGTGCTGGTCGAAACCCGGCGCGATCTGCGTAATCTGACCCTGCCTTTCGAGCAGCAGTCGCCGAACTGACGACGAGACGACCCAAGCCCGCCCGTCGCGTCACGCACAGGTGGCGCGACGGTCTGTCCGCAGATCACCATCGGCGCTCCTCACGGCGATGGAGCAATCGAGCAACCCGTTCAGGCCTGCGCTGCGCTCCGCCACGCGGCGGTTGCGGCTTCCGTATCGCCTTGTTGCGAAGCCATCTCGGCCAGCTGACTCCAGGCATCGCGCCGCAGTCCGGCATCCTGCAGTCGCACCAATGACTGCTGCAATAGCTGCCGCGCCTTGCCCCACAACTGCAGACGCATGCAGGTCACGCCAGCGAGGTATTGCAGCACGGCGTCGCCGGGCTGGCTGAGCTGGGCCGATTCGATTCGGAGGAGCCAAGCGCCTTTGAGTGCATGCGGGTCTTTCGCGAAACCCGCTTCCAGTGCGCGCACCAAGTCCACGCCCTGTTGTGACCCCAGGCCGCCTGGCTGGGCCAGCATCTGATCCCACACCGGCAGCAACCACAGCTGACTGGTCGTGGACTCACCGCCCAGCGCCAGCAGCCGCTGCGCTGCGGCGACCGCCACTTCGGGCATGGCACGCTCGGCTGGCTCCAGCCGCGACCAGGCCTGGGTAAGCTGCGCCGGATCGTGCGCACCTTGCACCAACTCCAATCCCAGCCCGCGCAAGACGCCGCGCGCCGCGGTTTGCGACAAGGCATGGTGTTTGGCCAGCAGCCGCGCGGTTTCCAACGCCATGATGGTGCGCCCTGCCATGCGGGCAGCCTTGAGCCGCATGCGCAGCGCAAGCGTACGCCGCCCGGGGCCCTGTCCCAGATCGTCCAGTATCTGCAATGCCAGCGCCGCGTCGTGGTCGTCCAGTGCCCAGCGCGCCGCGCGCAGCCGCGCGCCTTCACCCGACTCGGGCCCGAGGCCGCGCGCGGCCTTTTCCAGCGCGGCGCGGTAATGCAGTTCGCGTCCGGTGCGGTCTTGCAGCGCATGCGCGGACTCGGCCGCCAGCAGATGCGCAACCGAATGCAGCTGTCCGGCGTACGCCAGCTTATCGTCGCCGTTGGCAAGGTGGCTTACCTGCTCGACCACCGCTTCGGCGGCCTTCTTGGCGCGCACGAAACGCCCGGCGACCAATTGCGCGTAAGCATCGAGCAACGAGGCCTGCATACTGCGTTCCCGTTGGCGCTGACGCCACAGTCGGGCCTCACGCGGGATGGAAAACAGTACCGACAAGGCCCGCAGCGCCAGATGCAGCAGCAAAAAACCCGACAAAACCAGCAACAACACCAGGTTCAGCGACAGGTCGATACGGTAGGGCGGCCAGAACACGGTCACCGACCCGGGATTGCTGCCGGCGAACAAGGCGGCCGCCACCGCAGCGGCGAACAAAGCCAGCAACCAGAGAGATACGCGCATCGGTGGGCCTGCGGCCTAGCGCCCGGCGGCGGCAGTGGCGAGCGCGGCCAGTGACTCGTCGGCCCGCGGCAGCTCCAGGGTCTTCATCTGCAATTGCAGCTGCTGCAGCAGACCGGCTGCAGCCTGGGTCTTGCGCGAACTGGCGTCGAAATAGCGAAACAGCGACGTGGACGCCGCCGCCAGGTCGGCACGGGCAGACTCCAGCTGACGCGCCAACAGGCCCAGACGGGCATTGAGCAGCCGCAGCTTGAAGTTTTCCCGGACAAAATACGATTGCTCGGGCGACAGCAGCGCGGATTCGGGCTGCTCGATACGGCTAATGCGCAGCAGTTTGCCGGCCTCTTGGCCCACCACCTGCATCACGCGTTGCCACCAGTGGGGCGCGGCCTCATATTCCTGGCGCTTGAGCGAACCGCCAGCGCTGACCGCCGCCACCGCATTGGCCAGCGGCAGCTCGTCCGCCTGGCGCAGCAACTCGTCGATGCGTGCCAGCAAGCCCGGCGTATCGCTGAATTGCGCCGCAGTGATGTAACTGATGTCGCGCGCCAGCGCGCGCTGCACCTGCGCCAGGCCCGGCTGCGCAGCCCGGGCCACCCGTTGCTCGGCACCCCGCAGCGCAGCCACCAGGGGCTCGACGCTACCGGTCAGCTGCGCCTGCTGCTGGGCCAACCGCAATGCCGCCTCGAGCTCGACCACCAGGTTATCGTCGCGCGAACGTGACACAGACTGGATCAGATCTTCAAGCTGGGAGCGCTGCAACGCCACCTCACCCAACCGCACCTCGGCAACCGCCAACCGCGCGGCGGTCTCGCGCGCGAGGTCTTGCGCGGCCTTGGCGCTGGTCCGTGCTTCGGCCACTTGCAAAGTCGATTCGCCCAGTTGCCGGGCCAGGGGCTCCTGCATCGCCGACAGGCGTTGCCAAAGGAGCAGACCGACGATCAAGGCCAGTGCCCCCAGCAGCAGCGCCAGTGCCGAAAGCGGTGCCAGACCCAGCATCGCCGCCAGGGTCGGTGGATGCGCCCCACCGGAAGGTGTTGCGCCGCCGGTCATCGGAGCAGCAGCAGCCGCCGCCGGCTCAGCTACGGCTGTCGCGTCGGGAGATGGCGCAGGGGCATCCACCGAATCTGGCGCGGACGGGTTGGATGCGGGAGGCTTCATTGCAGCGATTTTATCGACGCCGCAATGTCAACGAGCGCTGGGCGTGACTCCCACACCACACCGAAGCCGGCCGCGCGTGCGGCGGCCGCGATACGGGGATGCGTCGTCATGGCGCGCGCATGCGACCAGTCCTGCGAAGGCAGGCACAGGCGCAAATTCCCGATCGCCTGGGCGCTGGTGAACAGCCACACATCGTTCGGGCCAGCGGCGTGATCTGCCATCGCTTGCTGCAGTGCCAGGGGTTCGGGCGGCGCACGCCAATAGGCCACAGCGAAACGCAGCTGCGCGCCGGCAGCCACCAGTTGCTGGGCCAACCAGTCGCGGCCCTGCCCTTGCGCGTCGGACATGCCACCCACCGACACCAGCGGCTCTGGCGTCCACGGCACGTCATGCGCAGCGCCCCGCACCACCATCACCTGCCCGCCATCCGGTACCTGGCCAGCCACCTGTTGCCATAAGGCCTCGGAATCGAATTGCCCGCCGTCGGGCGCTGGCGCGTCGATACGCTGTGCCGCAACGCCATGGCGCAGCAGCGCAGCGACGGTTCCTGGCCCGGGAGCCCACAGCCGGGGACCATCGCCAATAGCTGACGTATCGACAGCTTGCGGACGAAGCGCAAAAAAATGATCCACCGCCGCTGCACTGACGAACATGACCGCATCGCACCGCGACCATGCCTGCCAAGCCGCAGCGATACCGCAGAAGTCTGACAGGGCGCGGATCTCGATCAAGGGCAGCGCCAGCGCATCGATGCCCAGCTGCGCCAGTGCCAACACCCAGGTCTCGGCATCACCGTGGGGTCGGGTCACGATCACCCGCATCGCAGCGCGTCCCACGTGCTCAATACGCGGCGACCACCACCCGGGCACCGCCATCGCGCAGCATCTGTGCGACCCGCTGGCCCAGCATCAAAGCCTGCGTGGCGTCCCGCACCGTAGCGGTGAACTCGGCGCGTACCAGCGGTGGCCATGGGCCGGTGTCTGCAGCGTCGCTGACCTCGCCCCAAGCCGCCTGCAGCGTCAACGCCGACCCATGCCAGCGGGCGTGCGCGGCCAGCGGCATCGAACAACTGCCACCCATGGAGCGGCTCACCTCGCGCTCTGCCGCCACCGCCAACCAGCTCGCAGCGTGGACCAGCGGTTGCAGTGCATCGACCAAATCCTGCCTTCCTGCGCGCACCTCGATGCCCAGCGCGCCTTGGCCGGCTGCGGGCAACATCTGCGCTGGGGTGAAGGTATGGCGGATGCGCGAGGCCAGCGCGAGCCGCTTCAGGCCCGCGGCAGCCAGAACGATCGCGTCAAAGCCGCCATCGTCGAGCTTGCGCAGCCGGGTGTCGAGATTGCCGCGCAGCGGCGCAATACGCACGTCGTCGCGCCCCAATTGGCTGAGGTTGTCACGCAGCAACACGGCGCGGCGCAGGCTCGATGTGCCCAGCACGGCACCGCTCGGCAATGCCGACAGCTCGGAGATTGCGTTCGATACCAACGCGTCGCGCGGGTCTTCGCGCTCCATCACGCAGGCCAGCACAAAGCCGGCGGGCAATTCCATCGGCACGTCCTTGAGCGAATGCACGGCGATGTCGGCACGGCCCTCTTCGAGCGCAGTCTCCAGTTCCTTGACGAACAGCCCCTTGCCGCCGACCTTGCTGAGCGTGCGGTCCAGAATCTGGTCGCCCAGGGTGGTCATGCCCAGCAACTCGACCCGGTGGCCGAGCTCCTCGAGCCGCTGCTGCACGTGATGGGCCTGCCACAACGCCAGGCGGCTTTCGCGGGTGGCAATCACAATCGGCGCGCGGGAAGATGGGGGCACGGTCACAGCTTCACGGTCGTAACCGCTCGGTAATTTCGGACAAGACGGGTCGGACAAGACGGACACGGGTGCCGCGATGCTAGCATGGCCCAATTGCCCCACAGGCTTAGCTTACCCCCGCATCATGACGCCCCGACCCAGTGCCGAAACAACCCGCCGCGCGCGCGAAAACGAACGTCCTCTGGTGGAGGATATCCGGCTGCTGGGCCGTATTCTGGGCGACGTGATCCGGGACCAGGACGGTGAGCCCGCATTCAACCTGATCGAGCAGATTCGCAAGTTGTCGGTCGCGTTCCGACGCCATGCAGACGAGGATGCCGATCGCGCGCTCAAAAGGCTGCTGGTGGGCTTGAGCAGCGATCAGACGGTCAGCGTGATCCGCGCCTTCACCTACTTCAGCCACCTGGTGAACCTGGCCGAGGACCGGCACCATATTCGCCGGCGCGCGATCCACGAGCGGGCCGGCAATACGCAGGAAGGCAGCATCGATGTCGCCCTGGCCAGATTGCGCTGGGCCGGCATCACGCCCGCCACCATCGTCGAGACGCTGGCCGGCAGTTTCGTCTCGCCGGTGCTGACAGCCCACCCGACCGAAGTTCAGCGCAAGAGCATCCTGGATGCGGAGCGCGGCATCGCCCAGTTGCTGGCCGCGCGCGATGCGATCCGGCTGCAGGCGCTGGCGTCACCGTCGGCCAAGGATGCGCTGACGCCGCGTGAACTTTCGCGCAATGAGGCGCTGATCCGCGCCCGGGTAATGCAGCTATGGCAAACCCGGCTGCTGCGTTTCACCAAACTCACGGTAGCCGACGAGATTGAAAACGCCCTTAGCTACTACGACGCCACGTTCTTGCGTGAGATTCCCAGGCTCTATGGCGATCTGGAACGTGAACTGGGGCAGCCCGACCTTCACAGCTTCCTGCGCATGGGGCACTGGATCGGCGGCGACCGCGACGGCAACCCCAACGTCAGCGCGCAGACCCTGGCCTACGCGCTCAAGCGCCAGGCCGAAGTGGCATTGCGCCACTACCTGACCGAGGTGCACCTGCTCGGTGGCGAATTGTCGGCGTCGGCGATTCTGGTATCGGTCTCCGACGCCATGAAGAAACTGGCGGCGCGCTCGCCCGACACCAACGAACACCGGCAGGACGAACCGTATCGCCTCGCGTTGACCGGAATGTATGCGCGGCTGGCCGCCACGCTGCGTGCACTCACCGGTGGCGAGGCCGCGCGCCACGCGGTGGCACCGCAAAACCCGTACGCCAACGCCCAGGAGTTCAGCGCCGACCTGCGCACCATTGAGGCGTCATTGCGCGACAACCATGGCGGGGCTCTGGTGGCCGAGCGTCTGCGCCCGCTGATCCGCGCGGTCGATGTCTTCGGATTTCATCTGGCCACCGTCGACTTGCGCCAGAACTCCGACAAACACGAGCAGGTGGTCGCGGAGCTGCTGGCGGCAGCGCGGATAGACGCCGACTACACGCAGCTGGACGAAGATGCCAAACGCACCGTCTTGTTACGCCTGCTGGACGATGCGCGCCCGCTGCGGGTGATCGAGTACGCGTACTCGCCACTGGTGCAGGACGAACTGGCGATCTTCACTTGTGCGCGCCACATGCTGGCGCAATACGGCCGACAATCGCTGCGCCACTACATCATCAGCCACACCGAAACGGTCAGCGATCTGCTCGAAGTCCTGCTGCTGCAAAAGGAAACCGGCCTGTTGCACGACACGCTCGATCGCGAAGCGCGCACCGACCTGATCGTGGTGCCGCTGTTCGAGACCATAGCCGACCTGCGCAACGCGGCCGCGATCATGCGCGATTTTTACGCGCTGCCTGGCGTGCAGGCCATGGTTCGGCGCAGCGGCGCCGAGCAGGACATCATGCTCGGCTACTCCGACAGCAACAAGGACGGCGGCATCTTCACCAGCAACTGGGAGCTGTACCTGGCGGAGGTCGCGCTGGTGGCCTTGTTCGATGAACTGGCGCACGCCCGTGCGGACGCCGCGCCCATCCGGCTGCGCATGTTCCATGGCCGCGGCGGCACGGTCGGGCGCGGCGGCGGCCCGAGCTACCAGGCCATTCTTGCGCAGCCCCCGGGCACGGTACGCGGACAGATTCGCCTGACCGAACAAGGCGAGGTCATCGGCTCCAAATACGCCAACCCCGAAATTGGCCGACGGAACCTGGAAACACTGGTGGCTGCCACCCTGGAGGCCACTTTGCTGCCGACAAGCAAACCGGTGAGCGCATTGTTCCTGCGCACGGCAGCCGAGTTGTCGCAGACCAGCATGGCGTCCTACCGCAAGTTGGTGTACCAGACGCCCGGCTTCACCGAGTATTTCTTCGGCTCGACGCCGATTCGCGAGATCACCGAGCTGCAGATCGGTTCGCGGCCGGCCTCACGCAAGCCCTCGCAGAAGATCGAAGATCTGCGCGCGATACCCTGGAGTTTCAGCTGGGGCCAGTGCCGCCTCACGCTCAACGGCTGGTACGGGTTTGGCTCAGCCATCCACGCCTACCTGCAGGCACCCGGCCCCACATCGCGCAAGGAGCGTCTGGCCTTGCTGCAGAAGATGGAACGCAACTGGCCGTTTTTCCGGGTTTTGCTGTCGAACATGGACATGGTGATGGCCAAGAGCGACCTGGCGTTGGCATCGCGCTATGCCGAACTGGTAGGCAATAGCCGCTTGCGCAAGAGAATCCTCGGCATCATCGAGGCCGAATGGCATCTGACCTCCGGTGCCCTGGCGCAGATCACCGGCGACAAGCACCGGCTGGCCAACAATGCGGCGCTGCAACGCTCAATACGCCACCGCTTCCCCTACATCGACCCGCTGCACCACCTGCAAGTCGAGTTGATCCGCCGCTATCGGGCGGGAACCGTCGATGAGCGGATGCATCGGGGCATCCATATTTCGATCAACGGTATCGCAGCGGGTCTGCGCAACACCGGCTGACCCAGTCTCTCAGACAGCCGTATTGAGGAGTTCGCGCACCGCAGGCAACTGGCGCCGTGAGACCATCAGCACCTCGTCCACGCCCTGCAGCCGGACGGCCCAGCCCTCGCCCTCTTCTTCGTCGTCGTGTTTTTCCAGCGCCCGCACCCGATGCCGCGCGACCAGGGCATTGCGGTGGATACGCAGGAAATACGCGCCATGGCGGTCTTCGAGTTCACTGAGCGCGCCGTCCAGAATCAGGCTGCGCTCGCTGGTGCGCAGCGTAATGTATTTGAGCTCGGCCTTCAGGTAAACCACCTCGTGCATCGGCACCCGTTCGGTGCGCCCGCGATCCTGAACGGTAAGGAAAGCAGCGCTGGCCTCGCTCGGCTCGGCCAGGGCCGCCCGCGTGCGGCGCTCGACCTTTTGCAATGCCGACACCAGCCGCGACAATCGCACCGGCTTGGTGACGTAGTCGAGGGCTTCGAGCTCGAACGCCTGCAGCGCATGTTCTGCATGCGCCGTCACAAAAATCACGCAGGGCGGCTCGGGCATGACCAGCAAGCGCCGGGCCAGCGCCATGCCATCGGTGCCGGGCATATGGATATCAAGCAGCACCACATCGACCGAATGGCGCGACAGCAACGTCAGCGCCTGGCCCGCGTTGGCGGCTTCGCCTTCGACCTGCACCCACGGGGTGGTGCATTGTTCCAGCAGCGCGCGCATGCGGGCGCGCGCCAGGGGCTCGTCGTCAACGATCAAGGCCTTGAGCATCCGGGCAGGCGCATCGTTCGTCATACCGGCACCTCCATGCGTACCTGGTAAACGCCATCGACCAGGCCGGTGCGAAATTGCGCCTGTACGTCGTGCAGCAAGTACAAACGGTCGCGCACATTGTCCAGCGCAACGCCATGTCCGGGAGCGCCTGCGCCCGCAGGCACGGTATTGGTCACCTTGATCACGACCACTGATCCCCGCCTGCGCGTGGAAACCCGCACGGTGGCGCCGTGTTCGCTGGGCTCCACGCCGTGGCGTACCGCGTTCTCGACCAGCGGCTGCAGCAGCAACGGTGGCAACATGGCACGGTCTGCAGCGGGATCGATATCCCATTCGAGTTGCAAGCGCTCGCCAAACCGTACCTGCTCGATCGCCAGATACCGCCGTGCCAACTCGATTTCGTCAGCCAGCGACGCCGACTCGCCCTGGTCCACCAGCGCATGGCGAAACAGGTCGCTCAAGTCCTCCAGCAGCGATTCCGCCTTGGCAGGCTCGGCCCGCACCAGCGCAATCGCGCTGTTAAGCGTGTTGAACAAGAAATGGGGTCGGATGCGCGACTGCAGTTCCGACAAACGTGCCGTGGTGGCCGCTGGTGCCCGCGCCCGGGCCCGCATCACGAGGGCTGCCACCAGAGCCGCGGCCAGTGAGGCACCGGTCGCGGCGCAGGCCACCCAGGGCGGTTGCTCCAGCAGGCCGGCCAACACCAGCGTCGCGCAACCGTACAAGCCGACCAAGCCCCCCAGCACAATACCTGCGACCACCTGGGCGCGCGTCGGCAACCGCGCCAGCGCATGTTTGAGACCACAGGCCACCAGCAGCCAGACCAGCGTGGCTGGCAAGGCGGCACCGGTCAGCAGCGCCAGGCGCAGCAGCCAGGCCAGTGGCGAGGCCGCCACGAACAAGGCTGCCACCGCCATGACCAATTCCACAAACAACACGGCCCGCAGCACCACGCCCAACTGGCAGGCGTCGAACAGCAGCACGCGCGCGGGCGGCGGGCGCGCATCGAGCTCTTGAAAGGTCGATAAAATCTCGGTGTCTTTCATCATGGGTCGGGTGGGTTACCCGATTATTGGTGATCTTGCCCCCGCCGGGCCATGTCCGCGCACTTCACAGCCCTGCTTCATCCATGTCCCAGAACCAACTCGACAACAAATCGGCGGCCTGGTCGGCGTTGTTCTCCGAACCCATGAGCGACCTGGTCAAGCGCTACACCTCCAGCGTGTTTTTCGACCAACGTCTGTGGCAGGTCGACATCGCCGGATCGCTGGCCCATGCCGAGATGCTGTGCCACCAGGGCATCATCAGCCAACCCGACCATGATGCCATCGCCAGCGGTCTGCAGACCATTGCCACCGAGATCGAAGCAGGCAGCTTCGAATGGAAGCTCGACCTGGAAGACGTGCACCTGAATATCGAAGCCCGACTGACCCAACTCGTCGGCGATGCCGGCAAGCGCCTGCATACCGGCCGCTCGCGCAATGACCAGGTGGCCACCGACGTGCGCCTGTGGCTGCGCGGCGAGATCGACCTGATCCACCGCCTGCTGGAGGACCTGCAACGGGCGCTGGTCGAACTGGCCGATCGCAATGCCGACGCGATCATGCCCGGCTTCACCCATTTGCAGGTGGCGCAACCGGTTGCGTTTGGCCACCATATGCTGGCCTACGTCGAGATGTTCGCGCGCGATGCCGAACGCATGACCGACCTGCGCCGGCGGGTCAACCGCCTGCCGCTGGGAGCAGCAGCGCTGGCTGGCACCAGTTACCCGCTGGACCGGCAACGGGTGGCCGCCACATTGGGCATGGACGGCGTGTGCGAGAACAGCCTGGACGCGGTGAGTGACCGTGACTTCGCGATCGAGTTCGCCGCCGCAGCCAGCCTGTGCATGGTGCACTTCAGCCGCATGAGCGAGGAACTGGTGCTCTGGATGAGCCAGAGTTTTGGCTTCATCGACATCGCCGACCGTTTCTGCACCGGCAGCTCGATCATGCCGCAGAAGAAAAACCCCGACGTGCCTGAACTCGCGCGCGGCAAGACCGGGCGGGTGGTCGGCCATCTGATGGCGCTGATCACGCTGATGAAGGGCCAGCCCCTGGCCTACAACAAAGACAACCAGGAAGACAAGGAACCGCTGTTCGACACCGTGGACACGCTCAAGGACACGCTGCGTATCTTCGTAGACATGGTGCCCGGCATCCGGGTAAGGGGCGAGGCCATGGAGCGCGCTGCGCGCAAGGGCTACGCCACTGCCACCGACCTGGCCGACTACCTGACGCGCAAGGGTCTGCCGTTTCGCGATGCCCACGAGACCGTGGCCCATGCGGTCAAGGCGGCGATCGGCAAGGGCGTCGACCTGTCGGAGTTGCCCCTGTCCGAACTTCAGGGATTCAACGCCCTGATCGAGCCCGATGTCTTTGACGTGCTGAGTCTGCGCGGCTCCCTGGAGGCGCGCAACATCCAAGGCGGTACCGCGCCACAGCAGGTGCGGCAACAGATAGCGCGCCACCGTTCGCGGCTGGCGTGAGAAACTTTTTGCACCAACCGTCCTCTGAAGCCTGGTTGCCTCCCACTCCCCATCCTGAATCGGAACCCTTCGCACCATGAACCGCAAACATTTTCTGCTCGCCGGCCTGTCCGCCACCGTTCTGGGCATCAGCGCCTGCTCCAAGAGCGAAGACAATGCCATGGCGCGCTCCGGTTCGTCTGGCGCTGCCAAGCCCGCCGACAACCCTCGGCGCACCATTTCATTGGAAATCGTCGCCAGCGAAGCCAAGGGTTTCACGGTGGGATCGATCATGAGCGCCATCGTGGCCTATGTGTTTTTCGATCCCCAGTGCCCGCATTGCGGCGAGCTGTGGATGGCCTCGCTGCCACTGCAGAAAAAGGCCCGTTTCGTCTGGATTCCGGTCGGCTTGATGAACCCCACCAGCTCCGCCCAGGGAGCCACCTTGCTGTCGGCGTCGGACCCGACCCAGGCAATGAACGAGCACGAGACATCGCTACTGGCCAAACAAGGCGGCATCGGCACGTCATCCAGTGTGACCGACGAGGCCAAGCAGGCAGTGGCTGCCAATACTGCCTTGTTCAACAATCTGGGGCTCGAGGGCGTGCCGTTCACGATCGTGAAAAATGCGCGCACCGGTCAACCCGTCACCCGCGGCGGTGCCATGCAAACGGCGGCGCTGGCGGACCTGCTCGGCATCGACGCACCCTGACCCACCCGCCTTGGCTGCAGGGGTCGCCCCTCTGCGCGGCAGATCCGACTGGACCCCAGCTCCATGCGCTGTTAAGGGCCGCGTAAGGCGCGCAACGCGAAGGCGCGTCAGAATGGGCTCTCGAACACAAGGCGCAAGGAGATGCTCGGGTGCGATTGCTGCTGGTTGAAGACGACACCATGATCGGCGAGACCGTACGCGACGTCTTGCGCGCGGAGAATTTCGCTGTGGACTGGGTCCGCGATGGCAACGCGGCCGACACGGCGCTGGCCTCGGAGCAATTCGATCTGGTTTTGCTCGACCTGGGACTGCCGCGTCTCGACGGCGTCGAAGTGCTGCGTCGTCTGCGTGCGCGCAAGGATGCGACGCCCGTGCTGATCGTCACCGCGCGCGACGCGGTGCCGGACCGGATCGCCGGCCTGGACGCAGGTGCCGACGACTATGTGCTCAAACCCTATGACCTGGACGAACTGCTGGCACGTATTCGGGCGCTGATTCGGCGCAGCAAGGGCCAGGCCGACTCGGTGCGTGAAATCCATGGCTTGCGCCTGAACCCGATCACCCATGAGGCACAGCGCATCGGAACCGGGAAACAGGGCGACACCCCGATCGTCTTGTCCGCACGCGAATGGGCCGTGCTCGAGGTGCTGATGGCACGCCCTGGCATCGTCTACACGCGCACCCAGATCGAGGACAAGCTGTATGGCTGGAAAGACGAGATCAGCAGCAATGCGGTGGAGGTCTACATCCACGGTCTGCGCAAGAAGCTCGGCAACACAGTGATCGAAACCGTGCGTGGGCTTGGCTACATGATGCCGGCGGAGTGACCCGGTGGAGCCCGCGCGTTCGCACTCGCTGCGCCGACGGTTGCTGGCCTCTGTCATCGGTGCCATTTTGCTTGGTGCGGTGCTCCAAGGCATCTCGGCTTACCGTGGCGCGCTGGCACAAGCCGACACCCTGTTCGACTACCACCTGCGGCAGATGGCCGACAGCCTGCGCGGAGGGCCGGCCTTGCCGAGCCCCGTGCTGGAGGACGATGTGACTCCCGGCGGTGAATATGTGATCCAGATCTGGGCTGCCGACGGCTCCCATGTCTTCCAATCCAGCCGGGTCGTGCTGCCGCCCCGGGCGATCCTGGGATTTGCCGACATGACGCACAACGGCACGCGCTACCGGGTGTATTCGGTACAGACGCCGCTGCAAACCATTCAGATCGCCCAGAACATGGACGACCGCCTGGCGCGCGCCCGCGCCCTGGCAGTGCGGGCGGTGCTGCCGATGGCCGTGGTCGCGCCCTTGCTGATGGTGCTGCTGTGGTGGGTCATCAACCGGTCCCTGGCACCACTCGAACGCACCCGGCAACAGGTCGCGCGGCGGGCGGCGCAAGACCTGACGCCCTTGCCCGATGACCGTCTGCCCGATGAGGTGCGGCCGCTGGTGCAGGAGATCAATCTGCTGTTCGACCGGCTCAACCGGTCTTTCGATTCCCAACGTGCCTTCGTGGCCCATGCGGCCCATGAACTGCGCTCGCCGCTGACTGCATTGAAGTTGCAAGCCCAGGCGCTGGCGCGCACCACCGACCCGCAGGCACACGAGCAGGCTGTGGCACGGTTGAACCAGGGCGTGGACCGCGCCATCGGGCTCATGCAGCAGCTGCTGGTACTGGCACGCCAGGAAGCACCGCTGCCCGATGACGCGCAGTGGACGGCGGTCGAGTTGCAAACCTTGCTCGCGCAAGTGGTGCGCGACCTGACACCCCAGGCGCTGGCGCGCGGCATCAGCGTGACCCTGGATGCCAACAGGCCGATCGCGCTTCTTGCGGATGCCGACGGGCTGCAGATTCTGCTGCGCAACCTTTTGGAGAATGCGGTCAAGTACACGCCAACCGGCGGCCGGATCCGGCTGCGCAGCGACCAGAACGCGGGTGCAACCCGGGTTTCGGTCGAGGATTCCGGTCCCGGCATCGCGCCCGCGCAGCGCGAACGCATGTTCGAGCGGTTCGTACGCGGACACGACACCAGCAGCACCGGCAGTGGCCTGGGCCTGTCGATCGCCCGCGCCATCGCCGAACGCCACGGTGCCAGCCTGACCCTGGGATCTTCTGCCGATCTGGGCGGCTTGCAAGTGCTGCTGGAGTTTCCCGCTCTCACTCGCTGACAACGTCGCGCGACCCACTCTGCGCCTTTAAGCCCGGACTAAGGCTGCGCCCCCATCATTGGGCCATCGCAACTTTTCAACCGAAGGAATCACCATGAACCCTCTGTCCATCAAGCCCTCACGTCTGGTCATGGCGCTGGTCGCCGCCGGCGTGATCGGGGGTGCCGGCGTCACGGCGCTTCAGCAAACCCGTAGCGCGCACGCGGCAGTGCCGGTCGTGACCGCAAGCGCCGCGACTTCCAGCGCCGCGCCAACCACCATGCCCGATTTCCCTGCCATCACCGCGCGCAATGGACCGGCGGTTGTCAACATCAGCGTCATCGGCGTGGCCAAGGCGTCGGACGAGGAAGCCCAAGCGCGCTCCGGTCCTGGCGCAAGCCCGTTTGGCAATGATCCTCTGCAGGAGTTTTTCCGTCGCTTCGGACAGGGTCAAGGCCAGCAGATGCCACGCGACATGCCCACCCGGGGCCAGGGTTCAGGCTTCATCGTCAGCGCCGACGGCATCATCCTGACCAACGCCCATGTGGTGCGGGGTGCGACCGATGTCACCGTTAAGCTGACCGATCGGCGCGAATACACCGCCAAGGTGCTGGGCTCCGATCCCAAGACCGATGTGGCGGTGCTCAAGATCGAGGCGAAAAACCTGCCCACAGTCACCACAGGCAAGGTACAGGACTTGCGCGTCGGCGAATGGGTGTTGGCCATCGGCTCGCCGTTCGGCTTCGAGAACACGGTGACGGCGGGCGTGGTCAGCGCCAAGGGCCGCTCTTTGCCGGACGACAGTGCGGTGCCCTTCATCCAGACCGACGTGGCAGTCAATCCGGGCAATTCGGGTGGGCCGCTGTTCAACACCCAGGGCGAAGTGATCGGCATCAACTCGCAAATCTACAGCCGTACCGGTGGCTACCAGGGCGTGTCGTTCGCGATTCCGATCGACTTGGCGCTCAAGGTCAAGGACCAGATCGTGGCCCACGGCAAGGTGGACCATGCCCGTCTGGGCGTCATGATCCAGGAGGTCAACCAGGCGCTGGCAGACTCCTTCAAACTGGACCGGCCTGAGGGCGCACTGGTGTCGTCGGTCGAGAAGGGCGGGCCTGCCGACCAGGCAGGACTCAAGACCGGCGACATAATCCGCAAGATCGACGGGCGTCAGATCATCTCTTCAGGCGACCTGCCGGCCATCATCAGCCTTGCCACGCCAGGTGACACGGTGGCGCTGGAGGTCTGGCGCAAGGGTCAATCGCAGCAAATCGAGGCGCGCCTGGGCAGCGCCAGCGATCCGGAGAAAAAAGTGGCCCAGGTCGATGACGCGGCCAGCAAGGGTCGGCTCGGTCTGGCGCTGCGACCGCTGCAGCCCGGAGAACAACAAGCCGCAGGCGGACCGAACGGCCTGGTCGTCGAATCGGTGGCAGGCGCGGCGTCCAGGGCTGGCATCCAGCCGGGCGACGTGATCCTGGCCATCAATGGCACGCTGGTCAAAAACGTCGAGCAGGTGCGCGAGATCGTCGCGGCATCCGACAAGTCGGTGGCGCTGCTGATCGAGCGCGACGGCGACAAGATCTTCGTGCCGATCCGCCTCGGGTAACGGCGCAGCGGTGCGCGGGGTGCCCCGCACCGGCACCGTGCGAGCCTACGATGTCGATCAACGGGCCGATGCCATGCATCGGCCCGTTTTGCTGTTGCAAGTAACATGGCCGTCTTCACCAGGAGACAGCTGTGCCCGTTATCACCGATATCGAAGATTTGCGTGTGCTTGCGCGAAAGCGCGTGCCACGGATGTTCTACGACTATGCCGATTCGGGGTCCTGGACCGAAGGCACCTACCGCGCCAATACGAACGACTTCCAGACGATCCTGTTGCGCCAGCGGGTTGCGGTCAACCTGGAGAACCGCAGCACGGCCACCAAAATGGTCGGTTGCCCAGCCAGGATGCCAGTAGCCATTGCGCCGGTGGGCCTGACCGGCATGCAGCATGCCGATGGCGAGATTCATGCGGCGCGCGCTGCAGAGAAGTTCGGCATTCCGTTCACCTTGTCGACCATGAGCATCTGCTCGATCGAGGATGTTGCGCAAAACACCACCGCGCCGTTCTGGTTCCAGCTCTACATGATGCGCGACCGCGAGGCCATGGCAAACATGATCGGGCGCTGCAAGGCCGTGCGCTGCAGCGCCCTGGTGCTCACACTGGACCTGCAGGTGATCGGCCAGCGCCACAAGGACCTCAAGAACGGCCTCACCGCCCCGCCGCGCCCTACCTTGGCCAACATCATCAACCTGGCGACCAAGCCGCGCTGGTGCCTGGGCATGGCCAAGACCCGCCGCCATACCTTCCGCAACCTGGTCGGCCACGTGAAGAACGTCAGCGACATGCGTTCGCTCGGTGCCTGGACGCGCGAGCAGTTCGACCCGCGCCTGTCCTGGCCCGACGTGGCCTGGGTCAAGGAACAATGGGGCGGCAAACTGATCCTCAAGGGCATCATGGACGTTGAAGACGCCCGACTCGCGGTGGACGCAGGTGCCGATGCGATCGTGGTGAGCAACCACGGCGGGCGCCAGCTCGACGGTGCACCGTCGAGCATTGCGGCCCTGCCCGCGATCGTGGAGGCGGTCGGCAACCGGATCGAAGTCTGGATGGACGGTGGCATCCGCAGCGGGCAGGACGTGCTCAAGGCCTGGGCACTGGGCGCACGCGGCACCATGATCGGTCGCGCCATGGTCTACGGCCTGGGCGCGATGGGTGAGGCCGGCGTGACCCGTGCGCTGGAGATCATCCACAACGAACTCGACACCACAATGGCGTTTTGCGGCCACACCGACATCCAGACGGTCGACCGCAGCATCCTCTTGCCAGGCACGATTCCCCGCTGAGCGCCACCGGCGTAACGGCACCGCATGGAACTGCCCGCCTTGGCCGCCTGGGCCTGGATACCGATCGTTGTCGGGGCGGCCCTCGCCCAGACGATTCGCAACGCCGCACAACGCAGCCTGGTGAGCGACCTCGGAACCCTGGCGGCCACGCTGGTGCGGTTCCTGTACGGTTTGCCATTTGCGCTGGTCTGGCTGCTGCTGGCGCTGCAGCTGACAGCCAACGGGTCGAGCACATGGCCGGATTTCACGCCCGCCTACTGGCTATGGCTGGTTGGCGGTGCGGTCAGCCAGCTGGCCGCCACCGCGTTGCTGTTGCAGGCCATGAAGCAGCGCAACTTCATCGTCGGTATTGCCTTTTCCAAGACCGAGGTGCTGCAGGTCGGCCTGTTTGGCATCGTCGCGCTGCAGGAGTTGCCCAGCATCGGCGCAGCGATCGCGATGGTGGTTGCCACGCTGGGTGTGGTTTTGTTGTCGCTGCCGCGCGCGGGCGATACAGCGCAGGCAAACTGGCGTGGCAATGCCGCCTGGTTCGGATTGGCCAGCGGTGCCTGTTTTGCCCTGGCCAGTGTCGGTTACCGTGGCGCGGCTTTGCAATTGCCGGGTGTGTCGGCCTGGCTGATCGGTGC
>Ga0105045_10001852_pt1 | contig 17503 bp, 17 predicted proteins | sample MAT02_FD_78089 | JGI IMG/M metagenome (GOLD analysis project Ga0105045, IMG submission 78089) | Freshwater microbial communities from Lake Fryxell liftoff mats and glacier meltwater in Antarctica - MAT-02 (megahit assembly) | ecosystem: Environmental > Aquatic > Freshwater > Ice > Liftoff... | reverse complement strand
ATGGTTTTGGGTGGAGCAATTATGCAGCTCAATTTAAGAGCAAAGGTTTTATCTGCTTTTGGTGATTGGTTCAAAACTCTGATGCCATATCTTTGGCTTTATAGTTTTTTTGCCTGGATCATTATGCCTAAAAAGCGTCATAAGCAAAGTCGGTTGCTGTTTGTGAATGAGGCCAAAAAGCTTTGCCAAAAAGAATTTATTTATTGGTATAGATTACTTAGCGAGGTAAACCCGCTTTTGAAATATTTCAACGAAAAGCCAATTCCGGTTCCGGTTTTGTTTTTAATGGGAGATGAGGACCACATGTTTTTACCTTTTATTAAAAAACTAGTTCCTCAACACCCTCAATCAAAACTGTATGTTGTGCCAAACTCAGGCCATGTATGTAATGTGGATCAACCGGATACTTTTAATTTGGTATCCATAGCGTTTATCCACGAGTCCTCTTTGGCCTTGCAAAAACCTTTGGTTTAAACTTTGTGTCCTTCTTTTTTCTCGCATCCTGGCTCTTTCCCGGGGCTATACTTTTTGTTTTTGGAGTGCTGAGCTTTTGTCCAACTGGTTTAGGCTGAGTGCCTTTCAGTATGAGGCCTTTCTGATTTTTCAGCTTTTTTTCATGAAAAGCACCTTTAAATTCAGGGTCAGCTTTTTTCTTTTGATTGTCTAGTTTTTTTAGTATTTCCTGTGATTCCTCATAAGGCGTATCTGTAACCAATAGTTTTTCAGGTACCAATGCTACCGATATTCCCATTCTAATCATTTTTTCAATCCGCTCTAAGTGTATTTCCTCAGATGGATCCACAAAAGAGATGGCTTTTCCCAGTCTGTTCGCCCTTCCGGTTCGGCCAATTCTATGTACATACTCTTCATATTTTATTGGCAAATCGAAATTAACCACAAATCCTACTGAAGAAATATCCAAACCTCTTGCCGCCACATCTGTTGAAACCAAAACGCGTACTTCTTTGGTATGTAGGGCATTAAGTGCAGCTATTCTCGTGTTTGTACCTTTGTTTGCATGTAAAAATGAAACTGGAAATGGCAGTTTCCGATCCAGAAACTTGCTTATATCGGTTGCATGCTTTTTAGTTTTTACAAAAACCATAGCAGATTCTTCTTCTGGCAATTGCTTCAATTGATCTAAAAGCAAATTGAGTTTGGTTTGAAAATTTGGGGTTCTGTATATTTTTTGATCTATGGTTGTAGCAACTGTGGCTTGTTCTGTTGCCTCTACTCTTTCTGGAAACTCCAAAAATTCAGCAGCCAGCTCTTCAACTATGCCAGAGAATGTGGCAGAAAACAATAGATTTTGACGTTTTGAAGGTATCACTTCCAGAATTTTTCTGATTTGCGGCATAAAACCCATGTCCATCATTCTGTCAGCCTCATCTATTACCAAAGTTTTTATTTCCTTTAGTTTCCACTCGTTGGTTTGATACATTTCTAAAAACCGCCCAGGTGTTGCAAACACAATATCATTACCCGCTTTTAAATCTTTAAGTTGTTGACTAATGCCAATTCCACCTACCAAAACTACAGACCGAAATTTTATTTCAGTATTAAGCGCTTGAAAGTGAATAGAAATTTGCGTTATGAGCTCTTTGGTGGGCGCCAAAACCAAAGCCCTGGTATGTTCTCCTTGTGGGTAGTGCAGTTTTGACATTAGAGGTAATAAAAAAGCACCTGTTTTGCCAGTTCCGGTCTGCGCTATTCCTAAAATGTCCTTTCCTGCTTTGGCCAAAGGGATTGCTTTATCCTGAATTGGTGTAGGTTGGGTCCAGTTTTGAAGTTTAATTGCCTCTGTTAATTGCTTGTTAAAATTGAACTTTTCAAAGCCAGTCCTATCACTATTCTCCATGTTTTCTTTTGAAATTTGTCAAAATTAAGCAAATCCTACACCAAAATCACTTGAAGTCTTTGATAAGATTTGGGAGTAAACATATTTTTGGGCTATACTTGAAGCTTAATTCTCGAAAGAGAATACCTGAAAATTTTTCATCATCATGTTTATTTATATTTTAACCCTAAGAAATGGCCCAAGGAATGAAGAACGCTTTTGACCAATATCAATTGATGCGTGCCCATCATTTAATATTTGGGTACAGGGGAACTTTGAGCAACGAGTTGATAACCTCAATTCTGAATCTGTCTGAAACAAAACTGAAAGACTTACAGACGCCTTTCAAAAAGAAAAAATCGATCATTAATATTTTGATTGAATGTCTTCAAAATATACTTTATCACTCTGAAACATTTTCTGATGGCGTTTTTTCAGGTCATCATTGCATATTTTTGATTGGAAAAAGAGAAGGAGAGTTTTTTATTCAAATAGGAAATTACATAGAAAAAGGTCAGGTTACGAACCTAAAGGCCAAGTTGGATTATGTAAATTCTCTTCAACCGGAAGAAGTACACCGTTTGTATCTGGAAATTTTAGACAAGGGTCAGATTTCAGCCAAAGGTGGAGCAGGACTTGGCATTCTTCGGGTTGTTAAGGATTCAAAAAGGGAAATTGAATATGATTTTCAGTCAATAGATACTCAAAAAGCCTTTTTTTGTATGGAAATTAAAATAGACGAGAAATAATTGAACTAAAGCCCTTTAAATAGAAAATTAACATCATGGATAAAATTGAAATAGCGCCTACCTCTACCACACCAAAAATCAGCTTTCGGCCAGAGGAAGGCTATTTTGAAATTTCAGGTAAATCATTGCCCGAAAACTCCTTTGAATTTTATAAGCCGCTTTTAGATTTTATGGAGGCGTATGCAGAAAGTCCAATAAATAGTACTTCTCTGGTTTTTAAGCTTCAATATTTTAACACAAGTTCAACTTCACATTTTTTGAGAATGATCAAAAAATTCGAAAAAATATCAGCCGATGGCAGGGTTGCCGTGGTGCATTGGTATTATGACGAAGATGATGAAGACATGAAAGAGGCAGGAGAAGATTTTAGAGTTTTATCTAAACTGCCTATAGAAATTATTTCTGCTCAGTTGGACTAAGTAGCTGGTAGCGAAATGGCTTAAGTTCTTCTTTTCCTTTCTTTACGAATGAGAGCCAGTTCTCTGCTGGTTTGACCTGCTACAGAAGTATTTTCTGAAGCCCGTCTTACCAAATAGGGCATAACGGAAAATACCGGACCATACGGCACATATTTGGCTACATTGAAGCCCTCTTTGGCCAGGGCAAAACTGATGTTGTCACTCATTCCCAAAAGTTGTGCAAACCATATTCGTTCGTCGTTTCTTTGCAATTCCAGGCTGTCCATTTTATCTGCCAGCATTTGATTGCTTTTTTCATTGTGCGAACCTGCGCAAAAATGGATACTTTCCACATGAGTAAGACAATACGTAGCAGCCAGGTCAAAATCCTGATCTGTATTTGATTTTGAAGTATGGATTGGATTTGCCAATCTATTTTTTGCAGCATAAGCGGCCTCTTTTTCCATATAAGCCCCGCGAACCAATTTTGCTCCAAGTATGTATCCTTTACTTTTAGCTATTTGATGGGCAGATTTTAACATTCCAAAAATATCAGATCTATACAACTGATATGTATTAAATATCAGTGCTTTATCTTTGTTATAAAGGGCCATCTCCTCGTAAGTCCATTGGTCAATGGTGCCTTGTATCCAGGATTCTTCACCATCCACAAAAATCCGAACCTGTTCTTTAGCAGCCTCTTTGCAAATGGTTGCAAATCTCTTTCTTGCCTTTTCAAATGCCTGAATGTCTGAAAGAGTTTCTAGTTTTCCTTGCCGGGCTTTTTCCAATAATTCTACCGAGGCTATTCCTGAAGTTTTGAAAACGGCAAAAGGAACATTTTTTTTAGAGCCAGCTATTTGTATGGTTTCTATGGTTTCTTGAACAACATGGTCAAATCCAGCCTCGTTTTTTTCGCCTTCTACTGAATAATCTAAAATAGTTCCTATTCGAAATTTAGCAAGATTGTCAATAGTTTTCAGGCACTCTTCGAGGGTTTCGCCACCACAAAAGTGCCCGAAGATGGTAGCTTTTACAATTGATTGTATGGGCAATCGAAGTTTAATGGAAGTAAGCAATAGACTAACAGCCAGTTTATTAAAACCAGGGTTATTCATTATTGAAAACATCAGGTCCATTTTGAGCAAGTCAGATTTGCTTCTTGAGGCAAAGGCTACCTCGGTATTTTCCAGTGATATTTTTTTTGGTGAAATTTCTGCTTTTGCCATGATCCAATTTTATAAATAAATCGGGAATTATACCTTGTAAAATTAAGGGAACTTCATAAATATTTTAATGAGCCGAAACTCTGTAAACAATTTTATCAAACCGGAAATACCCGTAACTGTTTTACAACCAAATTGCTTTAAAGCAAAAAATCCGACCTTTGGACCGGATTTTTTTATAAATAATTTGGATAACCTGGATCGGTTTTTTGGTTATAGTTGGTATAAAAATCAGGCGGCTTAAACAGCGTTCTAATGGATTCAAAAGTATAGCCTTGAAAGTGATTTGCAAGCACTTACAGAAAATTTAGTTGATACTCAATAAGTTATTCCACTTATTGAAATTTTGACAACAAATCGGGGGTTTTTTTAACAATTTGGTAACATTTGCTTAGGGTACACGTCAATTGATAGATTTCCAAATTGTATCTTTCGAAGATTAAAATGGATTCTTGATAGATTTATTAAAATAGTTTTATGTTTTCAATCTTTTTTTAAACAAAAAGCTGACGTATTGTGGAAGCCTGATTTTTGAAACTTAAGAATGGCTAAACTATTCCACAACCTGAATGGGTAGTGTTTGCTTTAGATTTCCTTTTCTAATTTTAATAAAATAGATTCCTGCACTTACTTTTGGAAGTACCACTGATTTTTCATTTAGCAATTCCATGGAATTCCATGATTGAATGCTTTTTCCCTGAGCATTATACATATCCAAAGTTTCGGCGTTTTTCCCTTTCCAAAATAGTTTCTCTCCGGCGTTTCCTGGATTTGGATATAGTGCCCAGCCTGGTTCTTTTTCTTCTACCCTTGTAGAGTTAGGCCCGAGTTGATTTACCATTAAACTAATGCCACCTCCCATCAATCCAAAAGCCATTTCAGGGTACATGTCTCCATTTAAGTCAGCCAAAGTGGGTGAAAGAAATTCTTCTCCCCATTTTCGAAAAACGACTTGGTTCAGCAGTTGGTTTTGATACCAGGTACTGTCAGATGGAAAACTGTTGCCGGAATTTAATTTGAAATTTCTGTAGATTTTAATTTTCCCGTCATTGCTGCCAATCACCAAATCCAGATTTCCGTCTTTGTCCACATCCCCTAAAGATATATTTGCATTTTGAGAAAAAGGTGCCCTCGCTATGCTTCCATAATTATTGTTAACGGACTGATATTGAAGGTTTGGCCAAATATTTGTTTGTTTCCAGTATTGCATTCTTCCACTAAATTTTCCAATGAGCATATCTTTTTTTAAGTCACCATCTATATCTGTAAAAACCGGGCAATCGTAAGGTGAAAATACAAAAGGAAACCGAACTGCCTGGTTCAAAGGGAGAAATGCGCAGGGCTGACCGGCAGAATTTTGATTGATTAAAATATCCATTGAAGTACTGTCAGAAGCGTTACCTGGTGAAGAAATCCAGGCAAAATCTATGGCCCCATCTCCATTAAAATCTTCGAAAAGAGGTCGCATTCGTTTTCTGAACAAGTTAGATAAAGCCAGATAATCATCATTTTCCAGAGAAAACCTTGGCACAAAGGCATTTCCAGTGTTTCTATAAAATGAAACTTTAGATTGGATTAAAGCCCCATTTCGAATGCCATAATTGCCAACAAATAAATCCATATCGCCATCTGCGTCTATATCTGCAAATACAGGTGCAGCTTCTTCTCCAACCTCTATGCTTTGGTTTTGTAAGAAATCTTTTTCACCCAACTCAAATGCGGGTACTTGTGTATTGCTTTGGTTGATATAAGAATATGTGTTTTTTGCTGAATTAACAATATAATTTTCTGATTTGTTGTCAAAGTAAGTGGGAGTAATCACAAGGTCTTGCTTTCCATCAAAATTTAAGTCCATTTGATATGCAGATGGAAAAGTATTTAATTTTACATAACTGGATGATGAAGGAAAAAGGGTATCGGCAATTGTAATCAAAGCGTTTTGAGGCGTGCCACCATTAATAAGTCTGTTTAAATATGGGCAAGATAGGTCACCAACCAACAGATCCTTATCGCCGTCCCCATCCAGATCCATTGCAGATAGTTGAGAGCCTAAATGTTGTACCCTAAATGGAGAAACAATTGAACCACCTGGAACCGCAGGCATCTGTCCCTGGCAACCCGTGTTTAATTTAATTTGGCCACAAATTAATGTAGTAGAAAACAAGCCAAAAACACATGTTTGTTTAGCGAATTGTAAACCAGCACATTGGCTTGTATTTTCAATGCTTAGATTTTTATGATACTCAACTGTATTTCCATTAGAATCGAAGGTTAGAATGTCCAAATCGCCATCGCCATCTACATCGGTAAAAGCTGGTGCTCCATACACGTTTACCTGAATATTGATTTGGCCGCTAAGTCCCTGGCTGTAAAGCCCATCCACTTCTAAAGTAAATGCGACTGGTCCAGGGATTGTAGAAATATTTTTGAAAACTTTTATGCCAATAGCAGTAGAGGTGAAAAGATCCATTTTTCCATCACAATTAAAATCTGCTGTTGCCATCCAGTTCCTCATTTCTGGTATAAGATCTTCATAATCAGAGTTGTATTTCCAGATCATTGACCCGTTTGAAAGTTCAGCTATGTAAGCAAGCACCTTATTTGTATTTTTGTCAAAGACCAGAAGGTCGTTTTCGCCATCATTATTCAAATCGCATGGCCAGAACTGACCTGAATTAAAAGAGCCCGACCATGGGTTTTGAATTACTTCTCCAAGCTGTTTTACCTCAATATTTTTAAAAGGGGAAAAAGAAAAAAACTGGGCTTTTGCCGATAAGCCAAAGAATAATGAAAATAGGCAAGTTTTTAAGATGAAGCTCATTGGTTATCAGTTTGTTATGTTTTTATTTTTCTTGTCAAACTATAAATTTGACTTTCGATTAAGATAATTCGAATTCAAAAATAGTGTTCTTAATTGATAGAAGAGCATTTTAGACTCGTTTTTTGAACTATAAAATTGTGGTAAAAAAAGTGGGAATTCTTCATTTCAAAAATAAAGAAGAGAAAAGACTAAGATTTATAACCAATCAGAACGGATTTTTTGTTTTTTGCATGCTCTATTTTCTACGCAATACGCATCACCAATATGGCCAGTACAAAAAAAGTAAAAGACGAATTAATAAAACCAGAACTGGTAAAACCAAGACCAAAGCTATTAATGGAAGTGGCCTGGGAGGTTTGCAATCAGGTTGGAGGCATTTATACAGTTATCCGGTCTAAAGTTCCGGCTGCTGTGGAGCATTGGGGAGAAGATTATTTATGTGTGGGACCACTGGTACATAAGAATTTTTCGTCAGAGTTTGACCCATTGGAAGATTATAGCCACCCATTTGGTCAGGCAGTTTTGAAAATGAGGGAAGCTGGATTTCAGGTTTTATATGGCCGCTGGTTGGTTTCCGGAAATCCGAAAGTGATACTTTTAAATCCCTACCAGGTGTATGACAATCTGGCGGTGGTCAAGTATAACCTGTTTGAAAGACATGATATTAATTGCCCGGATGGGGATTCTCTTTTTGACCAATGTGCAGCATTTGGTGAAACGGTAAGGTTGTTTCATTATTTCCTTTCGCAGGTAGAAGAATCTAATAAGTTTCAAATGATCAGCCACTTCCATGAATGGATGGCTTCAACCTGTATCCCAGATATTCGTAAAGAAGGCTTGCCTTATCAAATTGTGTTTACTACACATGCCACACTACTGGGCCGATATATAGCCATGAATGATGCATTCTTTTATGATCATCTTCCATTTTTTGATTGGCAGAAAGAAGCGACTAACTTCAATGTGCTTGGTACTGTCAAAATGGAGCGTGCAGCTGCACACGGAGCTCATGTTTTTTCTACAGTTTCGGAGGTTACCGCCAGAGAATGTTTCCATCTTTTGGGCCGGCAGCCCGATGTAATAGTGCCTAATGGTTTAAATATTGAGCGTTTTACAGCTTTGCATGAATTCCAAAATCTGCATAAAATATATAAGGATAAGATTAACGAGTTTGTAATGGGCCACTTTTTCCAGAGCTATTCCTTTGATCTGGACAAAACCATTTACTTTTTCACCTCTGGTAGGTTTGAGTTTAGAAATAAAGGCTTTGACATTACCCTGGAAGCACTTGCGAGGTTAAATTGGAAAATGCAACTTGAAGGTCTGGACACAACTGTTGTTATGTTTTTGGTAACTAAACAACCATTTCAATCTATGAATCCAAACGCTTTGCAAAGTAGGGCTATGATGGAGGAAATACGCCAAACCACCAAGGCAATAGAGCAGCAGGTGGGTTCAAAGTTGTTTTATTCAGCAGCATCAAGCCCTGAGAATAAATTGCCAAATCTGAATGATTTTGTAGATGACTACTGGAGATTGCGATTAAGAAGAATTGTACAATCTTGGAAATCAGACAATTTACCCCTGGTGGTAACCCACAATCTGGTAAATGATGGGGCTGATGAAATGTTGAATGGCATCAGAAGTCATGGTTTGCTGAACCATCGAAACCACAAGGTAAAAGTGGTTTATCATCCGGATTTTATAGCCAGTAGCAATCCGCTTTTTGGTATGGATTATACACAGTTTGTGCGGGGTTGCCACTTAGGTGTGTTCCCAAGTTATTATGAGCCATGGGGTTATACACCTTTGGAATCTATTGCTTCTGGCGTTCCCACGGTTACCAGCGACTTGTCCGGTTTTGGAGACTATGTTTTAAAATCTATGCCAGACCATGAGAAAAACGGTATTTATGTAACCAACCGCCGCTACCACAGCTACTACGATGCAGCTGAGCAACTTTCTGAGCAAATGCTTAGTTTCGTAAAACAAACAAGAAGGGACAGAATAAACCAACGAAATTTAACTGAAAGAGCATCCGTACTTTTCGATTGGGAATATTTGTATGAATATTATAAAAAATGCTACGATAAGTTGGGAAGTGGATATTGAAATAGTTAGTAGAAAGCTTAAAGGAAGATGTTACAAATAAAATTTGCAATAAGTGAAAGACAATGGCAAAGAAAAAAACATTTTGGCTCTCTTATGACCTTGGTCTAAAAGGTGACTATAGTTCTCTTTATGGTTGGCTTGATAAACAAAAAGCAAAAGCTTGTGGAGACAGTATTGCTGTTTTTGAATTTGTATGTTCAACCGACAATCCAAGAGAAGAAATAAAAAATAATCTTTTGGAAAATGTTGAGTTTAATAAAACAGACAGAGTTTATTTAATTTGGCACGATGACACCAAACAATCTAACCTCGGTACATTTATAATCGGACACAGGAAGCAAGCACCTTGGGAAGGGTATTTTACAACGGACGCGGAACAAACATTTGACTCTTAAGCTATGGCTAAAAATGTAATTGCAGACACTGGTTTTTGGTTTGCCCTTTATGAACCAAGAGATAGTTTCTATACAACTGCAAATGAAATAGCTGGATCAATTAACAATCACAATATTTTATTGCCTTGGCCTTGTCTATACGAAACAATTAATACGCGATTCGCAAAACGCAAGGAATATATGCAATCGTTCGAAATATTTTTAACTAAAACCAATGTATTTCTAATAAATGATGAAGACTATAAAGAAAGAGCATTAAAATTGGCCTTCGAATATTCAAAAATAGGGAAAAGAACATTCAGTTTGGTTGATATCATTATGAGGGAAATACTTTCTGATGATTCTTACAAGATAGACTATTTATTAACTTTCAACAATGGTGACTTCATTGACATTTGTAAAAAACGGAAAATTGAAATATTTGCCTGACAAATTAAACCGTATCCATAAAGAGATGTGATTTCAGATTGGATTTCGGATGAGGTTGTCCACAAAAAGGTTCTATAAATGTCCTAGCTTTTTCCTGATCTCGTTGCTTGTCAGGCTACTGCCATCGGGACTCCAGCCAGGGGGTTTCCACAGATATTTCCATTTGGTTGAAAAGGGAACAGGTTTTTTAAGATCCGCTATCAGCTTGCCCCATTCTCCAAAAATGACCTCACCCGGCGATCCGGTTTTTAATGGCGTAGTCAGACCGTATTCTGCTTTTTCTGTTTCTGGCTGAAAGGTTCCAAATAATTTGTCCCAGATAATGAGCACCATACCCATATTTTTATCCAGATAAATCGGGTTTTTGGCATGATGCACACGGTGGTGAGAAGGCGTTACCATAAACCATTCAAGGAAACCCATTTTCCGTATTTTTTCCGTGTGAACAAAAAAGCCATAAGTCTGGCATAGTGCATACATAAACAAGATGTCAAGCGGTTGGAACCCTAAAAAGCCCAGAGGCATGTAGTAGATAAACCGATAGAGCGGTTGAAAGACTGAGCTACGGATGGCCACAGTGAAGTTAAATTTTTCTGAACTATGGTGGGTAACATGGACCGCCCAAAAGAAACGGGTATAATGGTCGGTGAGGTGCAAAAGGTAATAAAAAAAGTCTTGTCCTAAAAAGAGCAAAAGCCAGTAAATAGCCTGATTTTCAATATGAAAAGGAGAAAGCTGAAATGCAATAATAAGAGCAGCCAAGGTTATTCCCCGCATAGCAAAGTCTAAACCAAAGTTTAAAGCCGTACACATTAGGTTGGTGGCGGTATCTTTGGTTGAATAACTTTTGGTGTTTTGATAGGACGAAATCAACATTTCTCCGACTATCAAAAGCACATAAATGGGCGTTTCAATTAAAAGAAGTAGTTGTTCTCTATACATTTTTACTTCCAGGTTTTAAAGTCTTTGCTTTTCCATGATCACAAACGCAAATCTATTGTCAGCGGCTTGTAATACCTGAAGTTCTTTATATTTTCCGCTCTGGGCAAAATACTCATAGGGCACACCTTTTTTATAATTTGGTCTGTAGCCATAGTGGCTGTCCCACAAAATAATGCTGCCAATTGGTGCTTTTTCCATAGTAGCTGTATCGGAAATAGCAATGGGCTCGGGAGAAAACTGCTTTTCGATTTTACCAGAAAAATAATAAAACATAATATGGGTGTTATACAATGGTTTATCTTTAACCAGGGTGGCATTATCTTTATACCATTTGGCTACATCCTGACAAATTTTGTCTTCATCGCTTAGTTTGATGGCTTTCACATTTACCAAAGCCATAAAAGCACACAAAACCGCAAACATGATGGTCTGGATATTATTTCCAACAGGAATGAAGATAAAAGCACAAGCAAAAAGTGCACCTACAAATGGCACATTATCAGTTTCTTCTGTTAGCACCACAAAGTTGTGTTTGTAAGTAAGGTAAATTCCAACCAAAGCCAGGTATGGAATAATAATGTAAGCCATCCGAATTTTATTATCAAGCATTTTTATTCTATCCAAAGCCAAAGCAGCACAAACAGCGACCAGAGGAGAAATGATACACATATACCGCAGGTTTCCGCCTGTGGCAGGTCCTATGTGGACTTCCTTCCAGTTGAACAGACAGTTTAACAGAAAAAAACCAAGCGTTGCTACAAGAATTGCGGGTTGTTCCAGTTTTTTGTTCAGCGCCATTTGACCTAGAAAAAGAACAAATAAGGTAAGGGCAACCGGGCCAAAAACGACTGCAGAGGTGAGGAAATAATGGTCAAAACCTTGCCGCTCATACGCATCTTTCAAAGTTACAGATGTTCCTAAAATCTGATTGTATAAATACAGAGGATCGCCAAAGAAATAATAACCAGCCAGGTTTTGAATAATTGGAAAAAGCGCAATGGAAAAAGCTGCTATCCAATGCTTTTGGATCAATAATGAAACACCTAAAATGGCAGCAATCGGATAAAATTCTTGTCGTATTGTACAAATTAAACCAGCAATAATGGCTGCTGGCAACATCTTTTTCTGCACATAAAAATAAAAGGCCAGAACAAGTAAAAAGCCAGCTGGAAACTCAGAATAATTGCGAAAAGATAGCGAAATCCAAAGGGGCTGGCTGCCTAGCAAAATAAAAGCAATCCAAGGGTTGGAGGCGCCAAGTTTTTCCGCTGTTTTATAAGCAAAAAAACAAGAAAAGCCAGCAAATAAACAGTTCTGAAGTATAACAAGTTTTTGACCACCAAGGGCAGTGAGCACATATAATATCTTATACCCTGGTTTTGCCCAGTTCCCCATTATGGCAATTGGGTCATACCAAAAGCGCAGCATGGACAGATAATGATTGGCTTCGTCTTGTTGATAAAAGCCTTTGGATTTTAGGGAATAGGCAAAATATAACAAACTTAAAATGCCCGCAGCCAGGAGTGGCCATTGGTTAAAGCCAGATTTTTCATCAAGTGAAGAATTGGTTTTTATGGTAGTTGATGTCATTTAAAAAAAACAAATAGGGGCCTCAAAGGTACAGGCTTAAAAGAAAATATGAAACTGAGATATAAATATGGGCAGATCTAAGGCTTAAAACCACTTTCACTAAAAATTTTTCTGGCGTTTTTTTCAGCCATAACCTGTTTTAGGTTCAGTTTTTTTTCTAGTGCCCACCTGCGGACAATTTGCCAACCCAGCCAACGGCCTATTCTGCCTGGACAGTTGTCTCCTATTTCTATAATTTTTGGCCTTTCATCGCAGTATTTTTTTATCAGAAAAAGATCGGTGTTAAAAAACAGATTTTTATCCAGATAATGTGCCCATATAGTTTTGAGATTGCTGTTCACATCTTCCAGCTCTTTTTCAGTGTAGCCGGTTAAGAGGCTATCCTGCAGGCAAGGCATTGTCTTTTCCATAAAATAATACACTCTGCCCCATTTCATCATTTCTCCCATCATGGTGTTATCGAGTGGGTCTATTTCGCAAAATCTATCCGCCTCTACCATAGCAATTTCCGGAACCAAAAAGCGTTTTTTTAATCTTCTTCGGATGTAGGATGGCAAAGGATTTCCATCTGCCGACCTGGCCATATATCTGGAAGAGTCGCTTAGGAAGAATTCCAAACCAATCACCAATATAGAATCTTTGATCTCCAGATCTACCCCATAGCCAGAAACCAGGGTATAAACCGGCGGCACATAAAAATCCGGATACTCGTATTTTATATGTCCAAACAGCTGGGTAAGATCTGTTTTTAACCAGTTCAGATTTGGAAACTCTCTTTTCACATCATTGCGCATAGTATCCACATGAGGTGATGTACTGAGGCCAAAAATATCTCTGGTCAAAATACTGTCGTGCGGAAGTCTGGATCTTTGAAGAAATTTTTCAGAAAATAAAGGATACTTATCCAGAAAAGCTTTTGCAGCTGCGATATCCTGAAGTTCATCTATTTCATCTTCAAGCCTTGTGATGCTTAATTCCTTATCCAAAGCCTTGTAGCCTTCTTCTTGCCTGCAATTATTTTTTCCACAGGAGGCAAGTAAAAAAACCAAACAAAAACTTAATATTGTGCCTTGAAGACAACGTTTTCTTTTTAACAATTTCATTTTCAATATCGAACAGCAATTTTACACTCTATTTTTTATGAAAAACAATACAATTCTAGTTTTCCTATTACTTATCGCAGGCTTTAGGCTAAGCGCACAAGATTCTAAATTTCGCCTCGGCATCCGTTTTGCGCCAAATATAGCCCTCACACGGGTACTGGATGTAAAAGAGGATGACAAAATTTCTTTCGAATCTAATGGCGTTGGCGTTCGGTTTAGTGCAGGTTTGACAGGCGATTTTTATTTTGGGAAAAATTATTCTTTTTATACCGGTATTTGGTACACAACTCAAAGAGCTGGCGTTAAATTCACTACTGAATCTCCAACTATTTCCGGACAATCCATTCATAATCTGCAGTATGTACAGGTGCCAATAGCCTTGAAACTTTTTACGAATGAAATAGCAACTGATACCAAATTGTATTTCGTTTTGGGAGGCACATTGGGTGTAAAAATCAATGAAAAAGAAAAAGAATGGAAATTGGATGTTGGTAATTCAGGATTAACAGCAGAGGATTTGATTTTTTCAAAACCAGGTATAAATAATTCATATTCAAATTTTGATGCCGGATTATTGCTTGGTGCTGGTGCAGAAATGCAAATGGGAGAAAATACAACACTTTTTGGCGGATTGTCTTATAACAGAGGTTTGGTGAATATCCAAAGTAACAAAGGACCATTTAATCATCCAAACAAAAAAGCATCAGATTTCTATAAGGTTAATACTGGTATTATCAGTCTGGAAGTCGGCGTTAAGTTTTAAGTCCCGCCAGGTCTAGCCCATCCCACTAACTCCCAAAAGGGAACAAAGGTGGATACAGCATCAGGCAATTGTTAAACACTTCGTAAGTAAATAGTTAATTAGTAGCTTGTCAATAAGTCAGTTGCTTTCATTTATACATCATTACTCATAACTTGATCTCGGTAGCCATTTTCTGTTCTGGTTCGGGCAGCAATGCAGGGGCTATTATGAAGCATTTTGAATCAAATACTGACATGGCAGTAAAACTTTTGATCTTTAACAGAAAGGAAGCAGGTGCCAGGCATAAGGCAGAATCATACGGAGTTGAAACCAAATATTTTTCAAAATCTGACTTTGAATCTCAACCTGAAATAATTGTAGAATTTTTAAAAACCTGCCAAATTGATTTTATCCTTTTGGCAGGTTTTTTACTTTTAATACCTGCAGAACTAGTTCTGGCCTATCCGGAAAAGATACTCAACATTCATCCGGCCCTTTTGCCAGACTTTGGTGGAAAGGGCATGCATGGGCTCCATGTACACAAATCTGTAAAAGAATCGGGAGCCAAAAAATCTGGAATGACTATTCATTTGGTTGATTTGGCTTATGATAATGGAAAAATTTTATTTCAATCTACTTGTCCTGTATGGGAATCCGATTCTGAATCCGATATTGCGGCTCGTGTTTTGAAACTGGAACACTTACACTATTCGCTTGTAACAGAGCAGTATATAAAATCTAAAAAAGAAAAATAAATCAGATTCATGATTGAATTGTCAAAAATAGCCGCCATTGCAGGCATAGGAGGCTTGTTCCAAATCAAAGCATCCGTGAAAAATGGAATAATGATGGAGAGTTTGGATGAGAAAAAAACAAAAGTTATAACCAATGCTGCAAGTAAAGTATCGGTTCTTACAGAAATTTCCATTTATACAACTTCCGCTGAAGGTTCTGTGAGTCTGGAATTTGTGTTCAAAAGTATTTACGAAAAATACGGCACAAAAATACCCGCCAATTCAAAATCAGACGGGGCAGATTTGAAAAATTTACTCAAAAGTGTGTTGGCAGACGTGGATTTTGAAAGGGTATATGTGTCTGATATTAAAAAGGTTGTAAACTGGTTTGGTATTTTAGCGGTACAGGCACCTGAACTTTTAGTAAAAAAGGTGGAGGAAACGATCGTAGAAAAAGAGACAGATGAGACAAAAGAAGTAGTGGCAGAAAAGAAACCAGTCAAAAAAGCCAAGGCTACAAAAGCTATTGAATCTGCAAAAGAATCTCCTGAAGAAGCGCCTATAGCTAAAAAGCCAACTGCAAAAAAGAAATAAAGGAAAAGTTCAAATTAAATGATGCGTCCAGGATCCAATGTTCTAAAGATTTCAGAAGGGCTACGGTTGGAAGCGCAGTTTGTTTATAAATTAAGCAATCGAGAGGAGGTATCAGCTCAGTTTACGGATTACAGCTCCAGGCCTCAGGAAGTAGTTATCTACGGAAAATCTGATTTTTATAAGGAATCAGATACTGAAGGCATACAGACTAAAAGATTTAAAGTGGCCTTTGCCGATTTTTTAAATGCGCCTTTTGTGGATGTCATAGATCTGACCTCATTTACCGGAAATATTGGTTCTATTATAGGAATAAGTATGGCAGCAGATTTTTTGGCAAAGACCATATTTGTAAAAATTGAAACTGGGGACGGAATCACTGTAAGCGAAGGCTTTGCCAACCCAGGATTGCTTTCATCTGAATGGACTTTTTTCCTTAATCAAAACCATCCAAAACGTATTGGGGACAAAATTACCATTACAGCGTATCCAAAGTAAATCTTCACAGCGGCTATAAAAATACATATTGGTTATTGGTTTCAGGCTAAAAAACCGGATCGATGGTGGATACCGTTGCTGAAAATGTACTTAACAAATACTTCGCCATTTTTATGAAATAATACTATTTCGTTATCTTATATTGGCTGGCTTTAAAAAAAATGATTGAAGGATTACATTGAAACTTACATTTAAATATTAAGGACCTCAGCACAGAATTTAAATTAAAGGTAGTTAAGGCCAGTTGAGAAGCTATTTTTCTTCTTTTTCTTCAGGTTCAGGTTCAGCTTCTTCGGTTTCTTCTTTTATAAAAGTATTCTTTTGAGGTTTTTCTTTGTATGTAGGCGCTTTGGCCCCAATTAAGAGAGGTTTTTGAAATAAAATAGCATTATCCTCGGCTTTTTCTTCGAAAGATTTATCTGCATTTACCAATACGCCAAGGCGATAATTTCCGTCCGGAACCTCAAACTCATGTATATCAATGTCCATATTTTCATATTCTTTAGAGCCCATGTGCCAAATACCCGGCTCTTCTATCGTTTTTATGAATATGGGATCCTTGCCCTCTTGATACAAATAAATTTTGACATTGAAAGCGGGTGTTTTATCCTTAGAATTGTTGCCATCGGATAACACCATAAAGGTTAATCCCTTTACAGTTTTGGAGGCCGGGTCGTAGCCGTTGTAGTACATATTTTCCTCCAGATTTGTGGGATACACATTTGCTGGCTTTTCTTTTTGAGCCCAACTTTTGAACAATAAAAAGCACAGACTTAGAAGCAGAAGGCATATTTTTTTCATACGCTATATTTGTTATAATCTTTTATGATGGCAAAACAAGTACAGAATTCTTTATAAAGCAGAGCGCATTTAGTTTTTTTAACAAAATTTAAACATGTAAATTAATGATTTAGATTGAGCCGTAGTCAATCAAATTATTGATTATAGAGAGTTATAAAACACAGGTCAAAAGGTCGGAATGTAAATATACTAAAGGGGCATTCGGTCATTAAAAAATAATAGAAATAGATAGGACAGGTAAAAACAAAGAAAGCTGCATTTACTTGATTCACAATATATTAAATCATTTTGTCTTTGTGTCTGGTGAAACAATTGTAAAACATTCCGGCGAAACATCACATTTTACTTTTAAAAAGATTTGATTTATGGCAAGCAAAATTGAAAACAAAAATACTGCAGTGTGTGGTTCTTCCTTTGGTTTATTGTTTTGTTTGTTATGGCTTATTATGGTTCTGAACAAAAATTGACCGTTGGTTGATTTTTGGATTTTTCATTGATTTTTAGCCCGATCATAGGTTTTAGGTGTGTTGCAATT
>Ga0105045_10001851_pt1 | contig 17504 bp, 21 predicted proteins | sample MAT02_FD_78089 | JGI IMG/M metagenome (GOLD analysis project Ga0105045, IMG submission 78089) | Freshwater microbial communities from Lake Fryxell liftoff mats and glacier meltwater in Antarctica - MAT-02 (megahit assembly) | ecosystem: Environmental > Aquatic > Freshwater > Ice > Liftoff... | reverse complement strand
TTCGCGAGCGAATTGATCACGCAGATGCCGTTCAAAACCCGTGAGTCGGGTTTCCATGTCGCGGCGGAAGGCTTCCATGCGCTGATCGAGGACTTCCTGCGCCGCACCAGAAACCAAGGCTTGGCGCACCTCGCCCACCAATTGCTCCCGTGCCAGACTGCGAATCTCACCCGATGAGCGTGCTTCACCGGTGGCCAATTGGCGCACCCCAGCTGCCACTTCATCGGTCAGTTCCTGTGCGTCGCCAGGTTCGCCGGTTTCGAGCAGATCCCGAGCCTGAGTCAACCGCGAACGCAGTCCGGCGGTCTCCAGGCCACGATCCGCTAAAGCCGAAAGCCGATGTTCGACCACTTCGATCCGCGCCCGAATAGCTGATACATCTGCGTCCACGGTGGTCCCTTCCCAGGCAGAGCCCGCTAGGATCAGTGTCGGCTGGCGATGCGATCACTTGAGGGAAATATGCTGAGGAGAGGTTACCAGCAGGCGAGACGTTCGATCACGGCGTCGAGAAGCGCGCCACGATCAGGAAACCGGGTGACCCCAGCGGCATCGACGCAGGCCTGTACCTGGCCGCACAGACTGTTGGCCACGACCAGCGTCGCCTCACAGCGCAGCCGAAGCTGTTCAGCCGCTGCCAGCACAGTGGCGGCCTCCTCATACTTGAAGGCAACCAGATGACCGTGATGGCCCCATTCCTGGCGCAAACGGTCGATCAATTTAGCTACCGGACGCAGGTGGATCTGCACGGCGTCGGCACGCGAAGGCAGCTTGGCCCCCACCGCCAGCTCGTACGTACGGCCATCCCGCTCGGCCACCACGGCCACCGTCTGATAGTCATTGACCGCCGCCGACATCAGAATGGTGCCGCGCGGATGCGCGCGGCACCATTGCTCCAGGGCTGCGTCCAGGTCGGCGCGCACGCGGTAACGTTGGGCAGCCTGGAAATCAGGCGCCGCATCCAGCGACAAGAGGACGTCACACGTCCGTCCCCGCACCGCCAGACCCGCGGCGACCGCCACCGCCGTCGCGCCCGTGGCGGCAACGGTCAGATGACGCACCGCATCGACCGGCACCCGCGGCGCGCCGCCCACCAACAGAATAGGAGTCGTGGTTGGCACCATCGCAGTCTCTCCAGCCCAGTGCCAACGCAATCGCAACGCTTGCGGGGTTGCCGATCCTTGCCCTTCACATAAACCGTTCTGCCATGGATGCGCCTGCCGAGCAATCTAGGGAAATCAGCGAGTTTTCCGGGGATGATCGCGCCCGCGAAACTGCAAAACGGCTGTTGACCCTGCTTGATCTTGATGGCCCCGGTGGGGTGCAAATCGCGGCCACTAGCCTGCGCACGGCCGATCTGGCCACGGTGCTGGAAGTCATCGAAGACGAACAGGATCGTCTACGCCTCTTCATCGCCCTGCCGCCGGAATTGGCTGGCGACGTGCTGGAAGAATGTCAGCCCGAGATCCGCGATCACCTGCTCGAAGACAGTGACGACCAGCATCTCGCCAGTATTCTTGCCGATGCCGATGCCGACGACGCGGTGTATTTCCTCGACCATCTCGATGAGGACCGCGCTGAACACCTGCTATCGAAATTGGATGCCGATCTCCGCCATCAGCTTGAAGAAAAATACGAACTCGAAGACGACGTCGCGGGCCGTATCATGGTCCACGATCCGATCGCCCTGCGCAGCTTCATGACCGTCCAGCAGGCGCTCGATTCGATCCGGCGCAGCTACGGCGATCACGCTACGGTCGGTCATAACCATAAATTTTCGACGTTGTACGTCATCGACGCCGAATCCCGCCTAGTCGGCGTGCTGCCCTTTCGCCGCTTAGTTTTTTCCCAACCTCGCGACACCCTGGCCCAGTTGATGGACAAAGACGTGATCACGGTCACGCCGGAGACCGACCGCGAACAAGTCGCACGCCTGATGCAGAAATACCATCTGCTCACCGTGGCCGTGGTTGATGATCAGCAACGCATACGCGGCATGGTCACCTGGGACGATGCGGTCGATATTCTTGAGGCCGAGGCCGAAGAAGACCTGCTCGCCATCGCCGGTACCAGCGAAGATCTTGAAGATAATGCCGGAATGTGGGACCGCGCGCGCAGCCGCCTGCCATGGCTCATCATCACCGCCATCGGCGGTTTCATCAACGCCAAGGTCATCACCGATTATGGCAGCAGCCTGAGCACGCAGATGCTGCTGGTCGGCTTCATGCCTCTGGTCGGCGCATTAGGCGGTAATATCGGTCTGCAATGTTCGACCGTGACCGTGCGCGGCCTCGCCACGGGCGCGATTAAAGAAGGCTCGATGCTGACTTCCGTTGGCCGCGAAATCGGCACCGGTGTTCTCCTCGCTTTTATCATGGCTATCCTTTGCGGCATCGGTGGCGCCGGCATCGCCCTGACTACCGGCGACAGCCCGCTCCTGGGTCTGATCATGGCGATCTCTTTACTCCTTGCCGTGCTATTGGCGGCGGCGCTCGGGGTGATCATCCCCATCCTCTGCCAGCGCTGGAACATCGACCCCGCCATCGCCGCCGGCCCCTTCATCACCATGCTCAATGACGTGAGCGGCTATTTGATCTATATTTCGACGGTGTATGTTTTGTTAAGAAATTTTGTATAGAAACTTCATTGCCTCTTGTCCGAGGTCCGAAGTCCGAGGTCCTAGGTCCGAGGTCCTAGGTCCTAGGTCCTATGTCCGAGGTCCTAGGTCCCGCATCCGCGAGCCACTTTACTGGCTGCGGTCCAAGTTGATTCGCCTTATATATTAACCGGCTCACGCAAACAAAGTTTCGGTACTTCGGAATTCGGAATTCGGAATTCGATAAAGTGGCAATGAATAATAGGGGCAATCCCGACATAGGACCTAGGACTTAGGACCCGTGGCAATCCTAACCGCTTTTTCCTGTGCGATAAGGCATAATTCCGCCGCCTTGAACGCGTGGGCTTGAGTCATGGCGGTTTCGGTGCGGTCGATGCAGTCGCGGATGAGCTGACCGAAGAAGGGGAAGCCTACTTTGCCGGCGAGCTCCAGATGGTGTTCGCCCTTATCATCGACCAGGAAGAGGTGATCGCCGCTACGCTCGGCGCCGACATTGATGTATTTGCGCAACTCGATGTAGCCTGCGCTGCCGATGATGATGGTGCGGCCGTCGCCCCAGGTCGCGAGACCGGCGGGGTTCAGCCAATCGACGCGGTGATAGCCGGTGGCGCCGTTACCGCCGACCAGGGTCAGATCGCCGAAATCTTCTAATTCCGGCGTCTGCGGGTTGGCGTAATTGCCGACCTTGCTGTGCAAAATGGTGGCGTCGGTGTTGCCCGAGTAATACAGGAACTGTTCGATTTGATGCGAGCCGATGTCGCAGAGAATGCCGCCATATTGGCGCTTATCGAAAAACCAGTCCGGACGCCCGGTGCCCAGGCGATGCGGCCCCAAGCCCATGACTTGGACCACACGACCGATGCGACCTTCGTGGATCAGATCGCCGGCGGCCATCGCGCATTCAACGTGCAGGCGCTCACTGAAATAGACCATGTATTTGCGCCCGGTCTCAGCGACGACGCGCTTGGCTTCGGCCAATTGGTCTAGGGTCGTGAATGGAGTCTTGTCGGTGAAATAATCCTTGCCCGCACGCATGACGGCGCAGCCCAACGGGCCGCGAGCGCAGGGAATCGCGGCGGCAGCGACCAGACGGATGCTGGGGTCCTCAAGAATTTCCGCTTGCGAGGCAGCGGCTTTGACGCCGGGATAAGTCTTACAAAACTTTTCAACCTTGGCCGGATCCGGATCATAAACTGATTTCAGAGTCGCGCCGGCTTCGAGTAAGCCGTTGCACTGACCATAGATGTGCCCGTGATCCAGACCGATGGCGGCGATGGGAAATTCGCCGGGTTTAACGACCGGCTTGGCTTTGCCCTTGGGTGCGTAATTCATGCCGTCGGCGCTGCTCATCGGGGGATCCTTTTCGGAATTCAGGGGACTGACGCGTGAGCGGGGCATCCTGCCGCGAGACCTGTGCGCTGCCAGTCGCATCACCAGGAGATGCCCCCTGCTTCTGCGGATAGCGCCGGACAGAAATGGTCAGACTTGACTATCTGTTGTTTCTGTCTATACAGAAACTATCGATAGAACAAATATGGAGCCGCCGCCATGCCTGCCCTGATCACCCCTCCCCCGGCCGAACCCCTGGTCGTCACCGATCCGCGTACCGGCCGGATTTGGCGAATCCCCCGCACGCCGACCACCCGCCTGCATGCCGACGTCCGGGAACGGTGGTTCATCAACGTCGCCCTGCCCGCGCACCTCTTCCCAGTCGTGGTTCCGGCCCCATTTCTGGCCCCCGCCCTGCGTCAAGGCGCCGTGGTGCTGAGCTTGTGCCGGATCGCGATGCGGCATGGCGGTCCCACCTGGATGCCCCTGCCGATGGGCCCAGCCAGCGATAACTGTGCCCTGCGGATCGGTTGCATCGATCGCCGCGACGGCACTCCGGCGGTGTGGGTGGACCATCGCTACACCGATCATGTCCTGGGCCATGTCCTGCCGTTGTTGGGCTTTCCTGCGGTGCTACCGCTGCTGGAAACCGAGCAGACGCAGACCCGATTTCAAGCTCGTACCTTGGACGGCGCCATTGACGCCGTGGCAGAGGCCACCGATCACCGCGCCGTTCCTCCACGACTCTTTGTTGATGGCGATGAATTGACCGACTGGGTCACCGCTGGCGTGCGCAGCTACGGGCCCACAGCTGATCCGGATCGCTTTGCCCTGGTCGATCTGGAAAAATGTGGCCACAACCGCTTTGTGCACTTGCCGGAATGGCGTGGAATTCTGGGTACGCCATGGGGACGCTGGGTTGCGGATGGGGTTTATGCCACTCGCGATGGCTGCTATGAATGGCGCTATCTCGGAGAAGTCGATCAGGCCGGAAATCCCTGCTGAATCATCAGGCAGAGCGCGAACGATCTGTCCCAGTATTGCTGGCGATCGTAAATCCATCGATCAACAGCGACGGACTGCTGATCGACGACTGCGGCAAGGGATCATTGCCGACCATGCGGATACCGGTGAGCACGTCATTGAGGTTGGCGGCGATGGTGGCCTCTTGCACCGGATGGGCGATAACGCCGTTTTCGACCCAGAATCCGCTGACACCACGCGAATACGTGCCCGAGACCAAATCAATGCCGAATCCGTGCAGATCGTGGATCAGCAGGCCGGTGCCCATCGCGGTGAGTAATTCCGCAGGAGCGGCAGTCCCAGGCAGCAGGCGAACATTGGTCGCCCCGCCGTCATGGCCGGTATAGGGATGACTCAGGCGGCGGGCGGCATATCCGTCGACCAGAAAACTATTGAGCCGACCCGCCTCGACCAACGTGGTGCGGCGGCTGCGCACGCCTTCACCGTCGCACGGACGACTGCCGCTGGCGCGGGGAATAAGCGGATCATCGACCACGGTGATCAGATCGCTGGCGACCGGGGTGCCGAGACGATTCGCCAGATACGTGCTGCCGCGATAGACCGCGCCACCACTGATAGCACTGATCAATGTCCCGAGCAGATCCGAGGCAGCCTCGTGATGGAACACCACTGGAAATGGCCCATTCGGCGGGGTGCGCCAGCCATACCAGCGCACTGCCCGCGCGCCCGCTTCGCGGCCGACGTCGTCTGGCGACCACAATTCATTCAGGTGGCGGGCGTGACTGCCATAGCCGCCGGTTTGCCGTTCACCATTCGCATCGCGGGCAACCACGGTGACGGAATAGCCGAAGACTGTGCCGACGCGATGCACGCGCACGCCGTCGGTGCTGCCATACCAGTGTTCAGCGCGGCTGGCGCGCACGCTGGAGCGATGCGCATTGCTGATGCGCGGATCCGCATCCAGCGCGATCCGCTCTGCGCGGATAGTCGACTGCACGAAAGCATCGCGATCCAATGCTGCATACGCCGGATCGTCGGTGGCCAGATCACCGCCGGCTTGTCCGCATTCCTCTGCTGGCGGTAAACCGACCCACGGATCCGCATCGCCGAAACTCGCTAATTCAACCGCCTTAGCGGTGCAGGCACGCACGGCATTGCCGCTCAATTCCGAGGTCGACGCCGAACCGCGGCGACCGCCGGCAGCCAAGGCAGTGACCCGGAGTGCGCGCGTCGTCGAGCCTTCGACCTGCTCGATTTCACCGAGACGAATTTGCGCCTTCCAGGCTTCGGCGCGCCCGGCGCCGGCTTCGCCGGCGACACCAGCGCGCTTTAATTCCGCCAGCGCCAACGCCAGCGCTTCATCTGCCATCTGCTGAGGATTGGAAGAATTGCTCATCCCTTGCCTCCTACGGTCATTTCATCGACCAGCGTGGTCGGCAGGCCCTGCCCGACTGGGCAGCCCTGGCCGTCTTTGCCGCAGGTCCACATGCCGTCAGACAGCGCCAGATCATGTCCGACGCGACTGACCCGGCGCAATACCTCCGGACCATTGCCGATAAGCGTAGCACCGCGCAGCGGGGCGGTTATTTTTCCATCTTCGATCAGGTAACCTTCGGTGACGTGAAAATTAAAGTCGCCTTTGCTGATATCGACCGAGCCGCCACCGAAATTGACCGCGTAGATCCCTTTTTTCACCGAGCGCACAATATCTGCGGGATCATCCTTGCCCGCCGCGAGATAGGTCACCCGCATGCGTGGGATCGGCACCTTGCTGTAGCCTTCGCGGCGACCATTTCCGGTCGGAGCGACGCCCATGACTCGCGCTGACAGGCGATCATTGAGATAGCCGCGCAGCACGCCATTTTCGATCAAAGTGGTCGATTCGGGGACAATGCCTTCGTCGTCGACGTTGACCGCCCCGCGGTCGCCGAGCACGGTGCCGTCGTCGATCACGGTAACCAGCGGACTGGCGACCTGTTCGCCAACTTTGCCGGAATAGGCACTGACACCTTTGCGATTAAAGTCCGCTTCCAGGCCGTGGCCAACCGCTTCGTGGATCAATATTCCCGACGTGGCGGGGGCCAGCACCACCGGAAACGCCCCAGCGGGGGCTTCGCGGGCCTCAAACATGGTCAGCGCTTGGCGCACTGCTTCATCGGCCAAGGCTTCGGGCGCACGACGGCTGAAATATTCATAGCCCTGGCGGCCACCGCCACCGGTGTAGCCGCGCTCGCGGCGACCGTTGTGTTCGGCATTGACCTGCACGTTCATGCGCAGCATCGGCCGGTCATCCGAGACGAAAACGCCATCCGAGGTGGCGATGGTGACTTCGCTGCGATTATCGACCAAGGAACAACTTACCCAGCGCACCCGCGCATCGGCGGCGCTGGCACGGCGGCTAGCCCGGCGCAGCAATTCAATGCGCTCTTGCAGGGGCACTCCCGACAAGGGGCTCACGTGGCCATAGCGATCGGGTAGACCGACGCGCTCGATCAATGGTGAGCCAGCCGCCGGACCGCTGTGCGCGATCAATGCCGCCCGCGCGGCGGTTGCCAGCAAGGTGGCCTCATCGAGGTCTTCGCAATACGCGTAGCCGGTGCGTTCGCCGACCACCACGCGAATTCCCACGCCCAGCCGCGCCGATTCGCTGGCTGATTTGACCTGGTCCTCTTCGTAAGACACCGCCCGCGAAACGGTGCGCTCGCAAAAAACATCGGCGTAATCGCCGCCACGGGCCAGGGCCGCGGTGATCAGACGTTGGCATTGGGCAGAATCCAGCAGGTGCGTCATGGCCACATCGTCCGCGCACCGATCATTCCTGCAATCCCAGGACGGGGCAACCCCGTGCGTTGCCCGCTGTCAGTTCTTTACCCCGCGGATATACACCCAAAAAGCACGCCGTTCGGCCCACAGCAAGAAGAGGCCAAGCACCACGATGGCGATAAGCATGGGGCTGAACAAGTTCGCGCCCTTGGCGACAAAAATGGTATATGCGAGAATATTGACGATAATCGGCCCCAGGATCAATAAACCCAAACGCCGCGTGAACGGCACTGCGACCAGGATCGCGCCGATCAGCTCCAGGATCTTGACAAAATCGAGGTAGCCCGTGGGGGCGAATGCGCCGAAAAACATGGCGACGGCCGAGCCCTCCGGTGGAGCCGGCCGCTCAGGCATCCAATGAAAGAAGTACGCCAAGGAGACAAATGCGAAGATCAGGCCGAGCATCGCACCGGCGATGGCAGGGAGATATTTCATGACGATCGACTTTCCAGGACTAGGAGTGAGTGACGGAATCATGGCCGGACCCGATCTGCGTCCAGTACGTGCTGGACGCCGAATACCGTGGGTCGTCCCCCGTATTGTCTGACCTAGGCACCAGGTTCGCCCCGCCTTCGCCACAGTGGGCAGAAGGGGTGCGGCGCCGTCTGTTGCTCCAGATCCGCTGCACCCCCGCCTTGTCATCGGGGGCAGGCACCCATAGTGCTATTCCCCTCCCCACCGCCCATACACGTACGCGAAGAGATCGCCCCATGACTGTTACGCCCACCATTCACTGGACCCGGACTGACGAAGCGCCTTTGCTGGCAACGTATTCGTTGCTGCCCATCGTGCGCGCGTTCACTGCCCAGGCCGGAGTGCGGGTGGAATTGGCGGATATTTCCTTGGCCGGGCGCATTCTCGCGACCTTTCCCGAGGTCCTGCGCGCTGAACAACGCCTGCCGGATGCCTTGTCCGAATTGGGCGCCCTCGCGACCCGACCCGAAGCGAACATCATCAAGCTGCCGAATATCAGCGCATCGGTGCCGCAATTAATCGCCGCCATCGCCGAGCTGCGCGCGCACGGCTACGCCGTCCCCGAATATCCAGCCACGCCCGCCAACGCGGAGCAGCAGGCAATCAAGGATCGCTACGCCAAGGTTCTGGGTTCGGCAGTGAATCCCGTTCTGCGCGAGGGCAACAGTGACCGCCGCTGTGCCGCGTCGATCAAACAGCATGCCCGGCAACATCCGCACAAACTGCGTGCGTGGCCGACGGATTCCAAGACCCGCGTCGCGCACATGAGCGAGGGCGACTTCTTCGCCAGCGAACAATCCACCACCTTCGCTAGCGCCGATGTCCTGCGCATTGAATTCACCGCTGCTGACGGCGCGGTGAAAGTGCTCAAGGAAAACCTCAAAGTACTCGCCGGGGAAATCGTCGACGCCGCGGTGCTCAGCGTGGCCAGCCTGCGCCGCTGTTACGCCGACGCCATCAGTACCGCGCACACGGAAGGCGTGCTTTTGTCGCTGCATCTCAAAGCGACCATGATGAAAGTCAGCGATCCGGTCCTGTTCGGACATATGGTCGCGACCTATTTCAGTGCGGTTGTGGATAAACACGCAGCGGCCTTGAAACAGATCGGCTTCAATGCCGATCTGGGTCTAGGCGATCTGGAAACGAAACTGTCCGCTCTGGACGGTGCCACCGCCGATGCGATCCGTGCTGATATTGCGGCGACCATCGCGCAGGGCCCAGCTCTGGCCATGGTCAATTCCGATAAGGGCATCACCAATCTGCATGTGTCCAGCGACGTAATCATCGATGCCTCGATGCCGCCGCTGATCCGCGACGGTGGCGTAATGTGGAATGCCGCCGGCAAGGCCCAGCAGACCCTGGCGGTGATTCCGGATCGCAGCTATGCGACCATGTACCAAGCCGCCATTGATGACCACAAAGCCCATGGCGCCATGGATCCCACCACCATCGGCAGCGTCGCCAATGTGGGCCTGATGGCGAAAAAAGCCGAAGAATACGGCTCGCACGACAAGACCTTTGTCCTCCCTGCCGCAGGGAAAGTACGCATCGTGGCCAAGGATGGCCGGATCGTCTTTGAACACGCGGTCGCCGCCGGCGACATCTGGCGTGCTTGCCAGACCAAGGACGAAGCGATCCGCGATTGGGTCCGCCTCGCCGTCACCCGCGCCCGGCTCAGTGGTCAGCAGACGATCTTCTGGCTCGACCGTGCCCGAGCCCATGATCGCGAATTGATCCGCAAGGTCGAAACCTATCGCAAGGATCACGACACCACGGGTTTGGATATCAGCATCCAGGCGCCAGCGGCTGCCTGCGCCGCGTCGTTCACTGCGATCCGCGCTGGCAAGGATGTCATCTCGGTCACCGGCAATGTCCTGCGCGATTACCTCACTGATCTTTTCCCGATTCTCGAGATCGGCACTAGCGCCAAGATGCTGTCGATCGTGCCCTTGCTTGCCGGTGGTGGCCTGTTCGAAACCGGGGCTGGTGGATCCGCGCCGAAACACGTGCAGCAATTCGTCGAAGAGAATTATCTGCGCTGGGACAGCCTCGGTGAATTCCTCGCCTTGCAGGTATCCTTGGAAGACCTCGGCCAGAAGACAGGCAATACCGCCATCAGCGCTTTAGCCAGCGCCTTGGATCAGGGCAATGCCCGTTTCTTGCAAGAGAACAAATCCCCGGCCCGTGCCGTCGGCGGCTTGGACAATCGCGGCTCGCATGCTTGGCTGGCAATTTATTGGGCCGAGGCGCTCGCCACCCAGACCATGGATGCCGGACTGGCCAAACGCATCGCCCCGATCGCCAAGGAAATGGCCGCCCAGGCGGCAACCATCGAAGGCGAATTGATCGCTGCCCAAGGCAAACCGGTGGACATCGGCGGCTACTTCCAACCCGATGCGGCCAAAGCCACCGCCGCGATGCGGCCCAGCGCCACGTTCAATGCACTCATTGATCGCTTGAGTGCGCTCAGCGGCCAGGCCGCGCAGGCCTGAGCACGGTTCGCGTCCACACACCGTCGGCCCTCAGATCATCGAATGAATACCGAAGGCATTGCCTTCGGTATCGACGCCGAGGCTGATGAAGCCATGCTCACCGATGGCCATCTTTTCGCGATGGGGGGTGCCGCCCAAGGGGACGATCCGCTTCTCCAAGACACCGCAGTCCTCAGACCCGAAATAGACCATGGTGCCAAAGCCGCTAGGTGGGGAGGTCACGCTCGGTTTAAGCGTCTGGTTAGGCCAAGATAATACTATACGGAATGTTCACAACATCCCTAAAATCTTCTTGAGGACCACCCTTGGGTCTGATTCCGGTAACGTCGTGTACTTTTCTTCAATTTCTGAGGGTGTCATCCTAAGCCCATTTTCACATCCACTTTCTAGCAACAATGCTGTAGCGGCAATCATTTTTACCGCCTCACTCTCATCAATTCCCTCAGCCAATAATCTACCATAATGAAAGACGTGCAAATATTCACCTTTGCCACCTCGTAATTCAATCGTCATTTCTTGTACTAGGTAATTATGTTTTAGGTCATCACTTCTCATACGGTTTTTGTCCTAATAATTAGTTAAGGGGCCGGCGGCCGATACAGCGACCGGGCAGCCGTCTAATGCGGCGTTTTTCCAATCGGCCTGTCCCGTGAAGGCCGTTTCGCACGTCATTTTGCTCCGCCCTTTACATAGAGAAGCCCAGAAAGCTGTCAAGTAATCGCGGTGAACCGCTTACGCACATCAGTCACTTCCCGAACAATTCGGCGTGGCTGCCTGTTCGGGTGAACGTGATCTCGTTCCCTTTGATCATGTATGCGAGCAACCAGTCGGGTCGGACGTGGCACTCCCTGAAATCCTTATTGTTCCCACCAAGCTGATGGTCCTTGAATTTCGATTCCAGTGGGACTCGCTTGATGAGTTTCTCGATGACTGCCTGGAGCTCATCCATCGGAAGATGGGACTTCCGGCACCGCTTCCAATCCTTCTTGAACTGGTTGGTGTAGGCGGGCAGGAGCGGACCTGGGCTCAACGGTCGAGGTCTGCGAACAGGTCGGCCGCGTTCTTGACCTTATGCACCCGCCCTTTACGGGCGTCGTTCATGGCTGCTGCAGTCTTCTTGGTCGGAATCCGTAATTCAAAGGGCATGGCCTGCAAGAGCTCTATCTGCGCGTAGAGCATGTTGATGGCCTGCGATGGTGTGATGCCGAGCTTCTCCAGCACGGCCTCGGCCCGGTGCTTCCGGCGAGAATCGATACGGGCACGGACCATTTCAGTACGAGGGGCGGTGGCAGTCATGGCTTTAATGTGGCACGCCTGTGCCACAATATCAACTCCTATCACCCTCCATCTTCCTCATGCCTGGGAACCCTCCTGCGGCAACCAACCTCCATCTCCGGCATCGCCTTACCACACCGAACGGCCCCACCAAGGCCTAGACGGAGCCACCATCGACCCATCGACCCATCGACGGTCCACGCCGAAAACGACACGTCCGTTGGACCGGTCATCTGCACTTCGCGATTGGGCGGAATTCTGCAGCATTATCGACGGGAAGCTGCTTGAAAGGTTTTGAACAGGGACGGTCCATCGCGCACTCGTGACGCGAGCTGGGGCCACCGTGGACTGTGGGTGAAAATGATGGCTGTTTATTGGCATTTCCGGGCGGAATGCTGGCTTGGCTGCCTGATTTACTTGTGGTACGTGTCGTTTGCGGAGGGAACTGAGGGGACGCAGGACGATAATGGAAAAGTGCCTGTCCGCTGTTGTTTGTCCGCTGTTGTTGCTCGGCGATGCTGCGTCATCCGATCATCCTGCGATCGCCAGCCGATCCGCGATGACGGACATTCCGCGCCCATTCCATCCCATTGAAGACATCGAATTCCCCGAATATCCTGCGAGATAATGGACATGGCATTAATGCACCACGCGAGTCATTTTTCGAGGGCAATCGTTAAGAGATTCCTCCGCTTTAGCGCGCAAATAAAGGCGAGCACACGTGTGGATAATTTTCGACCCATACGCCATACGCACGCAGACGCTGCCGGATTCATTGTGTATCATCAGCGGATTTGGGGAGGGATACAGGCTCTACTTTGAAAACGACATCCAAGCGACTACAGCAAGGCAGATGGCTATTGAAACAACGTCGATGACAAGCGAGGGTAAAATAGGGCGAGGCCTACGAAACGCGATCAATGCCAAGTGTATCAAAGAGACTATTGCCCAACTGATTCCAAAAATAATCGACGCATGAGTCAGGGCAAAGCCACCTGACCCGAACGGCTCAAGGGTAGGCAAGATCAGTGGAACCCATACTGCGGCGTAGAATGCGCTGACCAGGACAAGGGAGATAGTAAGTTTCATGAGTTCACGGCCTTGGGATGTAGGTTGAAGCGGCTGCCTGGATGCGTTGTATTTCGGCAAGCGTCATAGGGCTGACTCACGTTCGGCTTTCGGCTCACGTTCCACGTTCGGCTGTCAGCGCCGGAAGGACACATCAGGTGCATGTCCACGTTCGGCTCATGCACCTCGCGATTGGGTTGGATTTTGCGGCATTATCAGCGAATTGCCGCCTGAAAGGTTTTGAACATATACGGGTCATCTGCACTTCGCGATTGGGCGGAATTCTGCGGCATTATCGACGGGAAGCTTCTTGAAAGGTTTTGAACAGGGACGGCCGATAATATTCGATCCATACGCCTGCGGGAGGTTCTGCGATCGGTCACAATTCGCTAAAATCCCATCCGAGCTTGAATGCCTCCTGAATTAGCGGGTCGTCCGACCCCACTGGCTTCCAACCTATTGGTGGAGCCATAGCTTCCAAGGATGCCCACACTTTTCTCCCCGACTCTACTACAGACTCTCCGCGAAAGTGCATTTCTAACATCGTTATCCAGTCTGAAACGACCGCCGCGTATTTAAATTCGGATCGATAGCCGACGCCCCACCCACCCCGCAGGTGTTCATTTATCGTCCGAACTAGTGAATCAGCCGCTGCCGCCCTAACGGCTCCCAGCCTTTTAGCCTCTTCAAGATGTAGGATGGCCAGTTGCGCAGGAGCACACCGAAGGAGCTTGGCAACAACAGCGTAAGGCACCCCCGGATGGCGCTCTAGAAAGGCAGACACTGTCGTAAGGCCCGAGGCCGATATCGCCTCTTTTATACGCCCCTGCCAATTATCCGACCAAAAATGAGTCATGGTGGCGATCTATACGGCAATACCTTGACATCCTGTAATCCTACATCGCGACGTAATCTAGCTCCTACTGTTAGGATTTCCAGTGGCGTCAACCGACGACCAAGCGCATTTTCACGCGCCATCAAGCGGCCCATTATGGTCGCATTCCAGTAGCCTCCAGGACCATAGATGTTCTCGCCATAGTGTAGAGCACTATGGTCTGCACGGTCGAGTCCTGAAAACGCGACGTCCGATGCACCGGTCATCTGCACCTCGCGATTGGGTTGGATTTTGCGGCATTATCAGCGAATTGCCGCCTGAAAGGCTTTGAACATATAGGGGAAATCGGCAGGACGGAAGGGCCCATCGTCATGCGCTCACGCCTTGCCGGGAGGCTCGTCCACTGGGAGCGACGGGCTGCGTGATTTCGTGGTAATTTCAGCGGTTTTGGCATTTTCAAACCAAACGGTCATTTTTCGAGGGCAATCGCCAAGATATTTCTCCGTTTTAGCGCACGAATAACGGTGCGCACACCCGTCGATAATATTCGATCCATACGGTCACCACCATGGCCAAATTGCCCCATGCCGTTTTATATCCTTGATGTCGGAGGCAGTAAAGTCTAGCTCTCCTTCCCCTTCGGGATCAGAGGCTTGACCAGTGATGATTCTTCCCTCCCGAACCACGAGATTCCTAAAGACTCGCTTGTCATGCAGGCGAACATCTGCCCAGTGTGTGTCATAGACCGAAATGCCTAGCCTCTTCTGATGCGCCGGAGGAATTTCAATATAAGCCATCATTCACCAACCGCTAGGCAAAGTCTGAGCGGCAATTTTTGCGATGCAAGGCGTTGGGGCGTACGGTGGACGAACTCGTGGACAGGCATCTCATGGCCCTGGTGGCGCAATGACTATAGCCAGCCGCCGCTCGCGTTCCGATCATTTCAATCGGTGCCTGTCCACGGATTCACATCTGCTCAGGGTCTGCGACACCGCCAGAACCTCTGAGGACATCGCGCTAGCGCCCTCAGGTATATTGCCTTCCCTTCGACACAATGAGGTCGGCTCCTGGAATGAAATTTCGGTGCTCAATGGCTGGCCTGCCCATGCCGCTGTGAACACTTCGCCAACCACCTTACGGGCAGCTTGCGCTGGGTTCTGAAGAGAATCAGTCGACGCATCACTCGCAGTCATCGTAGTTCGCTACTCCTTTCGATTTCAGGGACTTCCACCCCGTATTTCACGCCGACTTTTACCGGCGCACTGTGTCCCCTTTATGGCCTGTCCAATGAAAAACAGTGTGCTGGTAATATTCGCACCGTACGCCATACGCCATACGCGTCAGTATATAACGATAGTCCCATCTGGGAATTTACCGCGCCATCCACAAGGGAAGTGTCCGACGCGGTACCAGTAAGCGTTGGATGCGTAAAAACCCGGAGGTATGCAGTCGGAAAATTCGGCTTCCAAACAAACATGCAGCACGTCCCACTGTACCGTTTCCTGAACGAGCTTCGGCAGCTCTTGAAGAGAAGGTCGGCCAGCGAAAACCGAAGCAATGATTGGAGCACTAATCGCCTTAATTGCATTAGCCATTACATTCCAGGTGCGATAGCGGGACGGCGCCACTTGTGCGAGCCTTTCGCAGTACCCGTTAACGGCATCAAGGCAGAGGTCCTCCCACCCTGAATCCTCTGCACTGGCAACTGCCTCATACCAGTTCGAAAGGATATCCGCAGTACTAACTTCCTGATGGCGCTTACCCACCCTTGAGAACCAAGAGAAATTGCTGAGGTCCCTCAACGTTCCAAGAGTGGTAGGGCGGAGCTGTTCCATTAACGGGTCGGTTTCTTTTGATTGATACGTCCTGGAATCCGTGGAACAGGATCGTTACCCAAAAGCCATGACTGTGCAAGTTGTTGCCGCGCACGCTCAGCTAGAAACGCAGTCGTCAAAGGGTCATATCCTGCATCTATAAGCGATTGACGAGTGGCCACATTATATTCGGCATTCGTCGGCCTTATACCATACCCTGATCCCCGTTTGTTCGGACTGCATTACCAAGACCTCTCCAGAATCCGTTCGCCGTTGGGGCCGATTCGGAAGATCATTGTGCCAGCGGGTGGTGACATTCCACCGGGGATTACAAACTCGCCAGTCGGATTGAGTAGATACCCTGGGTTTTCGCCCGTAGTCTTGACAGCGGTGCGACCACCTTCGAGGAAATGTGGCCAACCCATAGCATCCTCAGCTGTCGGGACTCTGGCCTGCCCAGGGGCAACGGGCACGTAAAATTTTTTATTTTTAATAGCGGATGCAAATTCATCTATCTGTGCTGGGTTAGACTCCACGTTCGCCCTGGGGAACACTATCGACCGTCAGCGCCGGGAGGGCGCATCAGGTGCATGTCCACGTTCGCCGCTGATACGCTCAGGAAATCTCTGATTTCCTACTTCCGCGAGGCTGTGTGAATAATTTCACATGACGGAGAAAGCCCGCCTATTGCCACTCAATGGACTTTAGGAATGAAGGCCTTTTCGCGCACGCCCCCACAGTGTATGCAGCCACATATTTGCATCAGTCGGCGGCTCTTCGCTTAGCGATGCGCCATTTGGAGCCGTTTCGATTAAATGCAACAGAGTCCATGCCAAGCCGAAACAATCATCCGGACCAAAACTTTTTCGCAATTCAACAGCTTCTTCGTCTGTAATTGGGCCATGAATCAGGGAAATGGCTTCTTGATTTCGTCGAATAACATCAACTGGGGCTTCCTTTGAAGGCAATGGGCCTAGCAGAATAAACGACTTAACCGGTTCTGTCATGACTGACTTCCTATTTCTTTTTCATGAGTTCGGGAAAGCGTGTGCGGTAATATTCCAAAAGATCTCGTATGCCCACGTCTCTATTAGATCCAACAATTCTTCGGACATCTTGGATATCTCTAGCAAGTACCGCTCGAAATGACAGCCCAGTCTCTTCCCGGGCTGTCAGGCCCCCAAGTAACCGTACGTTCGTGTCAACTTATGCTCCGCCTGTGTTAGGACCAAGGCTCCACCTGCCGCAATCGCAGTCGCGCTTACTGAAATCAGTACGTCTCCCCACCATGTGATTGATTGGCGTCTTGCAGCAGGAGTTACAAGTGGCGCACAGAGGAAAATTGAATAAGCGCGACAAACTTGGTGCACTTCAAAATAAGGTCGCCTGTCCCAATGCTATTCGGTTAACGAGTACCATGTTTATTGGTATTATACGTGGTGCGCTTCCATTTTGAGTTGGCCGATTTAGCTTGCCGTGGAAATGTTCGTCCGGGTTTTCGTTTCTGTCGAAATCGCCACAGGCTTTCCATGCATACGATAAATTCCTTCGCAACCGTCGCAGGTCCCTTGCTTGCAGCGATGAGTAAATATCCGACGCATTCGCCTATTTGGCGACGATTGAAAAGGATTTCCGGCTCTTCGGGCCCATTTTCGCGACGTTGCGTCATCAGGACGTGGTGATGTTCTTTGGCCTTGGCTTCGAGTTCGGCGGTTAGCAGCATGAAAATCATCAGAGCGGCTACTTCTTGATGGATCCCATTGGCATAACGCGCGCGAAAATTCTCTAAGCCATGC
>Ga0105045_10001850_pt1 | contig 17504 bp, 15 predicted proteins | sample MAT02_FD_78089 | JGI IMG/M metagenome (GOLD analysis project Ga0105045, IMG submission 78089) | Freshwater microbial communities from Lake Fryxell liftoff mats and glacier meltwater in Antarctica - MAT-02 (megahit assembly) | ecosystem: Environmental > Aquatic > Freshwater > Ice > Liftoff... | reverse complement strand
GAACCGAGTCAGGTCAAGATCAAACGATGTCAGCACATGGTCGGTGACGATGCCAAGGTCGCAGCAATACGTAGGCGGCGCAGTTCGGCCTCGTCCGCGTGCGGATGGAGTTCGCGCAGGCGCACTTCGCGGCAGCCGATGGCCTGAGCGGTCATCCGGCCCATAAGACGCAGGCGCTGGGCTGGGGTCATCGCCGCCCAGATCTGCCACTGGATCTCGCGCGCGGTGGCTAGGTGATCCATGGTCGACGCCTAACCTCCATCGATCCCTGGGGAATCATCAAGCGGATAGGAGTTCCATATGGCCCCGATCTCACTGGGCGGACCATATGTCGCCGGGCTGATGCATTGCACGGACCGCTCCCGAACCGGAAAGTGCGGGCCATGCATGGGCCCTTGGACGTCAGCCGATATTCGGTGCCTGTGGGCGCGCGGGATGAGGGCCTTGACGGCGGTCGCTGGCGGCCTGCTTGGGCTGGTCTCGGCAAAGAGTTAGACACCCTGGGGCCCGACGGATTGGCACGGGCCGGCGATCAGCTGGTGCGTTTGCTGCGCGATAATGGAGTGACCTACAACCACTATGGCGATGGCGACGAACACGTGCGGCCGTGGCGTTTGGACCCCGTGCCATTTGTGTTGGCAGCAGCGGAATGGCGTTCCCTGGCCGCGGGGCTGGAACAGCGGGCGCGGCTGCTGGAAGCGGTGCTGGCGGATTGCTACGGTCCGCACCGGCTGTTGGTCGATGGCATTATTCCCCCGGCCGCGGTTTTTGCGCACAGCGGATTTTTGCGTCCACTGCATGGCGTGGCTTTGCCGGGCGGTAGCCATCTGCATATTTACGCGGCGGATCTAGTCCGTGATGTGCAGGGACGCTGGCTGGTGCTGGCGGATCGCACCCAAGTTCCGGCAGGGTCTGGGTATTGCTTGGAAAATCGGGTGGTGCTATCGCGCAGTCTCAGCGGACCTTTTCAGCGTTTGGGGGTTGAACGTCTGGCGGGATATTTCATCGCCCTGCGCCGCCTGCTGGCCAGCTTGGCGCCGCTGCATCGCGATAATCCGCGCGTCGTCTTGCTGACTCCGGGGCCACGGAGTGCGACCTATTTTGAACATGCCTATCTGGCCCGCTACCTGGGCATCAGTCTGGTCGAAGGCGGTGATCTGACCGTGCGCGATGATCGTGTGCATGTCAAAACCCTGACTGGGCTGAGTCCGGTGGATGTGATTTTGCGTCGTCTCGACGACGATGCCTGCGATCCGTTAGAATTACGCAATGATTCCTTGCTCGGGGTGCCGGGTCTGGTGCGCGCGGTGCGCGCGGGGAATGTCGCGGTGGTCAATCCGCTCGGCAGTGGCCTTGGTGAAAACGGCGCTTTATTGCCGTTGATGGAGGGGCTCTGTCGGACCATGCTGGGCGAAGATCTGCGCCTGCCCTCGGCGGAAAGTTGGTGCGGAGCGGCCCCGATCATCGCCCGCCTGGACGCGGGCGATGATCTCGTGGTGCGCCCCATCGGCGGTGGGGCGCCGATTTTCACCCGCAATCTCGATAATGCGGGATGCGCGAAATTGCGGCAGCGCATTCAAGCCTTGGGCCAGACTTGGCTGGCGCAACGTCATCTGCCGTTGGCCACGGCGCCGACCTGGGAAAACGGCGCGATGATTCCGCGCACGGTGGCGTTACGCGCCTTCTGCATTAAGGACGGCGATTCCTGGCAAGTCATGCCGGGAGGTCTCTGCCGCGTCGCAGAGCAGCGCGACCAGGCCGTCGTGTCGATGCAGCGTGGCGGGGGCAGCAAGGATTGCTGGGTGATGTCCGATGGCCCCGTAGAAGCGATATCACTTCTGCCGTCACCATCCCAGCCGCTGGTCCTGCGTCGCGGTGGCATCGATTTGCCAAGTCGCGTCGCCGATAATCTCTTCTGGCTAGGCCGGTACGCAGAACGGGTCGAATCGACGGCACGGATTCTGCGCGGCGTGTGGGCGCGGGTCGGCGATGCGGAAGACAGTGAGATACAGCGTCAATTCGCGGTCTTGGTGCAAGGGTTGCGTCAATTCGGCACGATTCCGGAAGGAGCCAAAGTCGATCAGGCTCTTTTGCTGCGCTTGATCTGTGATCGTGCCCTGCCGGGTTCCTTGGCGGCGGTACTGGTGCGTCTGCAGGAGTCCGCGTTCGCAGTGCGCGATCGCATCAGCAATGATCTGTGGCGCGTGGTGGTGGCGCTGAACGGCGATTTGCCGCCGGATCTGGAAGCGGTGGATGCGGCGGCCGCGCTTGACCGCATGGTCGTTGCCACCGCGGCGATCTCCGGCATGGGCTCGGAAAATACCACCCGGGGACCGGCGTGGCGGTTTCTGGATCTGGGTCGCCGGCTCGAACGCGCGATGGCGGTGATAGATCTGCTGCGGGGCACCGTCGCGGGCATTGCCCGAGACGCCGACCTCGATGCGGTTCTGGAAGTAGCGGACAGCGCACTGACCTATCGCTCGCGGTATTTGACCGTGCTCCAGGCGCCGGCGGTCCTGGATCTGCTGCTTACCGATGCGACCAATCCGCGTTCGGTTGCTTACCAACTGCAGGTCACCGTCGAACATGTCAGCCAATTACCGCGCGATGTCGAATCCGCCTTGCCCAGCCAGCCCGAACGCTTGGCCATCGGCGCGCAGACGTGGATGCGGCTGCTTGATCCGTCGCTGATCTGCCGCCGCGATGAAAGCGGCAAGCGTTCGGAGCTGCAACATATTCTCGATCATTTGGCTTCGGACATCGGGGTGCTTTCCGGCGCCCTCGCCAGCCATTATTTTAGCCACGCCGCGGCCAGCCGCAGTCTCGGCGGAGGATGACCATGCGCTATCGTATCCGCCATCGTACCGAATATCAGTACAGCGAACCGGTGGCGATCAGCCACAACGTCCTCCATCTGGCGCCGCGTCCGACCCTGACCCAGCGGGTGCATGCACATAATCTGGAATTGCGCCCAATCGCAGCGGTGCGCCACGCCGCTACGGATTGGTTTGGCAATACCGTGGTGCACGCCACTGTGCAGGAGCCGCACGTCAAGCTGGTGATCGCCGCCACCAGCGAGGTGGAAACGGTGGCCCCTGATCCGCGCGATTTTTCCCTGTCGCGACCTTGGGAACAAGTGGCAATCGCGTTGAGCGAGCGACTGCCGGATCCCAGCCTGCGTGAGGTGGTCGAGTTCCGTTTTGCCTCTCCAAAAATTCCCATCGGCGATGCCTTCGGGGAATTGGCGCGCACGAGTTTTACTAGCGGGCGTCCGCTGCTGCCCTCGGCATTGGATCTCACCCAGCGTATTCATCGTGATTTTGTCTACGACGCCACGGCTACGGATGTAGATACCCCGGTGGCGACCGTGCTCGCGCAACGGCGCGGGGTGTGCCAGGATTTTGCGCATTTGATGGTAGCCGGCCTGCGCTCACTCGGGCTGGCTGCACGCTACGTCAGTGGCTATCTCGAAACCCGTCCGCCCCCGGGCGTCCCCCGGCTCATCGGCGCCGATGCCTCGCATGCGTGGGTACAGATTTATGATCCCTTGTTCGGCTGGGTCGATCTCGACCCGACCAACGGCATCATGCCCGAAGACCGTCACATCACCGTCGCCTGGGGCCGCGACGTCGGTGATGTCAGTCCCACCAAAGGGATGATTTTAGGTGGCGGGCAACACGGCGTTCACGTTTCCGTGGATGTGGAAGCAATTTAAACGCGCTTTCGCGCGTTTAAATGTCCTAAGTCCTAGGTCCTAGGTCGTCGCACTTTGACGATAATATTTTGCAATAATTAAAAATTGCGCCGCGGATGACCATGAACAATGATCGCAGTCTTTGCAAAGTGAAGCCTCGCAAAGACTGCGAAGACCTAGGACCTAGGACTTAGGACAGGCGTCAGTACGCAGGACAGGCGCCGCAATTAAGGAATCATCTCGGAAATAGTAGGTTCAGGTAAAGCTGATCGTTCGTATGCGGCATGCGACCAAGCCAACCCCTGCTCGTGTAATAATGCGCCAGGTGTGGCGACGGCGGTGGTGATCGCGGCGTCGAGGCCGGTGACGCTGCCGTCGGGATTCAGGTGGGCGGCGGGAATGGTGGTGATGGGACCGGCGGCGTGCGCGAGATTGACCGCCTGGGTGTGGGCCCAGGCGTGGGTCAGGCGCGATAAAAACGGATTGCCGCCCTGGGTCGCTTCGCGGACGGCGGCGTGCATGCGGTCGCGGCAGTGGCGGTCGACGGCCCAGGCTTCGCGCCGGCCGTCGAGGCGCTCGAGTTCGAGTGCGTAGTGATAATTCCAGCGCAGGGTGCCGCGCTCTCCGCGGATTTCGATTACGGGATCGACGATTTCGGCGCAGGCGTGGGTGGCGAAGAAACGGCAGGGGATACCTTGTGCCGTCGTGATGGCCAGGGCGGCGGTGTCGCAGCTGTCGATGGGTTTGGCGCGATACAATTCGGCGCGCAACGCGGCGATGGTGGCCGATTCGTCTTCGCGGGCTCCAGCGAGGAAAAGAATCATGTGCAGCTGATGCGCCACAGCATTATTGATGGGCGAATCTAAGACCGGGGTGCCCTTGATCTGCAGACGACCGGCCCAGGCGTTGCGCGCATAATAATCGGCCTTGCGTGGCCATTTGACCCAAGAGACGATTTCGCGGATCGGGCCGAGGGTTCCGTCCAGGGCGGCGCGTTTCATCACCAGGGTCTCAGCGGCGTACATCGACTGAAAGCCCATGATGACGCGACGGCCGGTGCGCATCTCAGTTTCCTGCATGCGGCGAATATCGGCGAGCACCGCAGCGGCCGGTTTTTCCAACAGCACATCCATGCCCGCTTCCAAGGCTGCAATGGCCATCGGTGCGTGCCAATGGATCCCGGTGGGAATGACGCAGACCTCCGCCTTGCCGCGCCAGGTGTTCAACATTTCTTGGAAATCGGTGTGCAGCCGGCAGCCCAGGGCGGTGAGGTAGGCGCAGCGGTCGACCTCCTGGTCCTGATTGATCACCGTGGCCGCGACGAGCTGGCAGACCCCAGCGGCGTGGTGGCGGGTCAGTTCGTGGTAGTGGGTGCCGGCGAAACCCGACACCCCGATCAGACAGATGCGGGTCATAAGGGTGGTGAGTGTTTCTCGGCGCCGGGGGGAGCAAGTGGGGGACCGGGGATTTGCCGCTATGTCTGCGGCCAGGCACGGGATACGGCTAAGCATGCCCGCTCGTCGTCTTCAGCGTCCAGCACCCGCCGACCGCGCCCGCCTGCCTCGCTATGATCTACCCGATGATGCCGGTTACGCCCTGCGCCCGATTGGGGTGATCCGTTCGCCCTATCGCATGCGCGAGGACGCGCCGCGCCAGGCGACCGTGGGCGATCCCATCGAAGCGACCATCGTCCTGCGGCCCGGTCTGCAGAATTCCGTCCAGGATCTTGAAGGGTTTGCGCGCATCTGGGTGCTGGCGTGGTTTCATCATAGTCACGGCTGGAAACAGCAGATCGTGCCGCCACGGGATCAGCAGAAACGCGGACTGTTCGCGACGCGGGCCCCGGATCGCCCAAATCCGTTGGGATTATCTGCGCTGGAGCTGGTCGCAGTCTACGGGACCCGCCTTACGGTGCGGGGCTGTGATCTATTGGATGGCACGCCGGTGCTGGATCTCAAACCGTATATTCCCGAGTACGATGCCTTTCCCGGCAGTGCCGCAGGCTGGGTTGATGCGCTGACTGCGCCGGGACCAGATCATCGTATCCGCGCTGATCCGCCCGGTGAGCGCTGAGGGCTGGACCACGGTTCAGCGCAGCGCACCATGCCGCCATGCTGGCCAAGCGTGTCATTGTCTGTCTGGATGTCCGTGCGGGTCAGGTGACCAAGGGCGTGAAATTTGCGGGCAATGTCGACCTCGGCGATCCGGTCGACTACGCGCGGCGATATTATGAACAAGGCGTCGATGAATTGGTGTTTTACGACATCACTGCCTCGGCGGAGAAACGTGGGTTGTTTCTTGATGTCGTCGCCCGCGTCGCGGAGGCAATTTTTATTCCGTTCAGCGTTGGCGGCGGCATCGCCTCGGTCGACGCCATGCGTCAGGTCCTCTTGGCCGGGGCGGAAAAAGTTTCGGTCAATTCGCCCGCGGTGCGCGATCCCGCGCTGATCGACGGCGGCGCCAAGGCCTTTGGGGCCCAATGCGTGGTTTTAGGAATTGATGCAAAACGGGTCGAGCCCAGCGCGACGATTCCCAGTGGTTACGAGGTCTGGATCGACGGCGGCCGCACCCCAACTGGCAAGGATGCCGTGGGCTGGGCCCGCGAAGCCGAGAGCCGCGGCGCCGGAGAAATTTGCCTCAATGCCATCGATACCGATGGCGTGCGCGAGGGCTATGAATTGACCATCACCCGCAAAATCGCCGACGCGGTCGGCATTCCGGTGATCGCCAGCGGTGGTGGCGGCAAGCCGGAGCATCTCGTCGCAGCCGTGACCACCGGTGGCGCTGACGCCGCGTTGATTGCGAGCATGGTTCACTACGGCGATTATACCGTCGGGCAGATCAAGACGGCGATGCGAGGGGCGGGTGTATGCGTTCGATAAATGCCCCTGTCCGGCAGGCCATTGCCCCAGTCCGGAAGTCCTTTGGCATCGTGGCTTTAGTATGTATTTGTGGGTTGTTGATGGGAGCTGAACCGGTGGTGGGCGCACCCGCGCCTGCGGGGGACGTGGATCCGGTCACCCAGCGTCGCGCTGAAGAGGCGCTCGCTGCCTTGGCAGCGGCAGAGGCCAAAGCCGAAGCGGCAGTGCCTGCCGGTCCGTTGGACCCGGCCCTGAGCGACCAGATCGCCACCATCGAAGGCTGGTTCCGTGAAATCGCCATTCTCCTCGACAAAAACGAAACCGCTGCAGCCGGCGAACGCTTCCTCCTCGCCAGCGACGCTCTCAAAGCTTTCACCTCTGAGCAACGCGCCACGCTTGGGCGGCGCTACGACCTCGCCCGTGAACGATTACAGGGTTTTGCCCGCACTTTCGCAGAGGGGGGAGACTAGTTTATTTATTCTTGGGATGGGATTTAAGTGTCTCCCCCCGTCCTATGTCCTATGTCCTATGTCCTATGTCCTCGAAGTTTTTGCACAGGCGGGGCCCTCGAATGCGAATGAATGGTTAGACGAAATGGTCCCAACATTACCTAAGCGTTACCGAGCATACGACTCGAAGACTTCGGACTTCGGACTTCGGACTTTCAGAAACTTGAAGACCTAGGACTTAGGACATTACACGAGCCGAACCCATCAAAACGCTCCGTCTCGCACAAGAAAACTCCCAGGCACAGTCCGTGCTTCCAATTGCCGACAACGGGTCATCCTGACCCGCCCTTACGGAACGGTACATGGCAAAACGTGACTATTACGAGGTTCTTGGCGTGGCCAAGGACTCCAGCGAAGACGCGATCAAGAAGGCCTATCGCAAGCAGGCGATGCAGCATCACCCGGATCGCAATCCCGGCGATGCCGCGGCCGAGACCAAATTCAAAGAGGCCGCGGAGGCCTACGAGGTCCTCGCCGATGCGGAAAAGCGCAAACGCTATGACCAGTTCGGCCATCAGGGCGTCGATGGCATGGGCCATGCCGGGCGCGGCTTCCAGTCGATGGATGATATCTTCTCGGCCTTCGGCGATGTCTTTGGCGGCCGTGGAGGCGGCGGTGGTGGCGGTTCCATTTTCGAAGATCTCTTTGCAGGTGCGCGTGGTGGTGCAGGCGGCGGCCGTGATGGCGCTGGCGCCAGCCTGCGCATGCAGATCAGCATCCCGTTTCGCGACGCGGTGTTCGGCTGCACCAAGACCATCGACCTGAAACGCCACGAAGGCTGCAAAACCTGCGCTGGCACCGGCGCCAAAAAAGGCACCAAGCCTAAAACCTGCACGCTGTGCAAAGGCCATGGAGTCGTGCGCCAGGGGCAGGGATTTTTTGTCGTTCAGACCACCTGTCCGCAATGTCACGGCCGCGGCCAAGTCATCGCTGATCCGTGCGCCGACTGTGCTGGCAACGGGGTCAAACCCGAAAGCGTCACCATCAAAGTGCGCATTCCCGCCGGCGTCGAAGATGGCAGCCGTCTGCGTGTCGGTAGTGAAGGTGATGCCGGGCGCGAAGGTGGCCCCCGTGGTGATCTCTTCGTCGATATAGCCGTCGCCGAAGATGGATTCTTTGAACGCCATGGCGATGACGTCGTCTGCCGGGTGCCAGTGACCTATAGCCAGGCCTGCCTGGGTGCTGAAGTCGAGGTGCCCACGCTCGAAGGCAAGGCCACCCTGAAAGTGGCGGCGGGCACCCAACCCGGTGAGATCCTGCGCATGCGCGGGCAAGGCGTGCCCACGCGCGGCGCACGTCGCGGCGATCAACTCGTCGTCATCCAGATCCTGGTGCCGAAGAAGCCCGGTAAGCGCCAAGAGGAATTGCTGCGCGAACTCGGAGAGCTTGATGCGCAAAGCGCCGAGCACAAAGGATTCTTCGATAAAATAAAAGCCATGTTTGGCTAAGTGCGAAGACCATACCTACCATGCAATCCCAAAGCGAATCCACCATGAATGATGACACCCGCAAGCCTCACGACGACGAACTCGACGCCGATGCCGTTGACGCGACCCCGGTTGACGAAATGACTGAATTGCACCAACAGGTGGGCGAGCTCAAAGAACGTCTGCTGCGCAGCCAGGCCGAATTCGATAATGTGCGCAAACGCCTGCGCCGCGAAGCCGACGAAGCCGGTACTCGCGCCGTCGTCCGTTTTTGCCGACCGGTACTCGATCAGCTCGATAATCTGACCCGCGCCTTGAGCGTGGCCAATCCAGAATCCTTCAATGATTTCGCTCAGGGCGTGTCAATGATTCGCGAAGGCCTCCTCCTGGCCCTGACCGCGCAGGGCATCGAGCAGATTCCCGCCGAAGGAATCTTTGATCCCACCGTGCATGAGGTCCTTGCCGAAGTCGAAAATGACGAGGTCGCCAAAGGCACCATCATCGACATCCATCGCGCCGGATTCCGCCTCAAAGAACAATTGATCCGCACCGCCCAAGTGGTGGTGGCGCGCCCGCCGGCTTGACATTCAGCGCTCCCGCCGGCCTGACAGGCAGGCCGGCGGGCGGCGGGCATTGTGCCCTGGGTTTCGTGTCCGTCATTTAGTTCCCGGGGTGTAGCCTCCGGCGCTTATTCCGCGGCGGCGGCGTCCAACGCAAAACTGCCAACGTGCTGGGTGCCCGCGTCGTCTTGCAGGCTAATCCACAGTTTACTATCAGTCGGTAATTCCGCCGGTACTTCGACGTGGCCGTGGAAACCTTCATCTTCCACGCCGAGCTTCGCCTTGACCGAACCCCGTCCGTTTTCCGCCCCGATCCAGGCGCGCGCAACGGTCGGCTTCGGTGCGGCAGGCGTTACTTCCAGCTCAATGACCGCTTCACCACCAGCGACGATCTCGCCGAGGCGGGCAGCAGCGACCGTCCAGGCAGCGATGGTCTGGCTGCCCAGAGCGACTTCGGCGCCGTGACCGTGGCCAGCAGTCTGTTCATGGTCGTGGCCCTCGTGGCCATGACCGGCTTCGGCAGCAGCGAGCGAAGCCGTGAAAAAAAACGCGGCGCAGAGCAAGGATGCAGTCTTCATGGGGTGTCTCCAGATGGGGATGACGGTGATGACCGAGGTGCGAAGATCAGCACGTAGGTCGCGGGAACAACGAGCAGATTCAAGGCGGTCGACGTGGTCAGCCCGCCCAGAACAACAATGGCCAAAGGTGCGAGAATCTCACTGCCGGGCTGGCCTGCGGTCCACGCTAATGGCAATAAACCCAGCGCGGCGCTGATCGCGGTCATCAAAATCGCCACCAAGCGATCCAGCGATCCTTCGATAACGGCGGTAGCCAGCGCTTCGCCCTCGGCCTGGCGGGCCTGGTAACGATTCACTAACAATATTCCGTTGCGGATGGCGATGCCGAACAAGGTGATAAAGCCAACCAGGCTGGCGATGGACATCACTGGGGCGATATAACCCTGCGATCCGATACCGAGAAGGGCGAGTATATTCGTGAACGGATGCGCTGAATCGCTCCAGAAGACTGCAGCAATACCGCCAATCAAAGCGAGGGGGAGATTGACCAGGACCAAGGCCGCGGTGGCCCCGGAGCCAGTCGCCGCAGCGGTCAGCAAGAAGATCACCACGATCACGCCCAGGCCCATCCACGCGATGCTGCGGCTGGCTTCCTGCTGGGCCTCGAATTGACCACCATAATGCACGGTCAGTCCCGCTTCGCGGACGAGGGGATCGACCACCGTGCGCACTTGGGCGACGAGGTGGCCGAGGTTGGCACCATCGGCAACATTGCAGGAAATGGTCGCTTTGCGGCGTCCACCTTCGTGGGCGATCAGATAACTGCTACGTTCCTCGCCGACCGTGCCGACTTCGCGCAGGCGGACCAGGGCGCCACCCTGACCTTTCAAGATCAATTCCTGCACCGCCTTGGGATCGGCACGATTTTCGGGATGCAGGCGGACCACGAGATCGTATCGACGCAGGCCATCCGCGATGACAGCAACCCGTTCACCACTGATGGCTTGTTGGACCTGTTCAGCGGCGTCAGCGGGCGTCAATCCCGCCCGGGCAAGGTCGGCATGGCGATAGGCGATGGGAATACTGGTGACCAGGATTTCCCGATTGGCGGCGACATCCCGGGCCCCAGGGATTTGGCGCACCGCCATGGCGATGGAAGTGGCGGTGGTGCGCAAAACCGTGAGATTCTCGCCGAAAACATTGATCGCCAACGCTGCTGGAGTGCCACTGAGCACATGCGACAGCCGGTGTTCAATCGGCTGGCCGATCATCGTGGTGATGCCAGGGACCTGGGCGATGATCGCATCGATGCCGGCACGGACCGCGGTCGGATCGAAACCGGGTTTCACGGTCACCTCCAATTCCGAACTTGAAACCGGTTCTGCGTGTTCATCGCGCTCGGCGCGGCCGGTGCGGCGCGCGGCGGTGCGCACCCCAGGTAATTCGACCAGACGTTGTTCGATGCCGGCGGCGATGCGATCACTTTCCGCCAGCGAGGTGCCAGGTGGTGCCATCAGGAAAACCGTAACGTTCCTTCTTTGAATTCCGGCAAAAAGCTAGAGCCGAACGTCGTCGCCAAGCCAATACTCAGGACGGTCAGGAGGGCGGAGCTGATGCCGACCAGCCACACCCGGCGTACGGCCCACCCGAGAATCGGTCGATAGAGTGCCTTCAACCAGCGCACCAGGAAACCGTCGCCGTGGTGTTTTCCCGCACGCAGGCCCTTGAGCAGCAACGCGCACAAAGCCGGTATAACCGTCAGGGCTACCAACAGCGAGGCTACGATCGAAATGATATACGCTAGGCCGAGCGGTCGAAAAAAGCGCCCTTCCAAACCTTGCAGAAACAACAGCGGGACGAAGACCAAGACGATGACCAGCGTCGCAAACACCATCGAGGCGCGAATCTCGTTGGAGGCCGTATAGACCACGACCAGCGGATTCTGGCGGCGCTCCAGCGGCAGAGCCGCATTTTCATGGAGGCGGTGCACGACATTTTCGACATCGATGATCGCATCATCGACGAGCGCACCGATGGCCACCGCAAGGCCACCGAGGGTCATCACGTTAAGCGACAATCCTAGCGCATGCAGACCCAACACCGCGACGGCCAGCGACAGCGGCAATGCGGTTAGGGTGATCACGGTGGCGCGGGCGTTGAGCAGAAAGAGCACCAGAACCGCCGCCACGATCAGGACGGCATCGCGCAAAACCGCGAGCAGATTATCCACCGCCAGGCGAATAAAATCCTCTTGGCGGAAGACATGCCGGTTTAACACCATGCCTTCGGGAACCGTGATGCGGTCCAGGGCGGCGTCGACCGCCGCGGTCAGGGCCAGGGTATTGGTCCCTGGTGATTTCTGGACCGAGACAATCACCGCGGATCGGCCGCCTTCGGCGGCCGATCCGCGGGCGGTGGCGCCACCAAGCTCGACGTCGGCAACATCACCGATGGTGATAATGCCGCCACTCGCGGTGCGGGTCAAAAGCGTGTTGCTGATATCAACCGGGCTGCGCACTTGCGCACTTTGGCGGATCGCCAATTCCTGGCCGGCGACATCGGGCAGATAGCCCGCGGCGGCGGTGCTGTGCGCTTTGCGCGCGGCGTCGGCCACGTCGGCCACGGTCAGACCATGCAACTGGAGGATCTCCTGGCGCACATCAACGTGGTATTCGGGCAGGGCCCCGCCAATGGCGACGACTTGGCTCACGCCCGGAACCGCGAGCAAATGGTTGCGTAATTCATATTCGGCAAAAGAGCGCAGAGCGAGGGGGTCGACCTGGGAATCTGGCGATGACAGCGACAGCAGCAGGATCTCGCCGGTAATGGACGATATCGGGGCCAGTTCGGCATGACTTTCTGGCGGCAAGGCAGCACGTACAGCCGCTAGTCGTTCGGCGACCAGGGTCCTGGCGCGATACACATCTTCGCCCCAGCCGAATTCCGCCCACACCAACGACAGGCTCATCGCGCTGGAAGACCGCAACCGCCGCAGACCGGGAATTCCAGCCAAGGCACTTTCCAGAGGGACCGTGACCTGGGTTTCGACTTCATCGGCGGCTAACCCACCAGCCTCGGTCAGCACCACCACGGTGGGTGCATTCAATTCCGGAAATACATCGACCGCCAAGCGCGGCACGGTGATCCCCGCGACGACCAATAAAACTCCGGCAGCGACCAGCACTGCGGTGGCGTGGTCAATAGACCAACGGATCATCGCGGCGAACATCAGTGGCCGCCTTCATGAAAAGTGCCGTCGGCGTGGAAATGACCGGCTTTGCCAGCAGAGCCAGCCGCGGCGCCAGCGCCGGACAGCAGCAGCGGATAAATGCCGCCGACGACCACCGTATCGTCTGCACGCAGGCCGGATAAAACGTGCACCCACACCCCATCGTTGGCACCCAGATCCGCCTCCATGCGGATAACCTGATCGGGGTTCTCCGGATCGCGACGGAAAAGAACCGAGGTCAAGCCATCACGGACGACCGCAGCGAGCGGGATCGCCAATTCTTCAGTGCCTCCTGCGGTAACAATTTCCAGCACAGCAGCCAATCCGGGGCGGGCCCAGGCCGGTCGGTCGGTCGTGGTCGGGCGCGCGATCACATCGACGGTGCGCGTGCGCGGGTCAGCCTCTAAACCGAGTTGAAAAGTAGCGGGCAAACGATCCTGGTGACTGTTGGTGATGGGCACGATCGCGGCGCTGGCGCCGGCTTGCCACTGGCCGATATCGCCGTGCAGCGCCGTGGCGCGGAAGCGGATGCGAGTGGGATCCAGGGTGCTCAGCACTTCGCTGTCTGCGTTCACCGCAGTGCCGGTGCCCACCACTGTGGCGGTCACCGTGCCCGCAGCACGGGCATGCACGGTGAGCGCAGGCGCGTTCTGCAAAGACAATAAAACCGGATCGTCAGCCGGGAGTCCGGCCGCCTGGGCCACTGTGGTGCGCAGCCAATCGCGGCGCCCGACGCTGGACGGATCTTTGGCCAGGGTTTCTGCCTCGTGCCAGCGTGCGCGTAATTGCAACCATTCTGGCCCCTGGATGCGATACAGCGGAGTGCCAATAGTGACCGCCGTATACGGCTGGACCACAATCTCGACCTGGCCCGCGAGGGGAGCATGATAGAATTGTTTAGCGTTGGCCTCGGCCTCAAACTGACCGGGGATACGAAAGACGCGGGTGACCACGCGATAGGTCGCCGGGGCAAATGTGATGCCGAGATTACTGCGCACCGCGGCGGGAATGGCGATGCGGTTGGTCGGGGCCGCCGCTGCTGCTTCCGGCTCAGCGTGGGGAGCGTGGGCGTGGTCATGATCGCCACAGCCAAGCAGGGCGATGAGCACGGTCAGACCGAGGGCGGTGCGCACGGTGCAGGCAGATACATAAACACGGCGGAGCGGGTGATCAATAATCATGGGTTTATTTCCAGAGTACGGCCCAGCGTGCGGCCAAGGTGGAGATCAAGTTCGGTGCGCGCTCGCAATGCATCTGCGTGTGCGCGGGCGGCTTGTTGACGCAGACGTATCACGGTGCGTTGGGTTGCCAGGAGGGTGGCCACACTGGTTTCCCCGCGCGCATAGGCGGCTTCATCTAATTCCGCCGCGCGGGCAGCGTCAGGAAGAATGGAAGTCTGTAATCCCTGCCAAGTGAGCTCGGCTTCATGCCAGGCATCCCAGGCGATTTCCGCGGCATCAAGGAGTTCTCGCTGGGTCAATTCCACGTGGGCCGTGCGTTGGCGTAGCTCCCAGACGGCCGTCACCGCTTCCGCGCGACCCCCCTGAAAAATGGGCAAAGAGACATCCACGAGCAGGCCGATTTCATCGCTGTCGCCATCTCGGGCGGCAACCACACCGACAGCCAGTGCTGGGCGGCGTGCGGCCTGGGCGGCACGGACGGCGGCATGCGCGACTTCCTGTTCCGCCTGGGCTGCCCGCAATAATGGGTGGGCGATCAGGGCTGCCGCCAGATCGCTGCGGTCGGGTGGCGGAGCAAAGCCGAGATTACTGCCCGAGGGTCCAGTCCCAGCATGGGCGAATAGTGCCACCACCTCCGCGCCCAGGTGGCGCTCGGCTGTGGCGCGGGCGGCGTGGTGACGACGGCTTGCGCTCGCGGCGGCTTGTTCGGCCTCGGCATATTCGACCCGGACGCGCAGGCGGTCGGCTTCGGTAATTGCTGTGATGGCAAGATGCTGGTCGGTGGTGGCCAGCAACCGTTGCAGAGTGACTACCTCCGTCGCCGCGAGGTGTTCGTTGGCGGCATTGGCCTCCAGCTGGATCACGTCGGTGCGAATCTGGGCCAAAAGGGCGACTTCCGCGGCATCGGCGGCAGCGCGTTGCGCGGTAACGGCAGCACGGCCGGCAGCACGGCGGCCCTGCCGTCCACCCACCGGCAGCGGTTGCAGGACGCTGACTTCATAGCTGGTGCCATCATCACCCGGCGCATCGCGGCGGCGCACGTCGATGCCCAACACCGGGTCATCCCAGCGCCCAAGTGAATGCGTATGGGCCTCGGCAACGGCAACGCCAGCTTGGGCATGCTGGACGGCTGGGTCTTGCGCGCGCAGATGCGCCAGCACTTCGACCAGCCATGAAGCAGGGTCAACGGGTGGTGGGGTGACCTCGGCGGTCCATAGACAAGTCGTGCAGACGCCCAGCAGGGCGCTGCTCCACAGCAGACGGAATGACATGATGACTCCTGAACGACGGATAGCGCAGCACGCTCAGCAGAATCGGAGGGATCCTGCGGCGCTGCGCCGGGCACGTTCAGGCATCAATATTCGGTGGCGGTTCAGGTGCGCAGGCGACGGTGTCCGGACGACGGTCGTCGGCGACGCAATGCTCGGAGGCTTGAAACCATGCCGGGGCCAACAAAACGGGAGTTTCCGTCGGTAGATCAGCGACCACACCCACCGTGCAGCAGATATGCGCAGTGGGCACCGCATCGCCGTCATCATCGTGGTCGTGGTCGTGCGCACAGACTGCGTGATGCGGTATGCACATAAAGGCAAAGGCCAGCACGGCAAGAAGGCCGCCCTGTGCACACCTGTGCCTGCACCAATGCCACCAACGTTTCACAGGTGCGACCCTAAAACTGCAATGCTGGTGGACAACCAAAATCATGCTGAAGCCGCTCAGGGATCGAACCGGGTATACCCGGTTCGATCGTGGACCATGCCTGCTTCGCGCACCTGGTCCGGTGCCGTCATGGTCGCGTCGCGTGGATACTCCCCGCGTTGGGCGCGAGACGATTGGCAGCCAGCGCTGATGAACGTGAATACGCCGAGCAGAAAGAACAGGCCCGCAGCGCGTGCGGTTCGGCACCGCTGCACGGCCTCAGCAGGCGCTGACGACAGAAGGACGTTCATGTGCATTCAGATTTTCGGCAGGGTGGGCAGATCGGGATCTTCATCCTCGAAATGTTCCAGCTTGATCGTCGGGCTACGCCCGGTCGGCGGTTTTTCGTGACGATCCGAGGTCGGCATATCTTGTTCGTCATCGAGGATGACCAGCAGTCCGCTCTTGTTCTGATCGGTATTGAAGAATTGAGTCGAGGCGACACCGCGCGGCGGCTCGGGAGCCGGCGGTGGCAGGATTTCGGTGCCGGAGTCTTCGGGCGGCGGCAACATGGTGTCCTGCGCGAACATCTGATTTTGGGGCGCCGGAATCGGGGTCGAGGTATATCCACCCGGTAGCGGTAGCGGATCCTGGCGCGGCGGCGCAATGGCGGCGGGGGCCGCCGGTTCTTCCGGTTCTGCCGGCTGCGCGGCATGTGAACCGCTGCCGCGCGGAGCGCCTGCGTCGCTACGTGGTTGCCAATTATGACTTTGGCTGCCACCCAGGCCGGTGCCGACCTTGCCTTCGAGCAGATGTGCGGCCAGCCCTAAGGCGATGGCCAGGCCCGGCGCATTGGCATCGAGGCCGTGGATATCATAGCGCGACGGCACCAGATCGAGACCCGCGAGCGGATCGAAGACCTGGACCGGGCGGCCAAGAATATTGCCCAGGATCTCAGCAATGTTGGGCAGCAGGCTGGTGCCACCGGTAAGGACGACGCTGCCGACCTGTTTGTCGAATTGCCCTTCGACATAATCGAAGCTGAGGCGAATTTCATTGGCGAGATCTTCGAAGGCGGGCATTGCCGCATCCATCAGGGCGTCCAGGGCTTCACCCGGAGCGGCCTTGATGCGTTCGATCTCTTCCTGCGGTTCGTTAAACGTGCGCACGATGGCGTCGGTGATTTCGTTGCCGGCCAAATAGACTTCGCGGGTGAACAACAGGCGGTCGCCGTTGACGATGGCGATATTCGATTTCGACGCGCCGATGTCGATCAAGGCGATGGCTTCGCCATTCTGCTGGGCGCTCAGCGCGGCGCCGGGACCGAACAATTCATAGGCATTGGTGACCGCGAAGACATCGACGTCAATAATTTCGGGCTGCAAACCAGCCGAGCGCAGCATATTGACGTGATCTTCGACGAAGCCGCGGCGCACCGCGACCAGCAGGACCTGCTGGGTGGTGCCGGAGGAACCTTCGCGGACCGAGGACAGCGGCTGACAGTCGATGATGACTTCGTCGCTCCCGAACGGGATATATTTGTCGGCTTCGTAGGTAATGTGCGCTTTCAATTCTTCACCGAGCAATTTCGGTGTTTCGACCTGGCGCACGATGACCGAACGCCCCGAAACCCCGGTGACCAAGCGCTTGGGTTTGACCCCGAGTTGGTCGATCACCTGGCGCACGACCATGGCCGGATCGTTGGCGCCGATGCGGGCCTGGGCATAGCCAGACAAGGTGATGCGATCGCCATTCGGCGTCAGGGCCACGGCTTTGATGCTGTGCGAGCCGACGTCCAGGCCGACTACCGTCTTCGATGCGAACATGCGTAACCTCCAACGGGCTCGGACCGAGCCGCACGCCCACTCTAGCCAGACACCCCCAGGT
>Ga0105045_10001849_pt1 | contig 17504 bp, 17 predicted proteins | sample MAT02_FD_78089 | JGI IMG/M metagenome (GOLD analysis project Ga0105045, IMG submission 78089) | Freshwater microbial communities from Lake Fryxell liftoff mats and glacier meltwater in Antarctica - MAT-02 (megahit assembly) | ecosystem: Environmental > Aquatic > Freshwater > Ice > Liftoff... | reverse complement strand
TACGTGCTCAACTGCGCCACACCCGATGACGCCAAGTGGGAGCGCGCCGCCGCGGGGCTCGCCAAGGAGTTCGAGCGTTCCACCGCACTTGGCGTTGGTGGCGTGTGCTTTCATCCCGGGGCCGCCACCGATGGTGATCGCGACGCCGCCATCGTGCGCGTCTCCGAGGCCATGCGTCGCGCCCTCGCGGCAGTCCCTGAGGGCACCACGCGATTACTCATCGAGAACACCGCAGGGGCCGGGACCACCGTGGGACGCACACCGGAAGAAGTCGGCGCCATGCTGGCTGGCATTCCCGCCGCCCTGCGGGCGCGCACCGGGTACGGACTCGATACCTGCCACCTGTTCGCCTCCGGCTATCCGCTCGCCACCTCGCGTGCATCGCTCACGGGGGTGCTCGACGCGTTCGAACAGGCCACCGGCGAGCCCCCTGCGTTTCTCCATCTCAATGACAGCGAAGGGGCACTCGGCTCCAACCGTGACCGGCACAAGCTGATTGGCGAAGGCCTGATCGGCGCCGAAGCGTTTGGCTGGCTGTTGCAGGATCCACGGGCACAAAATATTCCACTTCTCCTCGAAACGCCGCAGCAGCACGAGGAGATCGCGGCAGATGACGACACCCCGGACCCTTGGGACGTGCGGTCGATCGCGTTGCTTCGCACACTCGCGGAGGAGACACTGCGGTCGTGAACGCGGTGCAGTGCGCGCTCGCGGTGTGCGCTTGCGGCGGCTCGCACTGCGTGGTTGAGTGACTGCGGACCACCCGCTGAGGGAGGCGCCGGGCGTTCCTCCAGGGGAATTTACGTTTCTCAGAGGGAAGAACCCGTAAGTCCCTATTGCGCGCGCCTAGGGTGATTGTAGTTTGTGCGCAACCGCGAAGCGTGTCCGCGTCTTCGCGCAATCTGTCGAGCGTTGTACCACTCGACCTGACCTGACCGGTCACCACTCCGAGGAGACACCATGGCCGCTGCCAAGAAGTCCGCGAAGAAGGCTGCGAAGAAAGCGCCCGCCAAGAAGGCGGTGAAGAAGGCTGCCCCCACGAAGGCTGCTGTGAAAAAGGCGCCGGCCAAGAAGGCTGCGCCGGTGAAGAAGGCCGCACCGGCCAAGAAGGCTGCTGTGAAGAAGGCACCGGCCAAAAAGGCCGCCAAGCGCACCCCGAACGCCGCGTTCATGAAGGCGCTCACGCCGAGCGCCGAACTGGCCGCCATAGTCGGTGACAAGCCGCTTCCGCGCACGGAAGTGGTGAAGAAGCTGTGGATTTATATCAAAAAGCACGGCCTCCAGGATGCCAAGAACAAGCGTAACATCAACGCGGACGACAAGCTGAAGGTCGTGTTCGGTGGCAAGAAGACGGTCTCCATGTTCGAGATGACGTCGCTCGTGTCGGCGCACCTGAAGTAACCTCCGCCTGCTGTTTGCGTAGATTGAGGGGCGTATCCCACTGGGATACGCCCCTTCGGTCTTTCCGTCCCATCGGGTTATCCCCCTTTTCCGCACTGTCTGTGGCTTCGAAGCAATCCTCGTCCGAGAAGGTCTCCGATCGTGGCAGCGTAGCGGCGCTCCGTGCCGGCAAGAGCGGTCGCGCCGGCAAGGGCCCCCCCAGCGGCACGTCCGCGTGGGAGAATATCAAGGCCGTCGTCGTCACACTGGCCATCTTCCTCGTCATTCGGACGTTCCTCATTGAGGCCTATCGCATCCCGTCGGGGAGCATGATTCCCACGTTGTTAGTGGGCGATTGGCTCTTCGTGAACAAGCTCGTCTACGGCCCGCATGTGCCGTTCACCAACATCAATTTGCCGGGCTACGCCGAGCCGGCGCGCGGCGATGTGGTGGTCTTCAAGTCACCTAATCAGATCGACCAGCCCGACGATCCGAATCCCACACTCGTCAAGCGCTGCGTAGCGGTGGGCGGAGACACCGTCCACATGCGCGGCGGCGTGTTTCACGTGAACGGCATGGCGCAGCGCCAGGTCTTTCCGGCGTCGGAGAACCCCAAGGGCGAGGGCAGCTTCTCCCATCCGCTCTTCGCCTGGCAACAGGAGTTCATCGTGAAGGGCACGCGCATGGGCGAACCGCCTAGCGCTCCCACCCTTGATGACTGGGGGCCGCTGGTCGTACCCAAGGGCTTCCTCTTCATGCTTGGCGACAACCGCTACGACTCCAAGGACGGTCGCTACTGGGGGATCGTGCCTCGTGAGAACGTGCGCGGACGCCCGATGTTCGTGTATTACACATACAAAGCCGACGACAGCGACCGACCGTTGCCGTTCCTCACGGACATCCGCTGGGGCCGCATCGGCACCATCATCAGGTGATGCACAGGCGGCAGCGACTGTCCCCACGTTCCGTCGCAGTCACTGCCTCTGCGCGTTCCGAGTGCTCGGCGTGCGCGCTGATCGCGCTCCTGCTCATTGCCCTGCTCCCAGTCCGCGCGCTCGCCCAACCGCAAGCGCAACGACCGCCGCAGGGCACCGTACGTACCGACACCCTCTGGTCGCAGTCGCTCGGCGCGCACAAAGCGCTCACGGTGTACCTGCCGCCGTCGTACACCGCGCACCCCACCCAACGCTTCCCCGTCCTGTTCTACCTGCACGGACTGGGCGGTAACCAGCGCAACTGGGTCGATGCGGGGGCGCTCGATCGGACCATGGATTCACTCGTCGCCGCCGGACAACCGGAAGCCATTCTCGTGATGCCCGACGGCGACGATGGTTGGTACGCCTCGGCAGGATCGCTCCCTGATCTGCCCGCGTGCATCGCCGACAGCACGCGGCGCGAACCGGCCGCCACCTTCTGCGTACCGTGGCCTCGCTACGATGACTACATCGCCCGCGACATCGTGGCGCACATCGACGCGCGCTATCGCACCGTCGCCGATCGCGCCCATCGGGGCATCGCCGGCCTGAGCATGGGTGGCTTCGGTGCCATCAGCCTGGCGCTCGCGTATCCCGACGTCTTCGCCGCCGCCGCGAGTCATTCCGGTGTCCTCTCGCCGCGCTATCTCGGGCCAACGCCGTATGCGCCACCGGCTCGCTACGCCACCACGCTCGCCGAGTTACGCACCGCCGCGCGGTCGCTCTGGCCATCGCAAATACGAGCGTTCGGACGGGATACGATTGCGTGGATCGCGCGTGACCCCGGCCACCTCGCACGGCGCGCCGTGCAACCGACCGCGCGCCGCGGGCGCGCACCGCTACCCGCGCTGATGGTCGATGTCGGCGTTGACGACCCATGGATCGACCAGAACCGTGATTTTCATGCAACCCTCCATCAGGTGGGGGTGTCGCATCAGTATGCGGAATGGCCCGGAGCGCACACGTGGCAATACTGGCGTACCCATGCGGCCGAAAGCCTCGTTTTTCTGCTGGGCCATGTCGCGGACCGGTAGTCAGGCTGGCGCCCTTCCCCGTACGGCGTAGCTTGCGGACATGAGCCGGTTCTTTCCGCGGGACGTCATCCAATGGGGGGAGGAGCGCCTGCATCCGCTGCGCGCCTTTGCCATTCGTGCCGTCGAACCGGCGGGGATCACCGGCATCACGTTGCGGGTGTGGCGCATGTTGGTATTGGGCACCAGCGACGGCATGCTCTTCGTGGGCGGCCTCGTGGTGGGCCTGCTTTTCCTCTGCGGTATGCTCACCTGGCACCTCGGCAATTTCCCCGTCAGGCGCTGGCCGGTGCGGGCCGCGATGTTTGTGGCCATCGAGGTCGTCGCGGAACTTGGCATGAGCTCCCTGCTCATCGGCTTCGGGCGCGAGCGGATCGGCTCGCGGATGGCCACCTGGGGTGATTGGTGGCCGATGGCCGCCCAGACGGTGTTTGAACGCGTGCTGATATTGACCGTGTTTGCGCTGGTGCTGGGGATGGCGGTGCAAGTGGTCCGGCGCGTGGTGGATCGACGACGCGAGCCCGCGATCGGCGGCTGACCGACCGTGGGAGCAAGTTGTCAGTTCGGGGTTTCGGTGTTCAGTTCACGGCATCACCCCGCCCTCTGCGTTTTGACTGACTTCCGGATCGATCGCCATGCGCCAGCTACTGTTCCTGCTCGCTTTGCCCTCCTCGGTGGCTCTCGCTCAGCCTGTGGTGTCTCTGCCCACGCCAGGCACCCGCACCTCGGGATCTACGGCGGCAGACTCCCTGCGTCCCTTCGGCACCCAGCGGGAGCAAGCCATGAAGCAGCAGCAGTGGCTGGAATTGCGCATGGAGCGCACCCTGCCCGCGCTCATGCGGCGCGAGGGCGTGGACATGTGGGTCGTCCCAATGCGTGAGTACAACGAAGACCCGGTGTTCACGGCGATCACCTCCCCCACCACCTTCGCCGCGCGTCGTCGCACGATCTACGTATTTTTCGATCGCGGCGCCGAAGGTGTGGAACGGATCGCGCTCGGCGGCACGTCGCAGGGCAACGTGTTCAAGGCGGTGCGCAGCTTGAAGGCGGTGCCCGCACCAGCCGCCGGTAGTCGCTCGAATGATCGGCAGGCCGAGTTGTGGGGCGACGAGCAGTGGAGCATCCTCAAGCAGGTGATCGAGGAGCGGAAGCCGAAAAAAATCGCCGTCAACACATCGCGGACCTTCGCCTTTTCCGACGGACTGACAAGCGGCGAGCGCGACGGCATGCTCGAGGCGCTTGGGCCAGTATGGGCGGCCAAGGTGGTGCCCGCCGAGGCGCTGGCGATAGACATGATCGCTTCGCGCCTGCCCGAAGAAGAAGCCGCGTTCCGTGAGCTCAATCGCGTGGCGTGGGAGATCATCGCCGAAGCGTTCTCCAACAAGGTGATCACCCCCGGTGTCACCAAGGCGGACGATGTGGTGTGGTGGATGCGTCAGCGGCTGAGCGACCTTGGCTTGCAGACGTGGTTCCAGCCGAGCGTGGAGATCCAGCGGCAGTTTGGCAGCTCGGAACTGGTGGGTGTGAATCCCACCATTCTCCCGGGCGATTTGTTGCACTGCGATTTCGGAATTACGGCCATGGGCCTCAACACCGACACGCAGCACAACGGGTATGTGCTTCGCGTGGGCGAAACCGAGGTGCCGGCTGGACTCACGAAGCTGTTCGGCCCGTCCAACCGCTTGCAGGACATCACCATCAACGAGCTGAAGCCGGGACGGACGGGCAATGAGGTGCTTTCCGCGTCGCTCAAGCGCATGCGCGAGGAAAAAATCGACGGCACCCTGTACTCGCACCCTATCGGCCTGCACGGCCATGGGGCGGGCGCCCTGATCGGCCTGTGGGACTATCAGGACGGCGTGCCGGGGCGCGGCGACCACACGATCGTGCCAAACATGTGGTACTCCATCGAGCTGCAGGCCACGATGCCGCTACCGGAGTGGAACAACCAGCGGGTCCGCTCTGCGCAGGAAGAGGACGTCATCATCGACGCCGCTGGCAAGGTGCGCTGGGCGTTCGGGCGGCAGAGCACCTTCCACGTGGTACGCTAAACCTGAGGCGGGGGGCCGGTCGGGGACGGAAACCTGCGCGACCCGCTAGTTTTCTCTTCTCAAGCCCGGTAGCACCGCGACACACCCCGCTCGCGCTCGTGCGCGAACCGCGCGAAGACATTCCTGAATTCTGAGGAGAGCACCCCATGATGTATCCCGAACACATGATCCAGCCGATGCGCCAGGAACTCACGCGCCTTGGCGTCGAAGAGCTCCGCTCCGCCGCCGACGTGGATGCCAAGCTCCAGAACCTGCAGGGCACGGCGCTTGTGGTAGTGAATTCCATGTGCGGATGTGCCGCGCGCAACGCCCGTCCGGCCGTGGCCACGGCGCTCTCGCGCGCGGTCAAGCCCGATCTGGCAGTCACGGTCTTTGCTGGCCAAGACCCCGAGCCCACCCAGCGCGCCCGCTCGTACTTCACCGGATACGGCCCGAGCTCGCCCAGCATCGCACTCATGAAAGACGGCGATGTGGTGTTCATGCTCGAGCGCTTCCAGATCGAAGGCCGCAGCGCGCAGGAAATCGCCGCCGACCTGGAAAACGCCTTCGACCAGTACTGCACGCCGGCCACGACGACCGCCTGAAACGTTTCCGCACGGTTGCCGTAAGGAAAAAAGAGCCATAACGTCAGCACGCGCCCCGTTCCGTCCGGAATGGGGCGCGTTCTCGCGAACAGCGCCTGCACGGGCGCACACGGAGTAGTCATGGGCCTCGGCGATTTTCTGCGCAAACAGTTCGTCGACGTCATCCAGTGGACCGAATCGGGTCCCGGGGTGCTTATGGCGCGCTATCCCATGCGCGACATGGAAATCCAGAGCGGCGGTAAGCTCACCGTACGCGAGTCGCAGCAGGCGCTGTTCGTCAACGAAGGGGTAGCCGCCGACCAGTTCGGGCCCGGACTCCACACGCTGATCACCGGTAACCTGCCACTGCTCACCAATCTCCAGAACTGGGACAAAGCCTTCGAGTCCCCGTTCAAGAGTGACGTGTATTTCTTCTCTACCCGCGTGCAGACGGGGCAGCGCTGGGGCACGCAGCAGCCGATCACCATTCGCGACAAAGAGTTTGGCGCGGTCCGCCTGCGCGCGTTTGGCGTGTACAGCTTCCGCGTGGCCAATCCGGTGGTCTTTCAGGCACAGGTAGGCGCCACCGACGCCGAGTACAGCGTTGAGCAGATTGAACCACAACTGCGGAACGCCGTGATCATCGGTTTCACCACGGCATTTGCGAATGCGCAGGTGCCGTTTCTCGACATGGCGGCCAATCAGGGTGAACTGGGCAAGCAGATCGCCGCCGCCGTGGCGCCGGAGTTTGCGCAGTGGGGACTATCGCTCGAAACGTTCACCGTGGAGAGTCTGTCGCTCCCCGACGAGCTGCAGAAGCGCCTCGACGAACGGATCTCGATGAACATGATTGGTGACATGCGCACGTACTCGCAGTTTCAGGCAGCGCAGTCCATCCCCATCGCGGCTGCTAACGAAGGGGGCATTGCCGGGCTCGGGGTCGGACTCGGGGCGGGCATGGGCATTGGCGGGCTGATGAGCGACGCGATGCGGGCCGCGAATTCACCGGTTGCTGGCGCACCGGCGGCGGGTCTCCCTGCGGCTGGTGGCTTCGGTGCGCCCGTAGCGGATGGTAGCGCCGCGACATCTGGTGAGACGAAGTTCTGCCTCAACTGCGGCGCAAAACTCCCGGTCGCCGCGAAGTTCTGCTCGGCGTGTGGCACCGCGCAGAGTTGACGATCAGTCCCTCGTTCAGCACCGCGATGCAGGGCCACGAATTTGTCGTGGAGGCGTACGGCTGTGATCCCGTGCGCCTGTCCGACATGGCGTCGTTGCACGCCCTTTTTGCACAGCTCGTGCAGGATCTCGCGTTGCACCCGGTGGGCGACGCGCAGTGGCATCAGTTTCCTGCACCGGGCGGCATTACGGGGCTGCTGATGCTGGCCGAGTCGCATCTCACGGTGCACACCTTCCCTGAGCACGCGTCGCTGTGCCTCAACCTGTTCTGTTGCACCCCGCGCGCGGCGTGGCCGTGGGTGCAGCAGTTGCGGGTTCATGTAGGCGCCACCGACGTGCGGGTGCGCGAGTTCGCGCGTGACTACGCGCTGCAGCCCATGCCAACCGCATGACGGTACCCGCACCTTTTGCCAGCAACTGCCCCAACTGCGGCGCGCCCATCCGGTTTCAGTGGGCGCAAGCGGTACAAACCACCTGCGCGTACTGCCTCGCCGTGCTGGTGCGGCGTGATCTCGACCTGTCGCTGATCGGCAAGCAGGCAGACTTCCCGCAGACCGGTTCGCCCATCCAGCTTGGCACCGAGGGTTCGTGGCGCGGCCAGTCGTTTCAGGTGGTGGGACGGATCGCGTACCAGTGGACGCGTGGTCGGTGGAACGAGTGGCACTGCCGGATGGGCGAAGGCCACAGTGCGTGGCTGTCTGATGCACAACTGGAATACGCCATGACCGTGGAAGCCGACCCGCAGCGCCCGCTCCCCGACGTGCGCGCGGTAAAGGTTGGGGAGCTCTTCACCTGGAACGACATCACCTACGAAGTAGCGTCGCTCACCGCGGCCAGCTACCTCGGCACCGAGGGCGAGCTGCCGTTCACCACCGTGGGGCGTGGTGAGGGCCTCTTCGTCGATCTCATGAACGAGCAGGGCTTTCTCGCCACCATCGATTCGGCGGACTTCCCCCCCACACTGTACCTCGGAGAGTACGTGGACTTTACGGCGCTCTCGTTTAAAAACCTGCGTGAGTTTGAACGATGGTAAACGTGTGGGGTGTTCGGTGATGTCCGAGAGGACCCTCGACCCGACGCGGCGCGTGCCGCAGTCGGCAGCGCTGTCGTGCCCGTCGTGCGGCGCGGGAATCGCGATGCGTGCCCATGGGTGGGCGGTCACTGTGGTGTGTGCCTCATGCCGTTCGGTGCTCGATGCGACCGCTCCCAATCTCCGCATCGTGCAGGAGGCGCAAGCCGCGTTAGGAGTTACGCTGTGCATCCCGCTGGGGACACGCGGCACTTGGAAGGGCGCAGCGTGGGAGGTGATCGGCTTTCAGCAAGTCACGATCACCGTGGAAGGCGTGGACTACTCCTGGCGGGAGTATGTGTGCTACAACCCGTATCGCGGCTTTTGGTATCTGTCGGAATACGACGGGCACTGGAACGTCATCGAAAAGCTGCGCCGCCGTCCAACCGCCGGCCGCGAAGATGAACGGCCCGTCGTGCGCCTCGATGGCACCACGTACAAGCATTTCCAGACCGCGACCGCGTGCACGTCCATGGCGATCGGGGAGTTTCCCTGGGAGTTGCGGGTGGGCGACACGGTGGTGAGCCGTGATTTTACCGCCCCTCCGTATTTGCTGAGTGCCGAGGCGAGCGGCAACGAAGTGACGTGGTCGAAGGGGACGTACACGCCGCCCGAGGTGATCCAGAAGGCGTTCGGTCTCAAGACTGCGATGAACTTCACAACCGGTGTGTTCGTCAATCAGCCTAATCCGTATCGCGCCCCCGCCCATTCGATGTCCGAGCGTGCGGGGATATTCGTTGTAATGTTGGTGCTCATGCTGCTGGGGAATACCATGCTGGCCAGCGAGTCCACGGTATTTGAGAACTCGTATACGTTCGTCCGCGGTACCGACGATTCCCCAGCCTTCGTCACCACGCCGTTCGCGCTGAACGGGCGTACGTCCAGCGTGCTAGTGGATATCGCCAGCAACGTCGACAACAACTGGCTGTTCGTAGAGCTCTCCCTCATCAACGAGGCCACCGGTGAGGCGCGCGAAGTGTCACAACAAGTGAGCTTCTACTCGGGTACCGATTCCGATGGGAGCTGGTCGGAAGGATCGAAGAGTGAGTCGGTTCGCTTCGCGACCGTGCCGGCGGGGCGGTATTTCCTGCGTGTACAGCCCGAAGGTAGCGAACCGGGAAAGGCCGATATCGGCTACAAACTGAAGGTCCGGCGCGATGTCCCGCATTTTGGCTTTTACGGGATCGCGCTGCTGGTGCTGCTCCTCCCGCCACTCTTTGCCGCGATCCCGATGGGGGGGTTCGAAGGCCGGCGGTGGGCGGAGAGCGACTACGGCACTGCCACCGGAGTTGGAGTTATTGATGACGAGTAGCCTCGCGCGGTGTGCCGCATGACGGCAGCTCGCCTGTACACAGCTTGGGGGACGGCGATGCTCTTATTGCTCGCCACCGCGCAGTATCGCGGATGGAGTTTCTCGTCATCCACCGTGACCAAAACCAACCCGCGATCGGTCCGGGACAACCCCGGCGCGTATCGATCCGCTTACTACATTCCGGGGCGTACGCTCCGCGGCAAATGAGGGCTGTGCCATGACCGATCAGTTACTCCCCAACGTTGTCAACTCCGCCGCATTCGCCTTGCTCGGCGTCGTGCTCTTCGTGGCCGCGTTCATCATTCTTGATCTACTCACTCCCGGCAAGCTCTGGGATGAAATCAGTGTCAAGAAGAACACGGCGGCCGCCATTCTCATGGGTAGCGTCGCGCTCGCGCTGGGGATCATCGTCGCCGCCGCGATTCATTGAACATCGCGCTGTTCGTTTCCGTCTGCCTCATCGCCGCCTGTGGGCTCATCTATGAGCTGGTGGCTGGCGCGTTGGCGTCGTATCTGTTGGGTGACAGCGTCACGCAATTTTCCACGGTCATCGGCACGTATCTTTTTGCCATGGGCGTGGGCAGCTGGTTGTCCCGGTTCGTGGTGCGGGGCATGGTCGCCCGCTTTGTGCTTATCGAGCTGCTGGTTGGAGTGGTCGGCGGCTTCTCGTCGCTGATTTTGTTTCTGGCGTTCGCCTACACCGAGGCATTCCGCCCCACGCTGTACGGCCTGGTGTTTCTGATCGGCACGCTGGTGGGGCTCGAGATCCCGTTGCTGATGCGCATTCTGAAGGACCGGTACGACTTCAAGGATGTGGTCGCAAACGTTCTCACCTTTGATTACATCGGCGCGCTCTTCGCGTCGTTGCTCTTTCCGCTGCTGTTGGTACCACGACTCGGACTGGTGCGTTCGGCGCTGCTGTTTGGCGTCATCAACGTGGCCGTGGGCTTGTGGAGCACGCACATTTTTCGAGACGTGCTACCACGCCGTCGCTACCTGCAGGTCGGCGGTGTCGTGGCGCTGCTGCTGCTGGCCGGTGGTCTCTGGAAAGGGCAGGCGATCACCACCCTCGCCGAGGAAGGGATGTATGCCGATCCCATCGTGCTCGCCAAGGATACGCGCTACCAGCGCATCATCCTGACTGCCTGGAAGGATGATCTCCGGCTGTATCTCAACGGCCACCTCCAGTTCGCCTCGCGCGACGAGTACCGCTATCACGAGGCGCTGGTACATCCCGGCCTGTCCGCGCTGCCGGCGCGCTCACGGGTGCTGGTGCTCGGCGGTGGGGACGGGCTGGCGGTACGCGAAATTCTGCGCTATCCCGAGGTACAGCAGATCACGCTCGTGGACCTCGACGAGGGCATGACGTCGCTGTTTCAGACGCATCCTCGGCTGACGGCGCTGAATACCGATGCGCTCAACGATCCGCGCGTCCGGGTGATCAACGCCGATGCCTTCACGTGGCTGGATACCGATTCCTCCACCTTCGATTTCGTGGTCATCGATTTTCCTGATCCGTCGAACTATCACGTGGGGAAACTGTACACGAGTGCGTTTTATCGACTGGTCAAGCGGCACATCGCCCCGCGTGGGCTGCTGGCGGTGCAGAGTACGTCGCCGATGTTCGCGCGGCAGTCGTTCTGGAGCATTGTCACCACGCTGGAAGGCGCCGGTTTGCGCACCTGGCCGTACCACGTGTACGTGCCCAGCTTCGGTGAGTGGGGGTTTGTCATCGCCAGTGTGTCCGACTACGCGCCACCCGCTACCTTGCCTCCCGCGTTGCGCTATCTCACCGTGGCTTCTCTGCCGGCACTCTTTGATTTCCCGGTGGATATGGGCCGTGTGCCCGCCGAAGCCAATCGATTGAACGATCAGGTGCTGGTGCGCTATTACGAGCACGAGTTCGACGCGATCAATCGGTGAGCGATCAATCGGTAGATGGTCGAGTGCCGCGTGATGCATCAGCGGGCAGCCAGCCGCTGAGTGAGCCCCCGGTCGGTCGGCGCGAGTTTCTCGCGTTGTTGGCGGCGGCCCCCGCGCTGGTGGGGCTGACGCAGAAGTCAGGGCGGGTGATCACCGGGGGATTCGCCGACGACGGCAGTGCCGTGGGTCATGCGCTCCGCGATGGTACGGCGTTGCCGCGTGCCCGCGAGCAGCGTCGCACCACGGTGGCCATTGTCGGCGGCGGCATGGGCGGATTGTCGGCCGGATGGCGACTCGACGCACGCGGCGTCTCCGACTGGGTGCTGCTGGAGTTAGCGTCGGACACGGGTGGGAACGCGCGCTCCGGGGCCAACCCCAGCGGGCGGTATCCGTGGGGCGCGCACTACCTGCCGGTGCCATCGGCGGACGCCGAATATGTGCGGGCGTTGATGGCGGAGTTGGGGGTGCTGCAGAGTGACGGGGTGTGGGATGAGCGCACACTGTGTCATTCGCCGCAGGAGCGGTTGTGGCAGCACGGGCGGTGGCACGAGGGGCTGGCCCCGTTTGACGCATTGCCGGGGAGTGAGCGGGCGCAGTTCGAGCGTTTCACGGCCATGATCGCGGATTGGCGGGCGACCGGGGCGTTTCGGGTTCCGAGTGCGTTGGGGCATGCGGCGCGGGCGCGCTCGCCGCGCGCGGCTGCGATCGTGGCGCTGGATACGCAGACCGCCGCGAGCTGGCTGGCGGCGCAGGGGTTTACCTCGCCCGCGTTGCGCTGGTGGGTGGAGTACGGAACGCGCGACGATTACGGCGCGTCGCTGGAGCAGGCCAGCGCGTGGGCGGCCGTGCACTACTTCGCCGCCCGAGACGACGACGAAGGGCCGCTCACGTGGCCCGAGGGCAACGACTGGATCGCGCAGCAGCTCACCAAGCGCCTCAGCGCCCGCCTGGCGGCCGATCGGGGGCCGCGCGTAGTCACGGGGGCCCCGGCCGTGTCCATCACGCGAGCGGGGGCGCAGTGGCTCGTGCGGACGCCCCGTGTGGACATCACCTGCGACGTGGTGATCTGGAGTGCGCCGCTGTTTGTGTTGCCGCGCGTGATGCCTGGAGTGCAGCTGCCGGTCACCTTGGAGTATTCGCCGTGGGTGGTTGCCAACCTCACACTCGACCGCTTGCCGCGCTCCCACGGGGCGCCGCTGTCGTGGGACAACGTGATTTACGGTAGCGCCGCGTTAGGGTACGTGGACGCCAGCCATCAGCTGCTCCGCACGCCGTCGCCGCGTCGCGTGTGGACCTGGTATCACGCCGTGGTAGACCGTCCCGCGCGTGAGGCGCGGCAGTGGATGCAGCAGCGGCCGTGGAGCAGATGGCGTGATGAGATTCTGGCGGACCTGTCTCGCGCGCATCCGGATATCGCCGAGTGTGTGTCGCGCATCGAGGTAATGCGCTGGGGGCACGCGATGGCGCGCCCGGTGCCGGGGGTGTTGGGGCGGGTGGAGACGTTGCGACAGTGGCAGCCGGCGGAGCGAATGTTCGTGGCGCATGCCGATCTGAGCGGCGTCAGTCTGCTTGAAGAGGCGCAGTGGCACGGGGTGCAGGCGGCGGATCGGGCGGTGCAGGTGGTCGGGTAGCGGTCCGGTGTGGGGTCGCGCGCCGCCGCCCCGTGGGTAGTTTTCCGCAATGCTTTCGCTTGAGGCCGCTTGTCGGTCCCCACTGAACGTCCGGTACACCACGGTTTGCGCTGAACCGTCGGGAGTCGACCTGTCCACTCCGGCCGTGCCGGCGGCCTGGTGACCACCCTGCGCGTATCCTGGGGCTCGCTCAATTGGAAAGCGCTGGGGTGGTTTGCGCTCGCGTTCTTCCTCTTGCATTCGGTCTCGCTCCAGCTGGTCAGAGCCGGCGGTCCGCTGGCCCCGGCGTGGCCGCCGATCGGCGTGGCGGTCGCGGCCCTGCTCATGATGCCGCGCACGCAGTGGTCGGCGATCCTGCTCCTCGTTGCTATCCTCGACCTGACGTCGAACGCGCTCCAGGGCTACGCCACTTGGACGGCCGTACAATATGGCGCCGTCAATCTCGGTGAAACGCTAGCCGTGGCGACCATACTGGGTCGCTGGCGAGTGGAGCCCATCACCTTTGGGCGCGTCCGTCACGTCTCTGCGCTGCTTGTTGCGTCGATTCTGGCCTCCACGTGCGGCGGTATCGTGGCCGGCCTCGTTGGTTCGCCAGCTTCGCTGGCGGACTACGGACGGAATTTCGCCACCTGGATGGTCGGCGATGTGCTCGGCGTGCTCCTTTTCACGCCGCTGGCGGTGGTCTGGGTGCGCGAAGGTCGACGCGCCGTACCTGATACCGCACACCCGCCGTCAACGCAATCGACGCTGTCGCATGCACTCGAGGTGATCCTGTTCGGCGCCCTGCTCGTGGCCGGGGCGCAGTGGTGCTTCCGCGGCGGCCTGGTACTGGGTGCGTTCGAAGCGCACCCGTATATGCTCACTCTCCTCCTTCTCTGGGCGTCGCTGCGCCTGGGGAAACGTGGCGTCACGCTGACGTTGGTGGTGATTGCGGCGGTAGCGGTGGTCATGTTGTACTCCGGCGTCCAAACCGCGCTGGGCGGCACCACGATTGTTGAACAGCTGGTACGCGTGCAGGTCTACATCGGACTGATGGCACTCACTGGTCTCTTTCTGAGCGCGGCCATCTCCGAAGTGCGCGATGCGGGCGATGCGCAAAGGCGTTCCGCCGAAGCTCTGGTGGACAGTGAACGTCGGTTGCGGCAAAGCCAGAAAATGGAGGCCGTGGGACAGCTCGCCGGTGGCATTGCGCATGATTTCAACAACATCCTCGCCGCGATCCTCATGCAGGCGAACGAAGCCCGTAGCCTCGAGCCCCTGCATCCCGACGCTCACGAGTTACTCCTCGACGTCGAAGCCTCCGCACATCGTGCGGCGAGTCTCACTCGACAACTGCTGCTCTTCAGCCGTCAGCAAGCGATGCAACAGCGCGTGGTGGACCTCAACGATATCGTGCGCAATTTGGCCCGTTTGCTGCGTAGGGTGCTGCCGGAGAGCGTACAATTCCAAGTGGCGTACGCCCCCGCACCGCTGGTGGTGCGCGCCGATCCTAGCATGGTTGAACAGGTCCTGATGAATCTGGTGGTAAACGCACGCGATGCGATGCCCAACGGGGGCCGTCTCACGATTGAGACGTGGACCGTGACGCTCGAAGCATCCGACCTGCTGAACTCACCAGACGCGATTCCTGGGCGATATGCGGGACTTCAGGTCCGCGACACTGGCGGCGGGATCACCAACGACAATCTCCCGCATCTTTTTGAGCCATTTTTTACGACGAAGGAGCCTGGAAAGGGCACCGGCTTGGGGCTCTCAACGGTCTTCGGAATCGCCCAGCAACATCGCGGGGTAGTCCGCGTGGATACCACGCCGGGGCACGGCGCGACGTTCGATTTCCTCGTGCCGCTGACCTCGGAGGCGATCACGCCAACGGAGGAACGGTTCCTCCCGCCGTCGACGCCGACCGATACGCGCACGCCCGCCACCGTGCTGATCGTGGAAGATGATCCGGCGGTCCGTCGCATGTTGCGACGGGTGCTCGAGCGCGACGGCCTGCGCGTGCTCACTGCCGAGACTGGACGTGAAGCGCTCGATGAGTGGGCCAGTTATCCGGCGATCATCGACCTCGTGCTCACTGATATCGTGATGCCCGGGGGGGTGAGCGGCATCGAGCTGGCGCGTGAGCTCCGCGCACGGACGCCGACAGTGCGCGTGGTCTTCACCAGCGGGTACGACCCCGAACAAGGCGGGCACGGGGAGTTGATCGAGACGGGCATCAACTTTCTGCCCAAGCCGTCAAGTCCGCAACAGATTCAGCGCGTGGTGCGATCGCAGTTACGAATCGTTCACGCACCAGGTACGCTCATTTAACCGTGCCGTCCAGCTCCTTCCACACCTGACGCACCGCAATCGCCCCCTGCTGTTGCGCCAAAAACCACCCGCCGTAGGCTCCCCACTGCGCCTGCGCGATCGCCTCGTCGATGGTGAGCCCGCGCGCTTTCAGTCGCGTCACTTCGACGATGACCGCGCGCACGGCATCGCGGAACGTCACCAGTTCTTCGCGTGATACGCTCGCGGTTTCTATGAAGCCGTGTCCGGGCACGAAGCGCTCCACGTTGGGCAGCGCCAACGCCTGATCGATCGTGGCCGCCCACTCGGTGGGATAGGCGGAGCGCATGGCCGGGAACACGCGGTTGAGATAGGCTTCGCTCATGAACAGTATGCGCGCCGCGGGGACATGCACCATCAGATCGCCGCCGGTGTGGGCGCGGCCGAGGAAGCGAACATCCACCGAGATCCCGCCCACGTCGATCGTTTCACGGTCGTCGGTCATGGCGCGCGATGGCACCACCACAGGCGTGCGACCCGCCGCCACCGCTGCGGCGGAGTCACGTCGCATCTGGGCCAACGAGTGGCGATGCACGACATACTGCACATCACGCGGCAACGCGCTATTGCCCGCCGTATGATCGCCGTGATCGGACCCCACCACGTACCAGCGCACCGGAAGCGGGGTCATGGTGCGTATCCGGTCGAGCAGTGTCTGGGTGGCGGCCACGCTGCCCTGACCGTCGGCGATCAGCACCCCCTGTGTTCCGATCACTACGAGACTCACGGTGGTGAAGCCCGGCTCGCGGATTTCCTCGTAGCCGAACACGCCCGGCGCGAGTTCCACGAAGCGCGGGAAGACGCTCAGGGGAACTCCGCGCACCGCCGGATCGGCGGTGCGGACGGGGGTGCCGGCCGGTTGACTGCACAGGAGGGCGGGGAAGCCAGCCGAGGCCGTCAAGGCGGCCGTCACCAGTGTGCGGAGGAGCATTGAGCCGGAGTCTGGGAGTGGCGTGAAATGGCGCGCGGAGGAAAGGGGTTGGGCGAACATGGCGTCGCCGGTATCCTCCCGCCAGCCTCGGGGTACTATCTTTCCCTGTAATACCCGGGAGGCAGCTCCTGCCCCCACCCCCCACCATCAGCCGTCACCCGCCATGCGTCGTTTCCTCGCCTCCGCTGTGCTCCTTTGCGCCGTCGCCAGCGTGGCCACGGCCGCCAGCATCTACGCCGATCTCTCCGGCAAGTGGAATCTCACGGTCTCCACCCCCGATGGCTCCCAGCCAGCCGTCATGAATGTCACGCACAAGAACGACACGCTCTCCGGCAGCGTGGAGACCCAGCTCGGCACCGCCCCGATGTCCGGGACGGTGAGTGGTGACTCGCTGTTCTTCGCCTTTTCGCTCGACATGGGTGGTCAGGCCCTGACCATCCGCGGTTCGGCCGCCGTCAAGGAAGGCGACAAGATCGATGGCGTGCTCGACGTGGCCGGCATGGGCGCGATCCCGTTCAACGGCGCTCGCGAGAAGTAACCGGCGCGTCATCGAGACGCGTCCAGCACTCCAGTAACCGCACGAACTCGGCGCGGTAGCCTCCTTCATCGGACGCTACCGCGCTTCGTGCAAGCGCAAGCACCATTGCCGGCTGCGCCGTTCCTTGGTGCGGGGAATTGCGGAGGATCATACCGAACGCCGCGACCGAGGCCGCGAAGCGGAAGTCGGCGCTTGCGACGCCGCGCGCAGGGCGCGCAGAGACTGACTGCGTGAGCACCCGGCTCTCGCTGTGGCCCGGCTGCTTGTAGCGCAGTCGCACATCCAACAGTGTGCCGCTGCGGGCACTCTCGGTTGGCACCACTTCGTAAAGCGCGGTCACGCTGTGCCCAGCGCCCAGGTCGCCGGCATCTTTGCGATCGTTGGCAAAGTCTTCGGTGGTGAGCAGGCGATCTTCATAGCCGATCAGCCGATAGGTCTTCACCTGCGCGGGATTGAACGCCACCTGCAGCTTCACGTCGTTGGCTACCGTCACGAGCGTGGCGCCCATCTCCTGCACGAGTACTTTGCGCGCTTCTGCGATATCGTCCACGTACGCCGCATTGCCATTCCCGTGCTTGGCCAACTGCTGCATCTTGC
>Ga0105045_10001846_pt1 | contig 17528 bp, 16 predicted proteins | sample MAT02_FD_78089 | JGI IMG/M metagenome (GOLD analysis project Ga0105045, IMG submission 78089) | Freshwater microbial communities from Lake Fryxell liftoff mats and glacier meltwater in Antarctica - MAT-02 (megahit assembly) | ecosystem: Environmental > Aquatic > Freshwater > Ice > Liftoff... | reverse complement strand
GCGGGCCAGCCGAAACGCGCGCTGGCCATGGCGAAATGGGCGCGGCATCTGGGGGCGTTCAGCCCGCACCGCTATTACTTCGAGACCACCCGCGCCATCACCGGCAATTTCAGCGCCGACCACCGGACGGCGATCGAGGCCGGCAAGGCAGCCTTGGCCGAACGCCCCGATTTCAACAGTCTGCTGCGCGTGCTGGTGTCATCGCATGCTCATCTGGACCGCCCCAACGAGGCGCGGATGTTTCTGGACCGGTTGTTGCAGGTCGAACCCAACTTTTCAGTCGGCTCCCTGCGGGCAGCCGGATATCCCGGCCTTGATACCGAAGGCGGACGGCATTTTCTGGACGGGCTGATCAAGGCCGGAGTTCGCAAACACTAAGGTTTACAGGAGGATTTGATGATAGCGCCCCTTCCGGCCACCGCGGCCGAGTTCTTGAACCGCTACAGATTCGAAGTGTTCGCCGACCGGGTCCGCCCTGTCTTGGGCGGTGAAGGTCAGCAAATCGGTGGCGATGGCGATGGCGGTGGCCAAGGGTCGGGCGGCGGGTCGCTCGCCAGCCTGAACAAAAACAAGAACAAGAACAAGAATAAAAACAAGAACAAGAACAAAAACAAGAATAAGGCGAGCTTCGATGGCGGGCAGGCGGCCTCGGGCCTGATCCCGGCGCTGGAACTGCGCCGTCTGCATCAGTTGCCAACGGCCAACTTTTTCACCGTGGCCCAGCACTTCGTCTGGGAATGCCTTGACATTACCCTGCCTCCCGGCCCGGATTATACCCGGCTTGAAACCGCCGTCGTCCTGGCGATGCAGGCCCGCGACCGAGAAAGGATGCGCCGCTTGCCCGACATCGAGGCGCAGTCCACCCTGTCGGTGGATGAATTCCTGCGCCCCCTCGGGATTGAAGAGGTCAGCGGGTACGAGGCGACCGAGGGACTTTTCCTGAACATCCTGACCGCCTGTGAATATGTCGGCCTGCTGTACAAAGCCCGCATCGACCGCGACCGTCCCAATGTGGTCGAACCCCGCCTGCGCCCCCTGCTGGCAGTGCCTGCACATACAAGCTTTCCGTCGAACCATGCGTTCCAAAGCTTTTCCATCGTCTTTGCCTTCAACACGCTGCTGCCCGAACATCCTGCGACCGAAGAACTGACGCGGCTTGCGCAGAACGTCGCCGAAAACCGCGAATGGGCCGGTCTGCATTACCCGTCTGACACCGACGCGGGTCGCGAACTTGCCCGCCGCTTTGCCCCTTATCTTCGGGACGCCTTTGGTGCTGCGTTCTTGGCCGCCCAATCGGAATGGCACTGATTTCAGGACACATGACATGACCCAAACTCCCCCCCGCTATTTCTGGCTCTGGCATCTGGCCGCGCTCAAGGTGATCGACGCCGATTTTGGCCCCCTCACCGCTCCACCCGAGAATACGGCCGACAGCAGCCTGCGCGCCGTCCCTGCCCCTGCGATCACCGCGACGCGGTGGGACGGGCTGACGGGCACCGCCACCGCCGCCCTGATCGACACCGGGGTCAGCCGCACCCATCCCAACCTTGCGACGCGCATCGACACGGCCCGGTCCATCGACCTGACCAGCCATCGCTACGGCGCCCAAACCTTGCCGCCCACGCCAGACACCCTGCCTGCCACGCGGGAACAGAAGAAGGCGTTCTTTGCCGGGCTGACGCTGAGCGGGCTGCATCCCCTGCACCTTGATCCACAAGATCTGGATTATCTGGAGGGGATGGTCACCGACTATCGCGGCGGACTGGGGGTGGTTCGCCAGTTGATCGACGCGGAAGATACGTTTGCCGCCCACGGAACGGCCTGCGCCGGATTGATGGTGGGGGAACCTGCGATGGTGGGGGCCGATGGAGCCGCAGTCCCGCCCGGTTCGCTGACCGGGTCGGATATCAACCCTGACCCCAACCTGCTGCCGTATTTTGGCGTCGATCCGTTCTCGACCCTGCTGTCGATTCGCACTTCTTTCGAGGCGGACCCCTATCAGTTCATCGCAGCCTTCCTTTATGCGTGGGCCTGCAAGGTCGACATCATCGTGCTGCCGCGCGGTCTGCCGGATCCGGTCCGGTCGCGACTCGACCCGAAAGAGGAACTCAAGGCCGATCTGGAAACCTGGAAAAGCCGCCACGCCGCTGACCTCTATCAACGCCTGCATGCGGCGCCCGGCGACCCGGTCGATCCGAACGGCGCGCAGGAAGGCTCGCAGCCCGACCGACCGTGGAATATCCTCAAACACCTGATCATCGCCATTTCGCGGCACATCCCCGTGATCTGCGCGGCCGGAAACGATGGTGAAAGTCAGGTGATCTATCCGGCAAATCTGGCTGACGACGACAACGGCGTCATCGCCGTAGGCGCGGTGACGCCCGAAGGCTTTCGCGCCGGTTACGCCAACTACGGCGACGATCTGACACTGGTCGCCCCGTCCGACGATTTCGAGGTCTACACCCGCCACCAGTCGCGGCTGAACCGGGCCGATCCGTTGATCGACCTGCACGATTATGCGGTGGGAGAAGGAAAACGCTATGCCTTCTGTCCCTTCGATCTGGTGACGACCGATCTGCCGGGGGTGTTCGGCTATGATGGCGGCACGACTCCCTGGTCGCAGATTCCCGCATCGCCCGGCAACCCCGGAGTCGGAGGCGGCTATTATACCGCGTTCGGCGGTACGTCGGGTGCGGCGTGCCTGATCGGCGGTCTGGGCCTGCTGGCAAAGCGGGCCCGGCGCGGGGCGGGTCTGCCAGACCTGGATGGGTTGGGGCTGAAGGCGGCTCTGATCGCATCTTGCTCGCCGACCACAATTGTCGCGCCGGGCACGCGGCCTCTGACGGGCGATCTGATGAATGCCGACAACGAGGACAAGTTCGACGTGAAATATTTCTTTGGCGCAGGTCTGCCCGATGCCAGCGTCCTGATCGCCGCCGTGATAAAGCCTTGACGCGAAAGGACGCGTCGATTTGACGGCACCTTAACGGTCTGTCTACGGGCCTGTGACACGGCACAGCGCATAACGACACATGAAGGCTTTCCGGAGGTTGCCCATGCCCGCTGTCGTTACCGTCAAGAATTCCGTCCGTCTGCGGCTGGTCTGCACGCCAAAGATTCCAGCACTCGCAGCCCCGATTGTGGCGCAGCACCTTTCAATCCCTTTGCAAGATGCGCTGCACCGGCTGGCCCGTGGCCCCGGCCCCCTTGCCGATGGGCTGTCTGCCCAACCAGCGGCCCGATTGGCCAATCTGCTGCAAACCCTTGGCCTGCGCGTGGTTGTCGAACACCAGACCACCGCAGCACATCGCGAGATCGACATCGCCTTGCAAGCCATGCCCGACAGCGATCTGGCCGAACTCGTCCGCCGACTTGCCACAGAGCTGGGCCGGACGCCCGGGCAAACTCTGGCGGAGCTAAACCGCCCCGGCGGCGTGATCCTGCGCGCGCCCGACGTCGCGCAGATCGACCGGCTGCGCCGTTTGATGCGGCGGGTCAAGGGGCTTCGAATTGCGACCTCGACCCCGGAAACGGCCGTATTCGACCTGTTCCCCAGCACCGCCACGCAATCGCGCGCGCTGATGCGGCATCTGGCGCTGCTGGGCCTGACCGCCTGCCCGTTCAACGGGGCTTTGGCCAGCGGACTGGATAGCCGGACGGTTCTTCATCTGACAAAGCGATTCGGCGATCAGGTGTTCGGCCTTGAACGTGCCTTTCAGCGGCTGGACCTGTATCTGACCGGCACAGGGACGATGTCCCCGATTGACCTTGCCGATTTCCTGGCCACCCGCCATCAGGGCGCTGGTCAGATCGAGGCCCTGTCGCCCACCGTGCCCTTGCGCGTGGAAACCGGCCTGTCTCACGCAGCGGCCCGTCAGTTTCAGACCGACTATGAAATGATCGGGCTGCATACCGTGGCCAACCTGACCCGCCCCGGTACATCCCGGGAAAACATCTAAAATCCGGCTCTTTAAGCGCATGTTCACCGCGACCCGCTACATCTGGCCGTGGGTGTGAAACATGGGTGTGTGATGGCAGGGCAGTCAAATGTCGCGCCAGTTATCATCAAGCGAAAGAAGATCATACAGGGCGGCGGTCACCACGGCGGGGCGTGGAAAGTCGCCTATGCTGACTTTGTGACGGCCATGATGGCCTTCTTCATGCTGATGTGGCTGCTGAACGCGACAACGGAAAAGCAACGCAAGGGAATCGCGGATTACTTCAATCCGACCATTCCGGTGAACCGCATCTCGGGCGGCGGCGACGGGGCATTCGGCGGTGATTCCGTCTTTTCGGAACAAACCTTGGTGCAGAACGGCACCGGGGCAGCCGACGCCGCCGCAACCGATGCGGAAAAGGCGCGGGGGGACAGCAACGGCGGCCGTAATGACGCTGACGAAGAAAAAAAGATGGAAGAGGTGACCAAGGAACTGTCAGCGCGGGGCGGCGAAAGCATGACCATGGAACGCCTGATGCGCCATGTCACCACCCGGGTGACTGACGAAGGGCTGGTGATCGAAGTGTTCGACTTGCCCGAAACGGCCTTGTTCATCAAGGACACCGACCAGCCAACCGGGGCCCTGATCGCTATCACCGGCCTTTTGGCCGAGGTGCTGGCGCTTGCCGAGAACAAGGTTGCCATCGGGGGGCATGTGCGGTCTTACCCGATAACCCTGATCAAGAATCCGGTCTGGGACCTGTCATCGACTCGCGCTCAGGCGATGCGCAACCTGATCGAATCAAAAGGGCTGTCCGGGACCCGCATCGCACGAATTTCGGGCCATGCCGACCGGAAACCGGTCACCGCTGACCCCACAGCCCTGCGCAACAACCGGCTGGAGGTGATTTTGCTGAGGCGCGACCGCTAAGGGGCAAAAAGGGAACAGAAGCTGAAGGTCTGTTAGGCCGATCTTAAGGTGGCGGGCGCAGTTTGACCGGATCAGAGGTCAACGCTGCAGAAAGGCGCCATTCATGACCATCTCTTCTTCGCTGAATGCGGGGGTATCGGGGCTTAACGCCAATGCCAACAAGCTGTCCACCATTTCCGACAACATCGCGAACTCCGCGACGTATGGCTACAAACGCGCTTCCGCCGATTTTCATTCGGTGGTGCTGAATTCGGCAGGGCAGTCGACTTACTCCGCAGGCGGTGTGCGTGTCACCAACATGCGCCTGATCGACGATCGCGGACCCCTGATCGCCACAACGAACCCGACTGACATCGCGGTAGATGGTCGAGGTTTTATCGCTGTGACGGATTACGCGGCCCTCAGCGGGACTACCGGCGACTATCCGATTTCGCTGGCAACGACGGGTTCTTTCCGGCCCGACGAATCCGGCATCCTGCGGTCTGAAACCGGGCAAGTGTTGATGGCGTGGCCCGCCAACCGCGATGGCACGATGCCCACCTATCCGCGCGACAGTTTCGCCGGGCTGGAGCCGGTGCGCATCAATCCCAGCCAGTACACCGGCAATCCGACAACGCAAATGCGGATGGGCATCAATCTGCCCGCGACTGCAACCACCGCCGGTGCAACCGAAATACCGCGCGCCGTGGCGGTGGAATATTTCGGCAGCCTCGGCACATCCGAAACACTGAACTTCACCTTTACCCCCGTCGTGCCCGCTACCGGCGCCGCGTCGAACCAATGGACCATGCAGGTCACCGACTCGGCCCAAGGAAATGCAGTGATCGGGCAATACACGCTGAATTTCGACCCCAGTCAGGCGGCGGGCGGTACGCTCGCTTCGGTCGTGACCACGACGGGCGGCGCCTACGACCCCGCAACTGGCAGAATGACCCTGGCAGCCCAGGGTGGCGACATCGCGTTGACCATCGGCAGACCGGGCGAACCGAATGGCATGACGCAGCTTTCAGGAAATTTCGCCCCCGTCGGCATCAGCAAGGACGGCTCGGGTGTCGCCACGCTGACCACGGTCGAGATCGACTCCAAAGGCAACCTCAACGCCATTTACGATCAGGGCTTCTCCCGCCGCATCTATCAGCTTCCGGTGATCGATGTGCCCAACCCCAACGGTCTGGTGGCGATGACAAATCAGACCTACCAGATCTCTCCCGCATCGGGCGCCTATTACCTCTGGGACGCAGGCGATGGACCGACCGGCACCGTCGCGGGCTTTTCACGCGAGGAATCCGCCACCGACGTCGCCGCCGAGTTGACGCAACTGATCCAGACCCAGCGCGCCTATTCCTCCAACGCCAAGGTCATTCAGACGGTAGACGAGATGCTTCAGGAAACCACCAACATCAAACGCTGAACGGGAGGCGTGAATGAGCATTGCAGGCAGCCTTTCATCGGCGCTTTCCGGGTTGAACGCCAACGCCCGTGCGGCAGAAATTGTGGCGTCCAACATCGCCAACGCCCTGACCGAAGGATATGGGCGGCGCGAACTGATGGTGACTTCCCGCCAGATGGGCGGCGCAGGTCAGGGCGTGACTGTGGTCGGGGTCTATCGCCATACCGATCAGGCCCTGTTGGGCGACCGGCGGCAGGCCGATTCCGTTGCGGGCAATCGTGGCGTCATGTCTGAGTTTCTGTCGCGGCTGGAACGAATTCTGGGCACACCGGGCGAAGAGCAGTCACTGGACGGCCGGATTGCCGCGTTCGACACCGCCCTGATCGAAGCTTCCTCGCGGCCCGAAAGCGAATCTCGCTTGTCGCGTCTGGCCGACACCGCCCGCGCCCTGACGGCCCATCTCGCTGATGTGTCCAGCGACATCCAGTCCGCCCGCACCACGGCCGACGACCGGATTGAACGCGACGTGGGCAAGCTGAACACCGCGCTGGTCCGGGTGGGCGAATTGAACGGCCTGATTCGCGCCAACACCGGCACGGGCCGCGATTCTTCGGCCCTGATGGACCAACGCCAGCAGATCATCGATTCCATCTCTCACGTGATTCCGATCCGCGAGATCGCACGGGACGGGGGGCAGGTGGCATTGGTGACTGCAGGGGGGGCAACTCTGGTTGACGGCCCGGTCTCCCAATTCGGTTTCAGCCCGGTCGGGCAGATCGTGGCGGGCATGACCCAAGGCACTGGCGCGCTGTCGGGTCTGACACTGAACGGAAAACCGCTGGCACTTGGCGATCAGGGTCCGATTGCGGGCGGTACGCTGGCGGCGAACTTCGCGCTGCGCGATGAACTGGCTCCTCAGGCACAGGCGCAGCTTGATGCCGTTGCCCGAGACCTGGTCGAAAGGTTTCAGAACCCCGCCCTTGATGCGACCCGCCCACCCGGTGCGCCCGGTCTGTTCACCGACAACGGCGCAGCCTTCGACGCGGCCAACGAGGCCGGCTTGTCGCAACGTCTGTCTCTGAACGCCGCTGTCGACCCCGAGAAAGGCGGCGCGCTGTGGCGGCTGCGCGACGGGCTTGGGGCCACGATGCCGGGAGCCGTGGGGGATGCCAGACTGCTGAACGCCCTGCAATCCGCCCTGACAAGCCTGCGCGACCCGGCCTCCGCCGCCTTCATGTCCGGTCAGCGCAGCCTCGCCACGCTCGCCGCCGATCTGTTGTCCGGCGTCGCCGCCGACCGACTGACTGCCGAAGGCGAGGCCAGCTATTCAGGTGCGCGTGCTGACAGCCTGCGCAGCATGGAGATGCAGGGTGGCGTCGATACCGACCGCGAGGTGCAGACGCTGCTGCAAATCGAAAAGAACTACGCAGCCAACGCCAAGGTCGTGCAAACCGTTGATCAAATGATAAAACTTCTGTTGGGAATGTAAGCCATGACCATGTTGTCTGTGGGCGATCTTGCCCAGTCTTTCCTGATGGCGCGACAGAACGTGGCGCTGAAAACCGAGTTGCAACGGTTGTCTAATGAGGTGACAACTGGCGTGGCCAACGACACCGCGCGCCATCTGGCCGGCGATTTCGGCCCGCTGGCCGGGATCAATGCCTCGCTGGCCCGGCTGACCGGCTACAAATCCGTCACGACTGAGGCGGCACTGTTTACCGAGGCGATGCAGTCGGCGCTGAGTCTGGTCGATGACATGGCCTCCACCCTTGGGCAATCCCTGCTGGCGGGAGCGACCACCAGCACCGCCGCCCGAATCGACGCTATGGCGGCCGAGGCTGTGCAGAAACTTGAAACCGCCCTGTCGGCCCTGAACACTCGTCTTGGCGACCGCAGCCTGTTTGCCGGAACCGCGACCACCACTACCCCGCTGCCTGACGGCGAAACCTTGCTGACCACGCTGCAATCCGTGGTCGTCGGGGCGCAGACTGTGGGCGATATCGACATGGCGCTGACAAACTGGTTCGCCGCCCCAGACGGATTCGCCGGTCTCTACCGGGGTGGTCCGCCGCTGGCCACATTGACCGTGGCGCCCGGCGAAACCGTGCGGGTCGACATCACGGCCCGCGACCCCGCAATCCGGGATACGTTGCAGGGTCTGGCGATGGCCGCCCTGCTGGACCGCGGCCTTCTGGTTGGCCAACCCTCTGCACGCGCCGAAGTCGTAAGGCGCTCGGGCGATATCCTGATCGGATCCCAGACCAGCCGTGCCCACCTGACCGCGCAGCTTGGCACGACGCAGGCCCGGATCGACAGCGCCGCCCAGCGCAACACCGCAGAAACCTCGGCCCTCAACATCGCCCGCGCCAATCTCCTGTCGGTTGATGGCTATGAGACCGCCTCGCGGCTGCTACAGACGCAAACGCAATTGGAAACGCTTTACGCACTGACCTCGCGGATGTCGCGACTGAACCTGGTGGATTATCTCTGATGCGTCGCACCCTCGCCTGTATCGCTTTCCTTCTGCTGACCACCGCCGCCCAAAGCGGCCCGATCAGGCTCAAGGATCTGGTCGAATTCGACGGGGTGCGCGGCAATGATCTGGTGGGCTATGGTTTGGTCGTCGGTCTGAACGGAACTGGCGACGGCATTCGCAACGCGCCCTTTACCGAGGAAATCATGTCGAACCTGCTGGAGCGGCTGGGCGTCAACGTCGCAGGCGAGCAGTATCGGCCCAAAAACGTGGCGGCGGTCTTTGTCACCGCTGCCCTGCCACCGTTTGCCCGCGCGGGGGGCCGTATCGACGTGACCGTCTCGGCGATCGGCGACGCGAAAAGCCTGTTGGGCGGTACGCTGATCATGACGCCGCTCAACGGCGCGGACGGGCAGATTTACGCCGTGGCTCAGGGCACGATCATCGCGGGCGGCATTTCCGCCGAAGGCGAGGCTTCCCGTGTCGTGCAAGGCGTGCCGACCGCCGGCGGCATCCCGTCCGGCGCGCGCGTCGAACGGGAGGTGGAGTTCGACTTCACCACCCTCTCGTCGATCCGCCTCGCCTTGCGGACCGCCGATTTCACGACCGCGAGCCGCATCGAACAGACGATCAATGCAGAATTCGGGCGCGGCGTGGCCGTGATGCTGGATGCGGGCACCGTTTATCTGGACATTGACGCCACGGGCTCGCAATCCCCGGCTCATGCGCTGGGCCGGATCGAGCAATTGACGATCGAGCCCGCGTCCAAGGCGCGCGTGGTGGTCGATCAACGATCGGGCACCATCGTGATCGGTGAAGATGTGCGGATCAGCCGGGTCGCGGTGGCACAGGGCAATCTGACCCTGCGGATCGAGGAATCGCCGATCGTGGTGCAACCCAACCCGTTCTCGGAAGGCGAAACCATTGTCGTGCCGCGCACCAGTGCGGCAATCGACACCGCTCCCGGAACCGGCCTCGCCGAAGTAACGGGCGGCACCAGCCTGACGGAGGTGGTGGCGGGCCTGAACGCGCTGGGCGTGGCACCGCATGACATGATCGACATCCTGAAAAGCATCAATGCAGCCGGGGCGCTGCACGCCGAGTTCGTCGTCAACTGATCAGAAGTAACTGCGCACCAATGCGCCCGAGATCAGGCTCCAGCCGTCCGCCACCACAAAGAACGCGAGCTTGAACGGCAGCGAAACCACGGCTGGCGGCACCATCATCATCCCCATCGACATCAGCACCGCGGCCACCACCAGGTCGATGATCAGGAACGGCAGAAAAATCAGAAAGCCAATCTCGAACGCCCGTTGAATTTCCGAAAGCATGAAGGACGGCAGCAGCAGCGACAGCGGCGCATCCAGAGGTGCGCCGACCTCGCCCGGTCGCAGCGCCTGCAACGCGGCAAAGGTGTCGGGGTCCAGCCGCCCCGCCATGAACACCCGGAACGGGGCAAGCACCGCCGGGATCGCGGTCTGCAAATCCATGGCCCCGGTGCTCAACGGCTCCAGCCCCTTGACCCAGGCTTCGGTCAGCACGGGGTCCATCACGAACCACGTCAGAAACAGCGCCAGACTGACGATCAGCATGTTGGGCGGGGCCTGTTGCAGGCCGATCGCCTGTCGCAGGATCGACAGCACGGTGACGATGAACGGAAAGCAGGTGATCATGACCGCAAGCCCCGGCACCAGACTGAGCAAGGTGATCAGGGCCAGCAGGGTAATGGACCGATTGGCAAGCCCCGCCTCATCGCCCAGATTGATCGACAAATCCTGCGCCAGAACCGGCCCTGCCAACAGGCAGAGCGCCAGCGCAAGAAGTCCTTTCACAGCCCGCCCCGCAGATTGGCCACTTCGGTCAGCCGGACCGCGAGTTGACCGGCCTGATCCCCCGAAAGCTCCGTCAACTCACCCCGCGCGATCAGACGGTCGCCGACATAGAGTTCCACCGGATCGTCCACGCGGCGGTCCAGCGTCAGCACGGCATCCCGGGTCAGGCGCAGCAGGTCGCGCACCGTCGGGCGCGCCTTGCCGACCGAAATGGTCACTTCGATCGGGACTTGGGCAAAAGGATTGCTGTCGGGGGGTGTGTCCATGGTCAGGCTCCGGATGTGGAAAGCGCAAAGAAGCCGCGCACGGCGGCGGTGATGTCGGTGATGGCACGGTCAAGATTGACTTCGGTTTCCGCCGACCCGAGCCGCAGATAGACCTGCCCCTCGCCCAACGTCGGTTCTTCCTGCAAAATCAGCGGCAATCCGGTGGCGCGTTCCAGAAGCTGCTCCACAGCGTTGCGCGCGGCAGGGTTCAGGACCAGCGTAACCGGCGTATCGGCCATCCCTTCGGCCAGCGGCATCAGACACTCCAACACCACGGGGGCAAGGGTTTCGCGCGCAAGTTCGGGAAGCAGGCGGCCGACGATTTCGAGCAAAAGCGGCTCAATAGCCCTCAGAACATGCATCCGGGCCTCCTGATAGGAAAAGCCCAGCGCCTGAAGATGGCGCGCCAGATCGGCCTTCATCCGGCTTTGGTCGTCGGACTGGGCGGTGTTGGCATCTTCCCACCCTGCCGTAAAACCCGCGTCGTAGGACGACAGTTTGGCCTCCTCCAGCGCGTCGATATCCAGCACCACCGTGGCGGCCGTCGATGCCTGCGATTCGGTTTGAAAGACTTCCAGCCGCAGGCTCATCATACCCTCTCCTGCTGTTCCATCCAGCCGCGCAAGATTTCGACCGACTCGGCCTGACGTTCCTCGATTAGGCGGCGCAGGCGGGTGGCCGGGTCGGCAGGCGGTTCATCCCGGTCCGATAGAAGGGCCAGTTGCGGCAACTCGCCGTCGTCGATCTCTCCGGTAAGGACGTTATTGTCATCGGCGAACCCCGGCAGGGCCAGTTGCGGCGGCGGGGCGGGCAAGGTTTGCACCGGCCGGGGCGGAGTCAGCAGCATCGGGCGGATCACGAACAACCCCAACACCAGGGCGACCAGCGCCAGTACCCCGATCTGGATCGCCGACATCATGTCGATCGGCCCCATTCCCGCCAGAAGGCCCGCTTCCGCCGAAGTGCCCATCTCTGGCTGCGCCTGAAACGCCAGCGACTTCAGCGTCAGAACGTCGCCCCGCTCAGGGTCCAGCCCCACCGCCGATGCGACGAGTTCGCGCAGGACCGCCAGCTCCTCTTCGGGGCGGGGTTCCAGCGTCACGCTGCCATCTGCCGCCGTGACGGTGACGCCGTCGACCAAAACCGCGACCGACAGTTTGCGCACGGCCCCAGGCAAGCGCAGCACGTCACGCTGGGTTTCGGACACCTCGTAATTCACCCGTTCGCGGGTTTCCGACGATTCGCTTTTGTCGCCCCCATTCGCGTTGGCATTGCCATCCGGTAGGTTCGACGCCACCGTCACCGGCCCGCCACCTTGCGCCTCTGTTCCCTTGCGTTCTTCGGTTTCCGACGAGATTGCCACACGGCCTTGCGGATCGAATCTCCGTTCGGTGACCTGCTCGCGCTCGGTCACGACATCTACCGCGACTTCAACCACAGCCTTGCCGGCCCCGACGCGGGCAGCGAGCAATCGCTCGATGTTCGTGCGAATCTCGGCGGCGCGGGCGTCTCCGCTCCCACCTGGCATTGCGCCATCGGCGTCCGAAGGGATCAGCCCCCCCACCGAGTCAATCACCGCCACATCATCAGGTTTCATGCCTGCAACCGCAGCTGCCACCAGGTGCCGCAAGGCATTGGCCTGTGCCACGCCCAGCCCTCCTGCCGCCGTTGTCACCGTGACGCTCGCCGTCGGTGTCTGATCGCGCTGAAAGGGTTGAGAAGGCGCCTGGGCGATGTGAACCCGCGCCGCACGAATCTGGGGGTTGGCGAGCACGGTCCGCGCCAACTCTCCCTCTTTCGCGCGCCAATAGGCGGCATCAAACATCTGCGACGTGGTGCCGAACCCCGACAGCCCGTCCAGCAACTCGTAGCCCGCACCGCTGTTGGCGGGCAACCCTTCGGCGGCCAGCGTCATGCGCAGCCCGTCACGCTGCGCCTCGTCAACCATGATTGCGTCGCCCTTGATCTGATAGCCGACACCCTGCTGTTCCAGCGCCGCCACCACGTCGCCCGCGGCGGCGGCATCGAGGCCCGCATAAAGCAGCGCCATCTGCGGCGCTCCCGCCATGCGGGACAAGCCAAGCACCGCGACAAACATCGCAACCGTCGCTCCCACCACGATCACACGTCGACGGGCATCCATCGCTTGCCACAGGGTCATCAGATTCTGCACCGGGATTCTCCGATCAAGGGGCTTCTGCACCGTTCGCCCTCAGCTTTGCGGGATCGGTCTTAACAATCGGTTAGTGAGATGCGGTCTATCTTTGTTCTTGTCGCCAGAATGGAGGTGCCGTTGGCCTATGCTGATCTGCCGCAGGATGCGGTGCCACAGAAACGCTCGAAATTGCCGCTCATTCTGGGCGTGGTCCTGGCTTTGGTCGGGGGCGGGGGCGGGTTTTATGCCACCTGGGCGGGTTTGCTGTTTGCGGATGCCGAAAGCCCTGTGGCCGAATCAGCGGTGACGCCGCTGCCCGACATCGCTTTCGTGCCGATCGAACCGCTGGTGATCTCGCTCGGCCCAAAATCAACCAGCTCGCATTTGCGCTTCACTGCGCAACTGGAAGTAGCGTCAGGCTATTCGGGCGAAGTCACGCTGTTGTTGCCGCGCATCCTCGACGTGCTGAACGGGTATCTTCGCGCCGTTGACGTGGCTGAACTGGAAGATCCGTCGGCACTGGTGCGGTTACGGGCACAGATGTTGCGCCGTGTTCAGATCGTGACCGGGGAAGGGCGCGTCCGCGACCTTCTGATCACTGAATTCGTATTGAACTGACGGGGGACGGAATGAACATGATTGCAGATATCCTGATGGCTGCCGGGGCATTCGGGGCGGCGATCTATTGCTATGTTCTGTCAGGACGGCTGAAAAAATTCACCACGCTGGAAAGCGGTATGGGCGGCGCGATTGCGGTGTTGTCAGCACAAGTCGATGACATGACGCGCGTGCTCGACCGGGCTGGCGGCGCGGCGACAGGCTCTGCGTCCCGGCTTGAGGCGCTGACCCTGCGGGCCGAGGCTGTCGCGGCGCGGCTCGATATTCTGATGGCTTCAATGCACGACCTTCCCGAACCCGCGCCGCAGCCGGACGCGGCAGAACCCGAGGCAGACGGTATGAAACTTCGCTTTGTGCGTCGCCGTGGGACGAAGCACGACTACGAGGCTGCAGAGTGACCGCGCGGGCGGGAAGAGGAGCGCTGGTGATTCTGGCGCTGTTTCTGGCGGCATCGGGCGCGCTGCGGCTTGGGGCGGGCGTGGGACAGGCGCTTGCCAACGCGCCCGACGCTGTTGATGCCGCAACGCCGCTGGATTGCCCCGCTCCCCCGCTTGCCTTGGCCCAGGCTTTGCTTGCGCGCGAAACAGATATCGCGCGACAAGAGGCAACGCTGGCCGACAGGATGGCGGCGCTCGACCTTTCCGAGTCGGCGATCACGCTCCGGCTGTCCGAGCTGACCGCCGCCGAAGCCAATCTGAAGGCGACCCTCACGCTGGCCGACGGTGCCGCCGAGAATGACCTTGCCCGCCTGACGGCCGTCTACGAATCGATGAAACCCGCCGATGCCGCCGCGTTGTTCGGCGCTATGGCCCCGGAATTCGCGGCCGGTTTCCTTGGCCGGATGCGACCCGAATCGGCGGCAGCCATCCTCTCGGGCATGTCGGCCGAGGCCGCCTACAGCATTTCCGTGCTGATCGCCGGGCGCAACGCTCTGGTTCCAAAGGAGTGAGAGAGGGTTTGTTAACACCGCTCTGCAAAACTCGCTGACAGGTAGCAAAACGGGGGAAAGCGATGTTCGGCATCATCGGCATTGTGGTGGTCATCGTGATGGTGTTCGGCGGCTACATGATTGCGGGCGGCAAACTCGCGCCGGTCCTGGAGGCTCTTCCATTCGAGATGATCATGATCGGCGGCGCAGCAGTCGGTGCCTTCATTATTTCCAACGACCTTGCGGCGATCAAGCAGACGCTGCGCGATACTGGGAAGGTTTTCAAAGGACCGGTTTGGAAGTCGGGGGATTACCGCGATCTGCTGTGCCTGTTGTTCGAATTGATCCGCCTGGCGCGCAGCAATCCGGTCGCCCTGGAAGAACACATCGAAAACCCCGACGAGTCGACGTTATTCGGGCGCTACCCAAGAATCCAGCATGACCACCAATCGGTGGAGCTGATCTGCGATACGCTGCGCGCGGCCTCGATGAACTACGACGACCCCCATCAGGTCGAAGAGGTGCTGGATAAACGGATGGAGGCCGCGCAGACCCATGCCCTGCATTCCAGCCATGCCCTGCAATCCATGGCCGACGCCCTGCCCGCTCTGGGCATCGTGGCCGCCGTCCTAGGCGTGATCAAGACCATGGGGTCCATCGACCAACCTCCGGAGGTTCTGGGAGCGATGATCGGATCGGCGCTGGTCGGCACGTTTCTGGGGGTGTTTCTGGCCTATGGAATCGTCGGCCCCTTCGCGGCCCGCGTGAAATCGGTGGTCGAGGAAGACGGTCATTTCTATCAACTGATCCGGGAGGTGCTGATCGCAAATCTGCACAAGCATCCCACCAACATCTGTATCGAGGTGGGACGGCAGAATTCCCCGCATCATGTCCGCCCCACCTTCTCGGATGTCGAAGAGGCCCTGCGTGGGTTGAAGCAGGAGGCGGCATGATCCGGATCCTGGTCTGTCTGTGGCTCTGCCTGCCCGTCGTCGCGATGGCGCAACCGGTCGCCGTCACCTCGGGCGAGCATGACGGGTTCACCCGGCTGGTTCTCGATTTCGGATCGCCGGTCGACTGGCAGCTTGGCCGCACGACAGATGGGTACGAGTTGCGGCTGGACGGCGCACGCCCCAGCTATGATCTGGCGGCGGTCTTCGATCTTATTGGTCGCAGCAGGCTCGCGGCGGCATGGGCAGATCCTGAAACTGGTGTCCTGCGAATCGGTATCGGCTGTGCCTGCCACGCGATTCCGTTCGAGTTTCGTCCCGGTATCGTAGTGATCGACCTCAAGGACGGCGCCCCTCCCAAGGGCTCGTCGTTCGAGATGGCCTTTGCAGGTGACGATCTGCCAGATCTGACCACCCGGCCCCACTTGCGTCCCCGTCCGCGCCCGGTAACGGGGGCAGTCTATGACTGGAGGGCAGTTGCGGCCGCCGAAACTGTGACTCCTCCGCGCGCCGCCTCCGCCAGCCTTCCCGGCACCGATCCGGGACTGGAACCGCTGCGGAGCGCGTTGGTTCAGCAACTTAGCCGCGGGGCAACCCAAGGCGTCATCGACATGTCAATGCCTGAGCCCATGACTCCGAAGACGACCACTGTCCCCTCGGTCCGCACCGCTTTGGGCGAACTGCCGGGCCTGCAGATCGGCCCAGTTTCAGCCTCCGGGATGACGGCCGAAGGCAGCGCCTGCGCAACAGATACCCAGCTCGATATCGGAAGCTGGGGGGACGACAGCCCGATCTCTCTGCAGATGGCAACTGCGTCCACGCTGATCGGCGAGTTCGATGCGCCTGACCCCGCAGCAATGGCCCGCGCTGTCCGCTTCAATCTGCATATCGGGTTCGGGGCCGAAGCCCGGCAGATTCTGACTGCCCTTCGGACCGACCAGCCCGACGCCGCCCTGTGGAGGAGCATGGCCCGCATTCTGGACGCCGAACCCGACCCCGCGCCCGCATTTCAAGGCATGGCGGCTTGTGATTCGGCCGCCGCATTGTGGGCGCTGCTGGATGCAGATTTGCCTGCGCCCGGAACCCCCGTCAACCGGGCCGCTGCTTTGCGCAGCTTTTCTGCATTGCCGGTCCACCTGCGCCGCCACCTCGGCCCGCGGCTGGCGGAACAGTTTATCGCCCTGAGCGATGCGGCAGCCGCCCAAACCGTGCGCGATGCGGTTCTGCGCGGGCCTGGCGAAGCCGGGCCCGACATCGCCGTGATGGAGGCGCGGCTGGATCTGCAGGCGGGCGTGCCGGACATGGCCGAGGCGCGGCTCGATCTCCTGATCGAAACCCCCGGCCCTGCGACGGCAGAGGCGCTGCTAGCGCTTGTCGACGCCCGTATCGCACAGCGGCAACCGGTGACCGAGCCTGAAATCACCGCACTCGAAAGTTTGATGCAGGAACGCCGCGGCAGCCCTGACGAAGCACGCTTTGCCGTGGCGCTTACCTCTGCCCGCGCCGCTGGCGGAGATTTCGATGGGGCCTTTGTGGATCTGATCGACAGCCCTTCGGCGGCGACCACAGTCTGGCAGTTGCTGGCCGACACGGGGCCGGACTCGGCGCTGCTGGCGCATGCCGTCTTGACGCCGGACGAGACGATTGTTTTGCCCGCGCCCGTCGCTGCGGTGCTGTCGGAACGACTGGTGTCGCTTGGGTTTGCCGACGCTGCGGAACAATGGCTCAAGCAGGTTCCCGAACCAGATCTGGTGCTGGCAACGCAGATTGCCTTGCAACAGCGAGATGCCCGACGGGCGCTGCGGCTCATGGCAGGCTCGGATGACCCCAGCCTGACGCCCATGCGGACCGAAGCACTTGGGATGTTGGGCGATGATGCGGCCCTCGCCAACCTGTTCGCGCAAACGCCAGACGACGCGGCCCGATGGCGTGCTGTGGCACGCGCGCGCGATTGGGGAGTCCTTGCGGCTGACGGTCCGACGGAATGGAAAGCCGTGGCTGGTCTGCTCGACCCGGAACAGCGGCAATCAGCCGACGGCGGCCTCTTG
>Ga0105045_10001843_pt1 | contig 17532 bp, 10 predicted proteins | sample MAT02_FD_78089 | JGI IMG/M metagenome (GOLD analysis project Ga0105045, IMG submission 78089) | Freshwater microbial communities from Lake Fryxell liftoff mats and glacier meltwater in Antarctica - MAT-02 (megahit assembly) | ecosystem: Environmental > Aquatic > Freshwater > Ice > Liftoff... | reverse complement strand
TGTTGCAATAAGGAGTTTATTTTTTATTGGAGAAAAATCCACGATACTCAAGTTTTCAATTACGACAATCGTATAATCTTCTGCTTCTCCGTTTTGGATTGGCTCACAGGCGGTTGGCACTTCATTAGTAGGAGATTGACTTGTACGCACCCGCATGATGGTACTTCCTAATAGAGCATCTGCTGGTACTAAAATTGAGGCTACAGTTCCTGAATTGATATCGGCTCCTCCCGTCACATTGCCTAAATCATACATTTCGGCAATTTCAAATTCTGCATTTTGATTCCAATCAATCCATGCTCGGGTATAATTCGTTCCACCCTCAGTATTTACCTTAACTGTGAGGGGATAGGTTGCGTCTCTTTCTAATTCGGTTTGAACATTAGTCAAACTGCTATATGCTTGTAAACTGCCTGAACTATTATTGATATTTTGTAAGTTGACGTTCGTTATCCCTACTCCATTTTCATTAACGACTAGAGTGGTACAATAACATCCGTCACCTCCTACTAACAGTGCTTGGTCATTGATGGTCAATTGCGATTCTATACAGGTTGTCGTTCTACGGTACCACGTAGCAATGGATTGCGATGTACTGTAAGTCGTATTGTTTGCTGCTATAATGTCCGTCCATGGACCATTGTCGTTTGGTGAAGATTGCCATTGGTAAAATAAACCCGACTCGATTGATCCATTTTGAATGGATAAGCCAAAGGGTGCTCCTGAACAATAAGGTCCAGGTGTTGCAACGGTCACTCCAGCCGAAGGTAGGCCATCACAAGGCATCGTCATGACTACTTGCAGGTTAGGTCTTCTTCTTCTGTTGATATTCACCATTGGGGTTTCCCCAGTTAAACTGCATCCATTTTGATTTAATTCGTTGGTGTACAATCCAGTTGTTCTAAAATCGTTAGCAAAAAATTGCGTTGCCTGCACTTCAAAACTTGTTCCAAAATCTTGATTGGTACGGCACACTTCTACAAGAATATTCCGATCGCCGTCCCATTCAAAAGGTGTTTGCAAGGTAAACGTGTACCAACCTGTCGAATTAATGTTTTCTGTGGTTGATTCATAATAGACGGGAAGATTTGGTATTAACGTTGTTGGCAGGACAAATAGGGAAGTCATGCCCATTTTGATTTTTATATTCTCTGGCTTTATAGATAATGGCTGCCCCAGTTGAGTAACAAAGAATGAGATTGAAATAATATTTCCTGAGATGGCATCTAGTTCTAATAATTCTTGACCATAATATAAATATTGACTTCTGCTACTTCGGTTAATGGTTGAGAACGGATTTATTCCTAAGGTTGAATAGGAAGTTGTTCCTGATCCAAGTGTGTAGGTGTCCTGTGCCTGCACTTCTACGGAAGACAAGTTGACTAGTATGAACGTCAGCACGGAAAGCAGTCCGCCTTTTAGTAGCGGTGAAAACAATCTAGCACATTGAATCTTTTTAACGTAGAATTTTTCCATAATTTAATTTTGATTTGAGGCAATTTTAATAAATAAGTTTATAAGTAGATTTTAACCCTTCTTCGGTTGTTACTTGAACAAGTAAAAGTTGGTTTTGTTGAGCGATCGTTTCGATTTTTAATTCGATAGCATTTACTGCTTTATTTTGGTATAACATTCTTCCGCTTACATCAAAAATAGCCACTGTGGTCAGCGTTTGACTAAACGTTTTCAAGTTAATCACGTCATTTTTAGCAAAACATAAAACTGACGACGGGTTTCCTACCGCTGAAGGCAGGCTTAAGGTTTCATTGTTGAATCGAAGTACAAAACGATCGTCAAACACACCAGCAGTCGTATGAAACGAAAATACACCGTCTTTCAAATTATAAATCGTATTGGTATACGTATCTTCAATATATACCGTCTGGTTGACAAATAAGCCATCAAATCGGTATAGATTCAACTCAAAATTTCCGGCTAAGGTGGTTGAAAATCCCAATGGGATTTGATCCGTTTCTGCAAACGGCAATGCTTTTCCTTGAATAATTAAATTTTGTTCTTCTGATTTTGTATAAATTAACACTGGTGATGTTTCTAACATTTTTCCATCAAAACCCCAATCTAAGCCATTGGTAGCTCCTTCAATATAACCTACTAAGGTTTGTTTAAAAGCTCCGTCTTCATGTTTCATTTCTAACCATATTCTATTTTTTCCTACGGTTTCAATTGCGTTTGCTGTTCTAAAAAATGTTTTATTTTCACCGACTACTCGCATATTATTCTTGAACGTTACCGTTCCTACTCCAGAAACGGGCCCACCTGCCACCATAAAACTTTGGCCAGCAGCGATGTATCTTCCTGGCTCTGTTGTATTAGGGATGTAACCAGGGTCATTCGGATCTGTAATTGTACCTACGTGACCTGTTCCTGCTCCAACTGTTCCTGTAAAATTATAGGTGGCATAATCATTCGAATTATAATTGAATGTATGATTTCCAGGATAGGTTCCACTTGGTATCGAATTGTGTGTCCAGAATTTAAGAGTTCCATCAATACTATTACTATTGGCCAATAAGAACAAATCAGCATCAAGTGCGGATGGATAGGGATTTCCGATTAGGTTCCAATAGACTGCTCCGGTCGGATTTGGATTTTCACCTTGCGTTGCCACAGAAATTTCTCCATTATGTGGTACTCCTTTAAATTCGCCATGAAATAGTTGACCAGCTCCTGTATTTGGAAAACCGTTTGGAGCACGGATAATGTATCCTTTTCCAGCCCCCATTGGCGTATTGTGCACTCCTGCATTCCAGTTTTGTACGGTTGCCAAGTGATTCCAAAAATAAATTCTGTTGTTTGGTGTTCCTACTGAAAAGGTGCTTGGTGTTTGTCCGCTTACGGGAGATGACCAATACGTATAATCCATTAAACGAACGGGTTGCGAATTACGTCGGTATTTAATTTCTCCTTCGTTTAATACGTTATTTTCTTGTACTAAACTCGCATTATTTTCAAACACAACGTTTGATGCTGGTGCAACTTTTACTTTATCTTTAATTTTTAGTGTATGCTCGCTTCGCACAATTATGTTTCCTGAAACGAATTCAATAGAACATGCTTCCACTATGCCGCCATGATCATTCGTGTCAAAATCGCCAGCAATTTTTAAAGGTTCTGCGGCATTTGGAGGACAACCCATACTCCAATCCGCACCATTCCATGTGTTTATTCCTTTTACCAAAATAGAATGCGAGTACCTTCTACCAAGATCTGGGTCTTGACAACCTGTTGCTCGGTAATAATAGTAATCTACATCTTCTCGAAATACCACTAAGGTGTCTAAAGTAGCACCGATTATTTCTATATAATTGGAATCATCTACAGAATAATACCATTGGTAATTTAAATTAGAAGAGCGTTCTCCGTTAATAACATCTAATACGACTCCTGAACAATAATTACTACTTGCTCTTATTGCAGTATTCCCAGCTATCGGATTCCCATCACATTTAAAAGTAAAACGAATATTTGGTCGTTCTTTGCGTCTTGAACCTTGCAAGGCTAAAGTATTCGAAGGTACACTTGCGGTTGTCATCGCACATCCATTTAATTGTGTTGCATGACTATTAACTCTTGTGAACAAGCCCCACGACCTATTGTCGCTTGGATTATTAAATGTCGTGGTCGCTACTTTAACATTATCGGCACCAAGCGGAGTGCTACTATTTGTTTTACAAATCTCAACTACTATATTGGATTCGCCATCCCACAAAAAACCAGCATCAAAAGAAATTTCAAACCATCCTGTTTTGATAATTCTGAAACTTGAAATAGAATAGACTTCTTGACTACCAACTATTGGAAGCATACTCATTGGCAAGGTAACTGTGTTTTTATTAATTTGAGCTAAATTGATTTTATAGTTTGTGATGTCAATATCTGGCCCATCCTTCACATCTGTTACGTAAAAAGCTAAGGAGGTAATTTCTCGTGGAGTTCCAATTTGTGCACCTCTTGAATTTAATTCTGATCCCAAATACAGAAAGCGACTACGTCCTGAATTTTTTTCAAGTAAAAACGGCGTTAACCCGTTGCTATCCGACGCACCAGTCACGCAGTTCGTGTTTATCTCGTGGTTCAACAAGTACTGTCCATGTTGTGCGACAGCATCCGTGGAAAAAAGTAAAACTAGCATCACAAAGAGGATGTTCGTGCCTATTTTAATAGGCGGTAAAGTAGTTGTATTTTTCATAATCAAGGCTTGTATAAAGGATTCCGAACTATATTTTTTATTCATTTTAGGGCAAAACATATCTGCTTCGATGAGAAAACTCATCAATTTTTTTAAATTTTTTAGGCATGTGGTATATAGGTTAACGAGTGAACTAGCTGTTTTTAGTTTTATTGATCAGCTTTTTAAGATTTTAATATTTTATTACTTATTTTCACTTACTCTTTGTTTTTGTTAATATTAAAGTATCAAATAATTTCAAATTATTGTTATTTAATCATTTAACTTTTTTTTTGGTCTACGATTTGGTAATCAATTTAGTTAGAACAAAATTAGGTTAGTTTAAGCGAGTGCTAAACATTCAACGATATTATGTCAAAATAATCGACGAACGGTAACTTTGACACTTTAAAACGATTTTAAATGCCGTTCATAGAGTTATTGGGTACAAAAAATGACTTGTTCGAAAACGATTTCGCTAATTGTAAGGATGTTAAGGTCTTCTTAAAATATCAAAAAGACAAAAAAAAAGCCTTTCGAATGAACGAAAGGCTTTAAAATTTAAGGCATAAAGTTATTATGCTTGACCTGCGGAACCAAAATTTAATGGTATCTGTGGTTGATCTGTATCTTTAATCTCACCATACGACTTCTCAAAACGATGTACGTTTTCGTTTATTGCTTTGAGTAAGCGTTTGGCATGTTGTGGCGTTAGAATGATTCTTGATTTCACTTTTGCTTTGGGAACGCCAGGCATCAGGGTTACAAAATCCAATACAAATTCAGATGCTGAATGATTAATAATGGCTAGGTTAGAATAAATTCCTTCTGCTATTTTTTCATCTAATTCAATGTTGATTTGACCTTGTTGTTGATTGTTATCACTCATAATTTCACTTTTTAATAATTATACTCTTCTTTTGCTGCCATCAATTCATTGTAATCTTCTTTTGAACCTACAATATTATTGTCATATTCTCGCATACCGGTTCCTGCTGGAATTCGGTGGCCTACGATTACATTTTCTTTTAATCCTTCTAAGGTATCAATTTTACCAGCAACAGCCGCTTCGTTTAATACTTTTGTAGTCTCTTGGAACGAAGCTGCAGAAATAAATGATTTCGTTTGTAACGACGCTCTTGTTATCCCTTGAAGAACTGGTGTTGCCGTAGCTGTAATAACATCACGAGCCGTAACCAATTGTTTATCTTCACGTTTTAACAACGAATTTTCATCACGCAATTCTCTTGGAGTAACCATTTGACCTGCTTTTAAGTTTAACGAATCGCCCGGTTCTTCAACCACTTTTATTCCAAATAATTTATCATTCTCTAAAATGAAATCTTTGGTATGCACCAATTGCTCTTCTAAGAATAAGGTATCTCCTGGATCTTCCACTCTTACTTTACGCATCATTTGACGAATAACAACCTCAAAGTGTTTGTCGTTGATTTTTACGCCTTGCAAACGGTATACTTCTTGAATTTCATTTACCAAATACTGTTGAACAGCCGATGGACCTTGAATTCTTAAAATATCTTCTGGAGTAATTGCTCCTTCTGATAAAGACATTCCCGCTTTTACGAAGTCATTTTCTTGAACCAAAATTTGGTTAGACAATTTCACTAAGTATTTTTTAATTTCACCAAATTTCGATTCGATGACGATTTCGCGGTTACCTCTTTTAATTTTTCCAAAAGAAACAACGCCGTCAATTTCAGAAACCACTGCTGGATTAGAAGGGTTACGAGCTTCTAAAAGTTCGGTAATTCTTGGTAAACCTCCGGTGATATCTCCTGTTTTGGAAGAACGTCTTGGGATTTTTACTAAAATTTTTCCGGCTTTAATTTTCTCGCCATCTTCCACCATTAAGTGAGCTCCAACAGGTAAGTTGTATGAACGAATTAGTTCGCCATCTTTTCCAAAAATCAATAAAGTTGGAATTAATTTTTTATTTCTTCCTTCTGAAATAACTTTTTCTTGGAATCCGGTTTGCTCATCGATTTCAACTTGGAATGATTGTCCTTGTTCTAAATCTTCATAAGAAATTTTACCCGTAAATTCCGAGATAATAACTCCGTTGTAGGGATCCCATTTACAGATGATTGTTCCTTTATCTACGAGTTGACCATCTTTTACATAGATTGTCGAACCGTACGGAATATTATGTGTATTTAATACGATTCCTGTATTTTCATCTACTAATTTCAATTCGGTAGAACGAGAGATCACGATGTCAATTACTTTTCCTTCTGAATCTTCTCCTTTAACCGTTTTTAAATCGTCTATTTCTAATTTTCCTTTAAAACGCGTAACGATGTTTGATTCTTCAGACATTCCGCCCGCAACTCCACCAACGTGGAAGGTACGAAGCGTTAACTGCGTTCCTGGTTCACCAATCGATTGAGCTGCAATAACTCCAACTGCTTCTCCTTTTTGAGTCATTCGACCTGTTGCCAAGTTTCTACCGTAACATTTTGCGCAAATTCCTTTAAGGGCTTCACAGGTTAACGGTGAACGTACTTCCACTCTTTCGATTGGAGACGCTTGAATGGCACGCATAATTGATTCGGTAATTTCTTGACCGCCTTCAACTAATATTTCTAAATTTAAAGGATTGATTACATCCTGAAGTGCTACACGACCTAAAATTCTATCCCCTAAGGTTTCCACGATTTCTTCATTCTTCTTCAAGGCAGAAACTTCGATTCCTCTTAGCGTTCCACAATCTTCGATATTCACAATAACATCTTGCGATACATCGTGTAATCTTCGTGTTAAATATCCAGCATCTGCTGTTTTTAATGCCGTATCGGCCAAACCTTTACGAGCACCGTGTGTAGAAATAAAGTATTCTAAGATTGAAAGTCCCTCTTTAAAGTTAGAAAGAATTGGATTTTCAATAATTTCACCACCACCAGCAGTTGATTTTTTAGGCTTCGCCATCAAACCACGCATACCCGTTAACTGGCGAATTTGTTCTTTCGAACCCCTTGCACCCGAATCAAGCATCATATATACCGAGTTAAACCCTTGTTGGTCTTCTCGGATATTTTTCATGGCTAATTCTGTTAACAAAGCATTTTTGGAAGTCCACACGTCAATTACTTGGTTGTACCGTTCGTTGTTTGTGATCAGACCCATGTTATAGTTCATTGTAATTGCGTCTACTTCTAGACGAGCATCTGCAATCAACTCTTGTTTTTGATGTGGAATAATAATATCTCCTAAACTGAAAGACAATCCTCCTTTGAAGGCAAATTTATAACCCATGTCCTTCATGTTGTCCAAGAAGGCGGCCGTTGTTGGCACATTGGTTACAGATAAAATTCGACCAATGATATCTCTTAACGATTTTTTTGTTAAAACCTCATTGATAAAGCCAGCTGCTTGAGGCACAACTTCGTTAAATAAAACTCTACCCGCAGTGGTTTGGATTAATTTATTAACTAGTTGCCCTTCTTCGTTAAAATCTTTTGCTCTAATTTTCACTCGCGCATTTAATTCTAAACAGCCTTCATTTAATGCAATATTTACTTCTTCTGCAGAATAAAAAACCAAGCCTTCGCCTAAAATTTTATGCTCTGGCGTAGACAAACGTTCTTTGGTCATATAATATAGACCTAAAACCATATCTTGAGAAGGTACCGTAATTGGAGCACCGTTTGCTGGATTCAAAATATTGTGCGAAGCCAACATTAACAATTGCGCTTCAAGAATTGCTTCTGGCCCAAGTGGTAAGTGAACTGCCATTTGATCCCCATCAAAATCCGCATTAAATGCCGTACAAACTAAAGGGTGCAACTGAATTGCTTTTCCTTCAATTAATTTTGGTTGGAATGCTTGAATACCAAGTCTGTGTAAGGTAGGAGCACGATTCAGTAAAACTGGGTGACCTTTAATTACATTTTCAAGAATATCCCAAACTACAGGTTCTTTTTTGTCAATAATTTTCTTAGCCGATTTCACCGTTTTAACAATTCCTCTTTCGATTAATTTTCGAATAACGAATGGTTTATACAATTCAGCAGCCATATCTTTTGGCAAACCACATTCAAATAATTTCAATTCTGGTCCGACAACAATTACCGAACGAGCAGAATAATCTACCCGTTTTCCCAGTAAGTTTTGACGGAAACGCCCTTGTTTTCCTTTAAGGGAATCAGAAAGTGATTTTAATGGTCTGTTTGATTCTGTTTTAACAGCTGAAGCTTTACGCGTATTATCAAATAATGAATCTACTGCTTCTTGCAACATTCTTTTTTCGTTTCGTAAGATTACTTCTGGAGCTTTAATTTCCATTAATCTTTTTAAACGATTATTACGGATGATTACCCGACGGTATAAATCATTTAAATCGGACGTTGCAAAACGACCACCATCAAGTGGCACCAATGGACGTAACTCTGGTGGAATAACCGGAATTACTTTTAAAATCATCCATTCCGGACGATTTTCACGGTTTTTATTTGCTTCTCGGAACGATTCTACTACTTGTAATCGTTTTAATGCTTCTGTTTTACGTTGTTTAGATGTTTCATTATTTGCTGCATGACGCAATTGAAATGATAAATCATCTAAATTAGTACGAGCTAATAAATCCATAATACATTCAGCACCCATTTTGGCGATAAATTTATTTGGATCATTATCATCTAAATATTGGTTTTCCGTTGGAAGGGTCTCTAAAATATTTAAATACTCTTCTTCGGTTAAAAAGTCTAATCGGCTTACTGAATCACCTTCTGCATTGTTAGCAATACCTGCTTGAATTACCACGTATCTTTCGTAGTAAATAATCATATCTAATTTCTTAGAAGGTAATCCTAAAATGTATCCAATTTTATTAGGAAGTGAACGGAAATACCAGATATGAGCGATTGGCACGACAAGGTTGATATGTCCAACACGGTCACGACGTACTTTTTTCTCGGTTACTTCTACACCACATCGGTCACAAACGATACCTTTGTAGCGAATTCTTTTATATTTTCCACACGCACACTCATAATCTTTTACTGGACCGAAGATTCGTTCACAAAAAAGGCCATCACGTTCTGGTTTGTGTGTTCTATAATTAATTGTTTCAGGCTTAAGCACTTCTCCTCTTGATTCTGCCAACATTGATTCTGGAGAGGCCAATCCGATTGAAATTTTGTTAAACCTTTTGATAGGGTTTTTATCTTTATTGTTTCTATTATTCATCATAGTTTTTACTATTGATTTATTTGCAATTAAAAATTGATTGTGTTTTGAAAGCTGTACGCTAATTTCAAAAACTACCTCGAATTACTTCTCTAAACTTCACTATTTTGAAGTGCTAGTTATAAAATTAAAAATTCTATAAAAAATCGGAACGGTTTACGGGTATAAATCCTGAAAACTAATTATAATTAAAAAATTGTTTCAGGCTTAAAGTCTCAAGTTTTGAACCTGAAACTTTAAACTCGAAACAAAAAAATCTATTCTTCTAAACGAATGTCAAGTCCAAGACCTTTCAATTCATGCATTAATACATTGAATGATTCTGGCAATCCTGGTTCTGGCATTGGTTCACCTTTTACGATAGCTTCGTACGTTTTAGCTCTACCAATCACATCATCTGATTTTACCGTTAAGATTTCACGCAACGTACTTGATGCGCCATACGCTTCAAGAGCCCAAACCTCCATCTCTCCAAAACGTTGACCACCAAATTGAGCTTTACCACCCAATGGTTGTTGCGTTATTAAAGAGTAGGGTCCGATGGAACGTGCGTGCATTTTATCGTCAATCATGTGTCCTAATTTCAACATATAGATTACACCAACTGTTGCTGCTTGGTTAAAACGTTCTCCAGTTCCACCATCATATAAATAGGTATGGCCAAATCTTGGAATTCCGGCTTCATCTGTCAATTCATTAATTTGGTCGATTGTTGCTCCGTCAAAAATTGGCGTTGCATATTTTCTTCCTAAATTTTTTCCAGCCCAGCCTAAAACGGTTTCATAAATCTGTCCGATGTTCATACGAGACGGTACACCAAGTGGATTCAATACGATATCTACAGGCGTTCCGTCTTCAAGGAATGGCATGTCTTCATCTCTTACGATACGAGCAACGATACCTTTATTTCCGTGACGACCTGCCATTTTATCACCCACTTTTAATTTACGTTTCTTAGCAATATATACTTTCGCTAATTTTAAAATTCCGGCAGGTAATTCATCCCCAACAGTAATTGTAAATTTCTCTCTACGTAAAGCACCTTGTAAATCGTTTAATTTGATTTTATAATTGTGAATCAAATCATTAACTAATACATTGGTTTCATCATCTGCAACCCATTGTCCTTTGGTTAAATGAGCAAAATCTTCTACCGCATTTAACATTTTAAGCGTGTATTTTTTACCCTTTGGTAAAACTTCTTCGCCTAAATCGTTCATAACCCCTTGCGAGGTTTTACCGTTGACGATCGTGAATAATTTATCTACTAATTTTTCTTTAAGCTCATTGAATTTCACTTCAAACTCCATTTCTAGAGCAGCCAAATCGTCTTTATCTTTGCTGCGTTTTCGCTTATCTTTAACTGCTCTTGCAAACAATTTTTTATTAAGAACTACACCGTGTAAGGAAGGAGACGCTTTTAAAGAAGCATCTTTTACATCACCCGCTTTGTCTCCAAAGATTGCCCGTAGTAATTTTTCTTCTGGTGTTGGATCTGATTCTCCTTTTGGCGTAATTTTTCCAATAAGAATATCGCCAGGTTTTACCTCTGCACCCACTCTAATCATTCCGTTTTCATCCAAATCTTTAGTAGCTTCTTCAGAAACGTTCGGAATATCATTTGTCAATTCTTCGTTACCTAATTTGGTGTCTCGAACTTCTAATGAATAATCATCGATATGAATAGAGGTGAAAATATCATCACGAACTACTTTTTCAGAAATTACAATTGCATCCTCGAAGTTATACCCTTTCCAAGGCATGAAAGCCACTTTTAGGTTTCTACCTAAAGCTAATTCGCCTTTTTCTGTAGCATATCCTTCACAAAGTACTTGTCCTTTAGCCACGCGATCTCCTTTTCGGACGATAGGTTTCAGGTTAATACACGTACTTTGATTCGTTTTTTGGAATTTAATTAATTGGTATGTTTTTTCATCAGATTCAAAACTCACCATTCGTTCTTGTTCCGTTCTGTCGTATTTGATGGTGATTTTCTCTGCATCAACATATTCCACAACACCGTTTCCTTCGGCATTAATTAAAACTCTAGAATCAGAAGCAACTTGTCGTTCTAACCCAGTTCCAACAATTGGAGCTTCAGGACGTAACAAAGGTACAGCCTGACGCATCATGTTAGAGCCCATCAAAGCACGGTTGGCATCATCATGTTCTAAGAAAGGAATCAAAGAAGCAGAAATAGAAGCAATCTGGTTTGGAGCTACGTCAGTGTAATGCACAGCACTAGGCTCAACCACTGGGAAATCGCCTTCTTCACGGGCAATAACTTTATCGGCTAAAATTTTTCCTTTTTCATCCATTTTAATGTTTGCCTGAGCAATCATTTTTCCTTCTTCTTCTTCCGCACTTAAGTAAATAGGTTCAGAATGTAAATCGACAACACCATTAGTAACTTTACGATACGGTGTTTCGATGAATCCCATTCCGTTTACTTTAGCATAAACACCAAGCGAAGAAATCAAACCAATGTTTGGTCCCTCAGGCGTTTCAATCGGACAAAGACGACCATAATGCGTATAGTGAACGTCACGCACCTCAAATCCAGCTCTTTCTCTTGAAAGACCACCAGGTCCAAGGGCAGACAATCTTCTTTTATGTGTAATTTCTCCCAATGGATTGGTTTGATCCATAAATTGAGAAAGTTGGTTCGTTCCGAAAAATGAATTAATTACAGAAGATAAAGTTTTTGCGTTAATCAAATCGATTGGCGTAAACACCTCATTATCTCGAACATTCATTCTTTCGCGGATGGTTCTCGCCATACGAGCTAGACCCACACCAAATTGTGCAGAAAGTTGTTCACCAACTGTTCTTACACGACGGTTTGATAAGTGATCAATATCATCAATCTCCGCTTTAGAGTTGATAAGTTCAATCAAATATTTTACGATTGTAATAATATCCTCTTTGGTCAACACTTGTTTTTCCATTGGGATATCCAAACCTAATTTTTTGTTCATTCTATAACGACCTACTTCACCTAAGTTATAGCGTTGGTCTGAAAAGAATAATTTATCGATAATGCCACGAGCGGTATCTTCATCAGGCGGTTCTGCGTTACGCAATTGTCTGTAAATATGCTCGACAGCTTCTTTTTCTGAATTGGTTGGATCTTTTTGAAGCGTATTATGAATGATAGTATAATCGGCTTGATTATTATCTTCTTTATGCAACAAAATAGATTTTACATTAGAATCGATGATTTCTTCCACATTATCTTTATCGATAATAGTATCCCGATCTAAGATAATTTCGTTTCTTTCGATAGAAACAACTTCACCAGTATCTTCGTCTACGAAATCTTCGTGCCATGTATTTAACACACGAGCAGCCAATTTACGTCCGATGTATTTTTTTAGTCCCGTTTTAGACACTTTAATTTCTTCCGCAAGGTCAAAAATTTCAAGAATATCTTTATCTCTTTCAAAACCGATGGCTCTGAACAAGGTAGTTACAGGTAATTTTTTCTTTCTATCGATATAGGCGTACATGACGTTATTGATATCGGTAGCAAATTCTATCCATGACCCTTTAAAAGGAATAACACGGGCAGAATACAATTTGGTTCCATTGGCATGGAAGGATTGTCCAAAGAAAACACCAGGTGAACGGTGTAATTGAGACACAACAACTCTTTCAGCACCATTGATAACAAAAGTACCACTTGGGGTCATATACGGAATTGTGCCAAGATACACATCTTGCACAATAGTTTCAAAATCCTCGTGCTCCGGATCGGTGCAAAAAAGTTTCAAGCGGGCTTTTAGAGGTACACTGTAGGTTAAACCTCTTTCAATGCATTCCGAGATGGAATAGCGAGGCGGGTCTACAAAATAGTCTAAAAATTCCAGTACGAAATTGTTTCTTGTATCGGTGATTGGAAAGTTTTCCATGAAGGTGTTGTAAAGTCCTTCGTTGCCTCTTTCGTCAGTTTTCGTTTCTAATTGAAAGAAATCTTTAAAAGATTTAACCTGAATATCCAAAAAATCAGGATATTGAGGAATATTTTTAGTTGAGGCAAAATTCAATCGTTCAGTCTGATTTGTTATCATCAATGGACAAAATTTTGATTAAAAAAAGTATAAAAATCGTATATACAATAATATACGAAAAATGGTTTAGGTCGTTGGAGGTTAATCCAAGACCTAAACCTAGTTCTTAAAACTTAAGTAAGCTTATTTAAGCTCTACTACAGCTCCAGCTTCTTCTAAAGATTTTTTAAGCCCTTCAGCCTCATCTTTAGTAACACCTTCTTTAATGTTAGATGGTGCAGCATCTACTAAATCTTTAGCCTCTTTAAGACCTAAACCAGTTAATTCCTTAACTGCTTTAACTACAGCTAATTTAGAAGCACCAGCTTCTTTTAATACTACCGTGAATTCAGTTTGCTCTTCTACCGCAGCAGCGTCACCGCCACCAGCAGCAGGACCAGCCATTACAGCAGCAGCTGCAGGCTCGATTCCGTATTCATCTTTTAAAATTGTTGCTAATTCATTAACTTCTTTAACTGTTAAGTTAACTAATTGTTCTGCGAATTGTTTCAAATCTGCCATTTCTTCTATCGATTTAAATAGTTTGTAAAATATAATTTATTAAGTGCGTTCTCGCTTTTTCTTATCGTTCTGATAAGGTTTTAACAATTCCTGCGATTTTTCCACCACTTGATTTAAGTGCAGAAATAACATTTTTAGCAGGAGATTGCAATAATCCGATGATTTCTCCGATAACTTCATCTTTTGATTTAAGAGATACTAAGGCATCCAATTGGTTGTCACCAACAAATACGGCCTGAAATATGTAAGCCCCTTTCAAAAGCGGTTTATCTGATTTTTTACGGAATTCTTTGATAATTTTTGCAGGAGCGTTTCCGTTCTCAGCAATCATGATTGAAGTATTTCCTTTTAACACAGAAGGTAAGTCTCCATAATCATTAGCAGATGCTTCCATTGCTTTTTCCAAAAGTGTGTTTTTAACAACATTCAATTGGATTCCAGCTTTGAAACATGCTCTTCTAAGATTAGAAGTAGTTTCAGCGTTTAAGTTTGAAATATCTGCAATATAGACAACATTACTATTAGCCAATTGTGCAGTTAACTCTTCAATAACTCTTGATTTTTCTTCTCTAGTCATACTTTTATTGTTTAACTACCAATTAAACTGCTTTAGGGTCTAAAGCAATTGCAGGACTCATTGTACTAGACAAGTGGATAGACTTGATATAAGTACCTTTCGACGCCGTTGGCTTCATTTTGATTAATGTTTGAATAATTTCGTGAGCGTTATCTACAATTTTGTCTGCATCGAAAGAAATTCTTCCAATTCCAGCATGTACAATACCCGTTTTGTCAACCTTAAAGTCAATTTTACCGGCTTTCACTTCTTGTACTGCTTTCGCAACATCCATAGTAACAGTTCCTGTTTTTGGATTTGGCATTAAACCTCTAGGACCTAAAATACGACCTAATGGACCCAATTTTCCCATTACAGCAGGCATCGTGATGATTACATCTACGTCTGTCCAACCGTCTTTGATTTTTTGTAAATAATCATCAAGACCTACGAAGTCTGCCCCTGCAGCAATTGCTTCAGCTTCTTTATCTGGTGTAACCAATGCTAATACTCTAACATCTTTTCCAGTACCATGAGGTAAAGTCACTACACCTCTAACCATTTGATTTGCTTTTCGAGGATCTACTCCTAAACGAACTGCAATGTCTACCGACTCATCAAATTTTGCAGAAGCCACTTCTTTTAACAATGCCGAAGCATCTTTTAAAGAATAAAACTTACTTTTTTCAATTTTTGATGCAGCCTCTTTTTGCTTTTTTGTCAATTTTGCCATGTCTTTCTTTTAATTAAAAAGGAGCAGCTCCTGATACTGTTATACCCATAGAACGTGCTGTTCCAGCAATCATACTCATAGCAGACTCAATTGTAAATGAATTTAAATCTACCATTTTGTCTTCTGCGATTGTTCTAATTTGATCCCAAGTAACGCTTGCTACTTTTTTACGATTTGGTTGACCTGAACCTGACTTTAGCTTTGCAGCATCCAATAATTGAATTGCAGCTGGAGGAGTTTTTACTACAAAGTCAAATGATTTGTCCTTGTATACCGTAATTTGTACGGGTAAAATTTTGCCTGGTTTATCTTGCGTTCTCGCATTAAATTGCTTACAGAACTCCATGATATTAACTCCAGCAGCTCCCAAAGCAGGTCCGACCGGTGGCGAAGGATTCGCGGCACCTCCCTTAACTTGTAGTTTAACTACTTTACTAATTTCTTTAGCCATTGTTTAAAAAAAATTTAGCACATCTCAATTGGAAGCAAGATGCGGTTTATAATAATTGTAACGATTATGCTTTTTCTACTTGCATAAAACCAAGTTCAAGCGGTGTTTTTCTTCCGAAAATTTTCACCATAACTTCTAGTTTACGCTTGTCTTCATTTATTTTTTCAACAGTTCCGTTGAATCCATTAAATGGTCCATCAATCACTTTAATGGTTTCACCAATGTTAAATGGAATATTCTGTGTATCGGTATTAATTGCTAATTCGTCTACTTTTCCAAGCATTCGATTCACCTCGGATTGGCGCAAAGGCACAGGATCTCCGCCTTTTACTTCGCCTAAAAAACCAATAACACTTGTTATAGATTTGATGATATGTGGAATTTCACCCGTTAAGTTCGCTTCAACCATTACATAACCCGGGAAATAAACTTTTTCTTTTGCGATTTTTTTACCATCTCTAATTTGTACTACTTTTTCAGTAGGCACTAATACTTGGGCAATATAATCACCTAGATTTAATCTGTTTATTTCGTATTCGATATACGATTTAACCTTATTCTCTTGGCCACTTACAGCTCGAACAACATACCACTTTTTTAAACTACTATCAGCCATAACAGAAATTATCCTTTTATCAAATTAAAAAATCCGGATATAACTTTTCTAAACGCTTCGTCAACACCCCAAGTAGCTAATGAAAACACGATAGTGAAAACAGCTACAATAATTGTTAAACGTTGCACTTCTGCCCAAGGTAACCAAGTTACATTTGACTTAAGCTCTTCGAAAGCTTCTGTTATATAATTAACAACTTTTGTCATTTTTTAAGTTTTTGCACGGGTGGAGAGATTCGAACTCCCATCAACGGTTTTGGAGACCGCTATTCTACCCTTGAACTACACCCGTTTGTTAAAAGCCAGCATTATTCAACGAATAAAGAACTGGCTTTTTATATTTATTTGAATTAGTCAACGATTTCAGTAACCTGACCAGCACCTACTGTTCTACCGCCTTCACGGATAGCGAAACGCAATCCAAGGTTAAGAGCAATTGGGCTCAACAATGTCACATCAATTGTTAAGTTATCACCTGGCATAACCATTTCAACTCCTGTAGGTAAAGAAATAGTACCTGTTACGTCTGTTGTTCTAACATAGAACTGTGGACGATAGTTGTTATGGAATGGTGTGTGACGACCACCTTCTTCTTTTTTCAAAATATAAACCTCTGCTTTAAATTTAGCATGTGGCTTAACAGAACCTGGCTTACAAATAACCATTCCTCTTTTGATATCTTCTTTTGCAACACCTCTTAACAAGATACCTGCATTATCTCCAGCTTCACCTCTATCAAGGATTTGACGGAACATTTCGATACCAGTTACTGTAGAAGTTAATTTCTCAGCACCCATACCAATTATTTCAACTGGATCTCCTGTATTACAGATACCTGTTTCGATACGACCTGTTGCCACAGTTCCACGACCAGTAATTGTAAATACATCTTCAACTGGCATCAAGAATGGTTTAGCAATGTCACGCACTGGCTCTTCGATCCACACATCGACTGCATCCATTAATTCTAAAATACTACCAACCCAAGCCGGATCTCCATTCAATCCACCTAAAGCAGATCCTTGAATAACTGGTCCATTATCTCCATCATATTCATAGAAAGACAATAAATCTCTGATCTCCATTTCGACAAGCTCTAAAAGCTCAGCATCATCAACCATATCCACTTTATTCATGAATACAACGATTCTTGGAATACCTACTTGACGTCCTAAAAGGATGTGCTCACGTGTTTGTGGCATCGGGCCATCA